>Ga0137308_100530_pt1 | contig 59436 bp, 56 predicted proteins | sample Inofrocosms_June_FD_97181 | JGI IMG/M metagenome (GOLD analysis project Ga0137308, IMG submission 97181) | Mouse cecal microbial communities from Vienna, Austria - N-Acetylneuraminic and N-Acetylglucosamine D2O microcosms_June | ecosystem: Host-associated > Mammals > Digestive system > Large... | reverse complement strand
TGTCTCTTTTGCCCTGAGTTTTGCGGTGACTGTTTTAGCGTTTACGACGGCGCTTGTCTATTTGGAGTGGAGAGAACGAAAGGGAGCAGAGAATGATTAAGAACCGAATCAAAGAATACAGGGCAAAATATGACATGAAACAGGAAGATTTGGCCAAACTGGTAGGCGTCCGCAGAGAAACGATCGGAAATCTTGAAAAAGGCAAATACAATCCTTCGCTGGTTTTGGCATGGAACATTGCAAAGGTATTTCATGTTTCGATCGAAGAGGTTTTTACTGTTGAGGAGCAGTATAAACGTGCATAAAAAGCAGTAAATCTATTTACAATATATAAGGTTTCATGTTATCATAAGTAGTAATGAAAACTACGTAGAATAGTTGCGGAGGCCTTATGAATTATAAAATTGTTGTAGACAGCTGTTGTGAATTACCCGGGAAGTATAAGAATGACGAGCGGTTTCAGAGTATTCCCCTTGGGCTGGAGGTAGGAGATTACGCGATCCAGGACGATGAGAACTTTGACCAGAAGGTTTTTCTGGAGAAGGTGGCAGCCTGTCCGCTGTGTCCGAAATCTTCCTGCCCCTCGCCCGAAAAGTTTATGGAAGCGTACCACTGTGAGGCGGAGGAAATCTTTGTGGTGACGCTGTCCTCGCATCTGAGCGGAAGTTATAACAGCGCAGAGCTTGGCAGGAATCTCTACCACGAGAAATACGGTGGGAAGAAGATCCATGTAGTGGATTCAGAATCTGCCAGCTGCGGAGAGACCCAGCTGGCCATGCGAATCATGCGGTACAAGGAGGCCGGGCTGTCTTTTGAGGAAACGGTGGAGAAGATAGAAGTGTTTAAGCGGAAGATGCGCACTTATTTCGTGTTGGATAATCTGGAGACGCTCCGCAAGAACGGAAGGCTCAGCGGCGTCAAGGCACTGGTGGCCTCCACGCTTAATATCAAACCGGTCATGATCGGGAATCTGGGCGTGATCGAGCAGAAAGGACAGGCGATCGGCATCAACAAGGCCCTTGCCAGGCTGGCGGATAATATCATAGCAGATGTGGCACATCCGGAGAAAAGGACGCTTATGATCAGCCACTGCAACTGTCCGGAGCGGGCGGCCTATATGCGCACGCTCATGGAGAAAAGAGCATCCTATAAGAAGGTGGTAATCCTGGATACAGCGGGTGTCAGCAGTATGTATGCCAATGACGGCGGGATCATCGTTACGCTGTAAACAGATGCCCGTCGCCTTATTTACGTGCCTTACATTACCAGTATTTCGATTGGAGATGTGACAAGGAGCAGTACGAGCAGTATCTGTACGATCAGAATAGCCGGCATACCGTACAGGAAATACCAGTGCCTTGTTTTGTGGCGGAAAAGATGCATCCCTGCGATGGAACCGAGGGAGCCGCCGATCAGGGCCAGCACGAACAGGGTAGACTCGGGAATGCGCCAGGTTCTTTTGCGCGCCTTGTGCTTGTCTACGCCCATGAAGATGAAACTTGTGCAGTTGACAGTGACCAGATATATGATGATAAGTGTGATCGCGTTCATAAATTTATCCTTTTTCTTCAGAGTTGGGAAATGTCAGGTGTTAGTATCATAACATAAAAAGGTAGAAAAAGAAAGATGACGGCAAGAACAGAATTTGAACCTGTGTACAAAGATATATTTCCTTTCTGGAGCAGACTTTCAGAGGCGGACAGAGATTATCTGTGTGAGAACTCTTATGCCGTGACCTATCCCAGAGGCAGGAATATCCATGACGGCAATGACTGCTCCGGGGTGATCCTCGTGCAAAATGGCAGCCTCAGACTTTATATGATGTCGGATGAGGGCAGGGAAATAACGCTGTATCGTCTGCACAGGGGAGACATTTGTATGCTGTCTGCCTCCTGTGTGTTGGAGTCCATTACTTTTGACGTGTTCGTGGACGCCGAGGAGGACAGTGACTGCTATGTGATCGGCGGGCCTGCTTTTGCGGCATTGTCGGAGCGGGTTCCGGATATCAGGATTTTTGCGCTGGAGACTGCCGTCGGCCGTTTTTCGGATGTGATGTGGGTCATGCAGCAGATTCTTTTTATGAGTATGGACAAAAGGCTCGCCATTTTTCTTCTCGACGAATCGGCCAGAACCGGTGTCGATACAATAACGCTTACCCATGGACAGATTGCCCGCTATATCGGTTCTGCCCGTGAGGTCGTGTCAAGAATGCTCAAATACTTTGCAGGCGAAGGGATCGTGGAGGTTTCCCGCGGGGATATCAGAATTCTCGACCGCAGACGGCTTCGGGAACTGACGATCTGAGAATAGTCTGAATGCATATTGTTACGGACGTCCATAGTCTTGCGGACGTCTTTTTCTGCCCTTTTTCCCTGACAGAGCAGCATACAAAGTTCACATGGCATCTTCATATTAAATTCGTAAATGCAGGATAGCTGTTGAAAAATCAGTATAATTGTTGAAATGAAGCATCCCGTCTCCCACAGATGCCGTCTATTCTGCTACAAAAACATATATTATGGGCATGACTTTATATGCCTTAAGAAAATATCGGAATATCAGTTTGTATAATAGAAGGGAATATTATGAAGATAAATAAGAGCGTAAAAGAGTCTTTTACAGTGATCGGGAAGGAAGGTTCCACATCGGATGGGGAAGCTTTTATTTCTAAATTATGGGAGAATGCCAATGCGCATTTTGGGGAAGTAGAGCATTTGGCAAAAAAGGACGAAAATGGAAATCTATGCGGAATATGGGGCGCAATGTCAGATTTTTCCCGTTCCTTCATGCCATGGGAGGGGTTTTCCAAGGGGCTTTATCTTGCGGGAGTGGAGTGCAATGATGAGGCAGAGGCGCCGGATGGATGGACAAAATGGAGAATTCCCGGTTACGAGTACATCTATGTGGAATGTGAAGGGAAGGATGTTTTCCAGAAAGTACTGGAGTACCTGAAAGACAACGGTATTCCGCTGGTGGGTGCGGTGCAGGATTTTACCAGTCCGCAGACGGGGAAGAATTATATGTATTTTCCTATTAAAAAGCTATAGTAAACGACATTAGTTTTAGAAGTAATTTCTATGGCAAGAATTCCACTTTTTTGGTGTAAATTAACGGAAACTTGGTATATTAGATCAAAAAAGGGAGTGATTACATGAAAGATACGGTCTATGGATATATTCGTGTATCCACAAGGGAACAGAATGAGGCGCGGCAGAAGATTGCCCTGCGCAGCTTTCCGGTGCCGGAAGAAAATATCTATATGGACAAGATGAGCGGAAAAGATTTCGAGCGCGACGCCTATCAGGAACTGGTGAGGAAACTCGAAAGGGGCGATCTGCTGGTGATCCAGTCGATCGATCGGCTGGGGCGCAATTACGAGGAGATTCTCGACCAGTGGCGCATCCTTACGAGAATCAGACAGGTGGATATCGTGGTGCTGGACATGCCGCTGCTGGATACGAGGAAAAAGGGGGATGATCTGACCGGCACTTTTGTGGCGGATCTGGTGTTGCAGATCCTCTCCTATGTGGCCCAGAGCGAACGGGAAAATATCCGTAAGCGACAGGCGGAGGGGATCGCGGCAGCCAAAGCGCGGGGCGTACACTTCGGCAATCCGGGCAAGCCTGTGCCGGAGGCTTTTGCGGAGACGGTGGAGAAATGGAGGCGCAAGGAGATCAGACTGCCGGAAGCGTTGGAACATCTGGGGATTGGCCGCAGTTATTTTTATCGACATGTGAAACTGCTTGGTTTGTAAAGATTCTGCAGGATACATTGCTGCAGGTGCCTACATAAAAAAGAGATTGTGGAGACGGTGGAATTTGTGTTGCGGCAGGGGCAGGCCTGTGTTATGATCGCAGTAAAACAACAGGTTTTCAGAGGCTGTAGATGAATGTAGATATGAAAGAGGAGGTCGATTGGCTGATGAAAAGGGCCGGGAGACATTCAACTGTCGGAATGTTACTGTGTATGGTGGGAGTGTGCGTGCTGCTTGGCGCTTTTGCAATGTTCCTGCTGCGCCCCGGGAGCAGAGAGGATGTACAGCCGGCGAAGATTCTGTTCGCCGGCACGGAGGATGACGCGGACTGTGCGATTTTGCTGAGCCAGGATACATGCGTTATGATCGACACGGGAGAAGAGCAGGATGCAGAGCATATCCTTACCCTGCTGGAGCAGGAGCAGGTGGAGAAGATTGACTGCCTGATCCTCACCCATCCGGACAAGGATCATATCGGAGGCGCGCCTGCACTTATGGAGGCGCTTTCCGTCGACCGGATCGTAGTGCCGGATTACGGACAGGAGAAGGAAAGCTACGAGACGCTTATAGAGACGGCGGAAGCGCTGGGGAGCAGCATCACGGTAATGGCGCCCGCGCACAGCAGGGATCTGCGTTTCGGGGATCTTTCGCTTTGCATCTGGCCGCCGGAAGAAGCGTATTACGAGAAGGACAACGACTATTCCCTGGCGGTGCTTGTCAGGCACGGCGGGGTGAAGATGTTTTTCGCCGGGGATGCCCAGAAGAGAAGGATGAAGGAACTGCTGACCTATTCTCTGCCGCAGGTGGATCTGTACAAAGTAAGCTATCATGGGCGCGACCTCACCACCGGCGCCAGGCTGATCGGCAGCATCCGGCCGCGGTACGCCGTGGTGACGGCGGATGCACCGGGGTCGGAGATTGAACAGGCGCTTCGCCTGGCGGGCGCGCAGGTCTATTGCACGAGGGGACAGGACGCGGTGTTTGTCAGCGACGGGGAGCTCTTTTCCTGTGTGCCCTGACAGCCCTGTTTCCGGGCGGTATTCCAATACCGATCGAGGCACGGTTTTTTACTGTTTCGTGATAAATTTGATATATCGCGTGCTTATCACATATACCATACCAAAATAGCATAAATACAGAACAAAGAAGCAGACCATAAAACTGCCCATAGCTTTAAGCAGATGATCGTGTATGGGTAATATGGAGTTCAGCTTATGATTGACAAACGGTGCGGCTGTCCAGAGCATCATAAAAGACATCAGTACCGGCATGAACAGCTTTAGAAGCACCTGCATACAAATCAGTTTTTTCAGATCGGAACAACTTTTGCCCATATGAAATAACAGCCGTATATTTCGATCCTCTCTCTTTAAATCAATGATTTGCGATAAAGAGAGGATAGAGAAATAAATGATCATAAAAATAATGCAGATACTGATCTGTAAAAATCCCATCCACTGCTGTTCCTTTTGTTCAAAAATGGAAACAGCCGGATTAAGCAGAAGCGTCCCAAAGACAAAAGCGGCTGCTGAAAAAATAAAGCAGATGCAGAAAATGGTATTTACATTGGCGCCGGTTTTTGAACCGCCTGTCATTTCAGCCATCTGATACAACCGGTTGCCCTGATATAAAGTGTCTGCCTGTGACAGGCGTAAGGATGCGATAAAAGCATACAGCCATCTATAGAATGAAAAAACGCACATCAACACTGGCAGTGAAATAAAGGAGATGGAAACAGACATTATCCTGCCGGACAGAAAGGAAATGCCCGACAGCAGTGCCAGATAGCCGAAAAAGCTGATCATAAGCATCCATCCCCAAAAGGATTTCCGGCCTGTGCCCAGCGGCTGATTGTGCTGTTTTTCCCGCATAAGCTGCACGATCTGTAATTTATATATTTTTCTCTTCATAAAAAATGTTGTCAGAATTTCTACACAGCAAAAATAACCAAATGTCTGCAGAATGCTTTTCAGGATAATTCTGGACATGGAGCGGCCTGTGGTATCCGGCAGTAATGTATGACAGCAGATAGAAAAGATGCCCGTCCCGGAAGCCACACCCACAACAAGGCACAACAGTCCTGTCAAAAATAATTCGCACAAAAATACCAGTGTCAGCTTATCTTTTTCCATGCCAAGCAGCATATAAGTGGCAAATTCTTTTGCCCGCTGCCTGATGACAAAATGATTGATATAGTTTGCAAATACCGCCATGATCAGCACGATCAGTAAAGGCAGGGCCATTGTCTGAAAACCCGCCTGCATATCCCCTGTATCCGCAATACAGTTTGAAAGAAAAATAATGGAAGTGAGCATGACCATGGATGCCATATAAAGGAGATAGTCGAGCATGGAACGCTTTGTGTTACGGAGCGCTAATTTAAGATACATAGGGAACACCTCCTGTTATCTTTGCGAAAGTATCTAAAATTCTGGTGAAAAATTCCTGTTTATTTTCCTGTTCCCGTTTCAGGGAGGCTTTTATTTTGCCATCCTGCATAAACAGAATCTCATCGCAATAACTTGCGGAGAAGACATCATGCGTTACCATTAAGACAGTGGCAGTATATTTTCGGCAGAGCATGACAAAGGTTTCCAGTAATTGGGCAGCGGCATGACTGTCCAATGCCCCGGTCGGTTCATCCGCGAGAATCAGGCCGGGGTTTGTCGCGATCGCTCTTATACAGGCGCATCGCTGCCGTTGGCCGCCTGAAATTTCATACGGAAATTTATGCAGGATCTCCGATATCCCTAATTTGCCGGCCAGATCAATGATCGTCTGTTTTACGGTCTCTTTTGGCATCTGCTTAATCGTCAATGCCAGTGCGATATTCTCATAAACCGTTAAGGTGTCTAATAAATTGTATTCCTGAAATACAAACCCCAAATGCTCCCGGCGAAAAGATGCCAGATCATTTTCAGACAGGCCGGCAATGTCATGACCATCAATTTCTATCTGCCCGCTGGTAGCCTTATCTATTGTTGCGATCATATTCAGTAAAGTGGTTTTTCCGGATCCTGATGCACCCATGATGCCGACAAAACGCCCTTTGGTGATTTCAAAGCTGACATCTTTAACGGCTTCGGTTACGGTACTTTCCGTTTCGTATACCTTTCTGATATTTTTTATCTTTAATACGCTCGAAGCAGAAGAATCTGTCTGATTCTCCCACCGGTCTTCGCCAAGCAGGCTTGTGACGACTTCAAGCAGTAATTGATTAGATTTCTCTTTCAGGTTTTCATCGGGTATGAATTCACCTGCAAGCAATTCATTCAAAGTTATGTGGAGCAGGTCGCACAGCGGACAAAACAGGGACAGATCAGGCATTGATTTTCCTGTTTCCCATTTTGATACAGCCTTGTCCGTTATTCCCAGCATTTCAGCCAGCTGGCTTTGGGTCAGGCCGGTCTCTTTTCTTCGCGCGGCAATGAAACCGCCTATTTTCTTTTGATCCATATTTCAAAAATCCTCGCTTTGCATTATTATGATACTTATGATACAGCGGACGGATAAAAGGAACACCTACCAACAGTAGAGTTTTGAGAATCTCCTGTTTTTCCTGTGGTTCGGCCCTATTATAACGCTGTTTGATCCGGACAACAAGATATGGTGTAATTGTGGTTTAAAATACGGGCGTATCTGTCGATGAATTGTATGAGGCGATAAATTATGTGCATATATGTGCATAGGAGAAAATGAGCATAAAAATAGTAAGTCAAGGAGGATGTGTTAATGAATGTTAGTGGATTTGATGCAGGTAACAATGGAAGTATTCGTATGAAAAGGCTATTGGCATTATTTTGGATATTGACTTGTATGCTGTCATTAGTTGCTTGCGATAAAGCAACTGGTAGTGAAGAACCTGTAGCAGGTGGCGCGGTTTCAGATATGCCTGAGGTTGATAAAAATGTTTCCGGTGAAGCAGAGCAGACACAGCAGGCGATTATTGAAAGTATAAGTGGAACAATTGCTCGTATAGATGAAGATAAAGCTTATAATTTGAACGAAGAAGAAGTAAAAATAATCGCAGACATTATTGAAAATGGCAGCTGGAATACAGAAGGGACTGCCGAATGTGCAAATGATTGCAAACTTATAATTGATGAAAGAACATATTATTATCATTCGGAATGTGGAACATTCAATGACAAAGAAAACAATCAGAACTTACCTGTAACAGCTAAAGAGAAAGAAAATATAAATGTAATATTAGCTCACTATATAATACTTGGTTCAGAGTAATACATGTACACATTTTTTCGTGGAGAAAACCTGCCGATTATGGACATGTCCGCAGAAATGTTAAATGTCTGCTATGGTATATATGCCGCTGGAGATTTGAAAAATATCTGAGTGAACTTAAAAAATGTCAAGCGGCGAAGCCAGAACACTTATGACTGATTGGGAAACGGTATATATTTTTGGGAAAACAGTAACATTTGAAGAATTATATCCATTTATCAGCTATACTAACGCTAAAAGCGAAAAAGGAAGTGCGCGCATGAAACAGATTTTAATTGTCGAGGACGACACAACCATGAATAAGATGCTTTCCAATATACTGCTGGCTGAGGGCTACAAAGTTACTTCTGTTTATACCGCAACAGAAACACAGCATTGCTTTTGGTCAGCTACCTACGATCTGGTAATTCTGGACATCAACCTGCCAGATGGTTCTGGATATGAGGTCTGCAAAATAATCAAGGAAAACACACATACGGCTGTGATTTTCCTGACAGCAAATGATTTAGAACAAGACATGATAAAGGGTTATGAACTGGGAGCATCCGATTATATCACAAAACCGTTTTCTAACGGTGTGCTGCGCCACAAGGTTAAAGCGATTTTTTCTCTGCTGGAAAATGCGGAAAAAGAGCCACCCCACAAAATATATGATGATGGACAACTTATGATGGACTTTTCTTCCATGCGGGCAACTTTGAATGGAAAGGAAGTCATTTTTGCTCCGCTGGAATATCGGATGCTGGAAGTCTTTACAAAAAATAAAGGAATTTTATTGACCCGTCATAAATTGCTGGAAGATCTGTGGGACAGCCAGGAAAAGTATGTGGATGAACATACCTTGACAGCAGCAATCAGCCGCATCCGGGGTAAAATTGAAAAGGACGGAAAAAAATATATTCAAACTGTTTATGGCATGGGCTATATGTTTACAGGAGGGGATGCGAAATGAAAAAAGTACAGTTATCTCTTTCTGGCATTTTCCGGCTGATTGGAGCAGGCGTTACCATAACAATCCCTGTCCTGTGTATCGGTGTGTTTTTCGCTACCCAAAATGTGACGACAGTTATTGTATGCCTGATTACCACTGCAGCATTATCTATATGGGCATTTATCCTGGTCAAGGTTTTACAAAACCGGCTGGCCCATTTTACGGATGATGTATGCCAGACGATTGACGATATGATGCAAGGCGAAGCGACACCAAGTATGATTTTTGATAATGATACCCTGTTAGACCGCATTAACCATCAACTAAACCGTTTGTATCAGATGTTGCAGGCCAACAAAAAAAACATAGAGGAACAGCGTGCCGATTTACAGGGGATGATTTCTGACATATCCCATCAAGTCAAAACGCCTGCCACAAATTTGAAGATGGCTGCTGCTATTCTTTTGGAACAGGAGCTTTCCCGTGAACAGCAAGTGGAATATCTGCAATCCATGAATGTGCAGCTTGATAAGCTGGATTTTCTTATGGGCGCGATGGTAAAATCCTCCCGTTTGGAAACAGGAGTTATCTCATTAGACAAGCAACAGGTTCCGATCTATGAAACTCTGGCAATCGCTTTGGGGAGCATTTTTTTGAAAGCAGAAGAAAAGCATCTGCAAGTTACAGTAGACTGTCCGGACGATCTGCTTGTCCCCCATGACCCGAAGTGGACGGCGGAAGCCCTATTCAATATTTTAGAGAACGCTGTAAAATATACCCCGGCAGGGGGAACAATTCAAGTGGCTGTTGTTCGCTGGGAAGCCTGCACAAAAATTGATATAACCGATACGGGACGTGGCATCCCGGAAAGTCATCAAGCTGCAATTTTTAAGAGGTTTTACCGGGAGCCGGAAGTACACAGCATTGAGGGGATAGGTATTGGTCTGTATCTCACAAGGGAGATCATTTCAAAGCAGAACGGGCGTATCAAAGTAACTTCTGCGGTAGGCACTGGTACAACTTTTACCATCTTCCTGCCAAATGATTAAGGCGGCAGGAAGCCGTCTTTTTCTGTTCTTTTCTTTCCCTTTAGAAATTATTTTAGATATGGCGACATTCTCGTGACCTTTGTATTTTATCATTGAGATACAAACAAGAAAGGTGGTATTCACTATGTCAACGTTGCCCGCGCCCTGCTTACCAAGCCGGAAATCATAAATAACAAATTAAGGAGATTGAACTATGAAAAAATCTATTTTACTTTTTGTATTGGTTTTTACTTTATCATTAGCTGGCTGCGGTGTTGCAAATGATAATGTCGTGCATCAGAACGGAAACCTGATCATTACAAATTATTCCGATTATGCAATCACAGACACAACAATCACCCACTTAGGAAAAACTATATCTGTTTCCCCTAAAGCAATTAAAGATACACAAATTTGTTATTTCACAATTGATCCTGTTGATGATTACATTTATACGGTTTCTTTTGTGGATAACAATGGAGAGGAGCACTCACAGGAGTTTACTGATAATTTTACCGAGGATGCTCAAATTCTAATTGCAATCCAGTATTCTGACGGTATTTGGACGATTGACTACGACAGGTAAGGGGGCAGGTTTATGTTCTATAACGACACTCGAAAACAAATCAAAGGGCTTGCAAACAAAATTATGTCGGGAAACCGTCGCAGCGACCATTGGGCTGATTGTTACAATAATGATCTGTGGCTATTTGCTTATATACAATGTCCTGTATATTTCGGTGACAAAGGATATTCGGATGTATGGACAACTTAAAACGTTGGGAACCAGCGAGCGGCAGATGAAAAAAATTGTTTATCGCCAAGTCCGGGTGTTGAGTTTTTGGGGAATACTTTCAGGCTTGATATTAAGTGCTGCAACCGTGTTCTTAATTGTTCCTTTTGGTATACGGGCTTTATCAGGTGACATGATCATGGACAGCGCCATATCCCCATCGTATTCTCCGTTAATCTTCATAGGGGCGGGACTGTTTTCATTTATCACGGCATTGATTAGCAGCATGAAACCGTCCAAAATTGCAAGTTTGGTATCACCTGTTGAGGCTTTGCGCTTTTCCGGGGTAAATACTTCAAAGAAAAACAGCAGCAGAACATCCCGCGGTAATAAAGTTTTCAAAATGGCGATCAGCAATGTTTTTCGGAACAAAAAAGGAACGATATTGGTACTTGCTTCGTTATTTTTAGGAATCAGCCTGTTTGTAATTGTGAATGGAATACTGGCAGGATTGGATGCTTCTTATCTGGCAGACGAATATATGGACGATGATATTGTGATTGAAGTAAGTCAGCAAACAAACCTCGATGATAACATTCTGGCCGGTTTACAGGCCGCTCCTGATGTGCAGGAAATATCCTATACGACCAAACTTTATGAACAGTGGTTTATTGACACCGACAATATTCTTGAAAATTACATTAACGATTTTTGTGGTACTGGTACGGTTCCGCAGGAAGCCATTGAGCAGTATGCTGATGGAAATAAGTATCAGACGTATGTGTTTGGGATTGGGGAGCAGGACTTTAACAAAGCTGCTTCATTGATAAGCAGTCCCCTTGAATATGAGGATTTTTGCAATGGGGAAACAGCTTTTTTTGCATCCGCAACTATCGTGCCTTATGAGGGGACTGCAATTAGTGGGACAGTCCAGCTACCACTAAATGGTGAAAATTATACCCTGAATATTGCCCCGTACTATTTGCCTGCCACATTCAGGGAGGATGGAAAAACGCTCATTGCACCTAATATTTATGTCAGTCAGAAATGGTTGGAACGGATTGGGGTTGCCGGAAAAATTAACAGAATCACTTTACAAACTGATAGTTCAGAGCAGGCCCTTGATGCCGTTAATACCATGTTAGAAAATTACAGCGGAATTACTGTTACATCAAAGGTTGAGAAAATCAATGAACTTAAAGCCAGTTTCAGCGGGATCACTTTCTTGGGAAATGCAATCAGTGTTATTTTGTTGGGAATCGGTTTAATGAATTTTATCAATATGATGTATGTGAGTGTAAATAGCAGAAGTAAGGAGTTGGCGGTCCTTGAAAGCATCGGCATGACCAAAAAGCAAATATGTAAGATGCTGCAAATCGAGGGAAACACTTATGCCATCATCACAGCAATATTGATTTTCACGTTGGGAAGCGCGGTATTGTATGGAGCTTTTCAAGTTGTAAAAGTGCAAGCATCCTACGCAGTATTCACTTATCCATTCTATCAAATAGCTATATCGCTGGCTATTGTGATAATTATATGCAATTTGGTTCCTGTTCTCGTTTATAAGGCGGAGGATAATCATAGCATCATTGAACGATTGAGGGTAAATGAATAAAGTTTCTTATATTTTGCATATCTGCTCGATCGGATTAAGATCAGGTGAATGTGGCGGGAGGCATTCCGGCTTTTCTATTATACATTAAAGCAGAGTATATGGATGCTGTTTTGTCATATCTTCGAGACAAATATGGGGCAATAGAAGACTGTTTATTAAAGAAAGATATCTTAAAAACAGAGATTGAAATGTTAAAGAGAAAATTATCATACAGCGGGAAAGAGTAAAGAAAGACGCTTGACGTGCTAAAGCTGAACCGCATAAAATGAAAGTTTTCACTTGCATTTTATGCGGTCAGGCAGAAAAAAGAAATAGCGATCTGATCAGCCTTTTGGAAAGCAAATTCCAAAACCGCACCGAAATTGTTCGCGGCGGCAGTGTGGTGATCGAAGCGATCAGCATATCGGAACGATGGATTAAAGGAGCTTTTCTCCGTTTTCCTGCATCTTCATGGCGCGGACTTTGCAGGAGAGTCCGAACAGGTTGATGAAACCTTCTGCGTCATGGTGGTCATACATATCGCCCGTGGTGAAGGAAGCGATGCTCTCATTGTAGAGTGTATACGGGGAAGTGGTGCCTGCTTTGATGATGTTGCCTTTGTAGAGCTTGAACTTCACTTCACCGGTCACGTATTTCTGGGTGGATTCAATGAAAGCCTGGATCGCTTCACGAATCGGGGTGAACCATTTGCCTTCATATACGATCTGTGCGAATTTATTGCCCAGATCCGCTTTCAGAGCGTATGTATCACGGTCGAGGATCAGCTCCTCCAGCTGCTGATGTGCCTCGTAGAGGATGGTTCCGCCGGGTGTCTCATAGACGCCGCGGGACTTCATGCCTACCACACGGTTTTCCACGATATCAATGATGCCGATGCCGTGTTTGCCGCCCAGTTCGTTTAAGGTGGTGATGATCTCGGATACTTTCATCTTCTTTCCGTTTACGGAAGTGGGGATGCCTTTTTCAAAAGTCATGGTAACGTACTCGCCCTCTTCGGGAGCCTTCTCGGGAGTGGTACCCAGAACAAGCAGGTGCTCGTAGTTGGGTTCGTTGGAAGGATCTTCCAGCTCCAGGCCTTCGTGGCTGATATGCCAGAGGTTACGGTCGCGGCTGTAGCTTGAGTCGGCGGAGAAGGGCAGATTGATACCGTGCTGTTTGCAGTATTCGATCTCGTCTTCACGGGAATTCATCGTCCATTTCTCATTTCTCCAGGCAGCGATGATCTTTAAGTCGGGCGCCAGAGCCTTGATGCCCAGCTCGAAACGGATCTGGTCGTTGCCTTTGCCGGTTGCGCCGTGGCAGATAGCGGAGGCGCCTTCTTTGCGGGCAATCTCTACTAATTTCCTGGCGATCACGGGACGCGCCATGGATGTGCCGAGAAGGTATTTGTTCTCATATACGGCATGCGCCTGTACGCAGGGCATGATAAATTCGTCACAGAATTCGTCCGTAAGGTCTTCGATGTAGAGTTTGGATGCGCCGCTGGACAGTGCCCGCTCTTCTAATCCGTCAAGTTCCTCGGCCTGTCCGCAGTTGCCGCATACGCAGATTACTTCATAATCAAAATTTTCCTTTAACCAGGGGATGATCGCTGTGGTATCAAGTCCGCCTGAATAAGCAAGAACAACTTTTTCTTTCATGGTAAGATCTCCTTTGTCTTGTCTCTTTACTTTTATCTTAAAACAATATACAGCATAGCGATGGAGATTGCAAGCGCGATTTTATGCATTTTTTAAAGCAAATACGTCTCGTTTTTATGCAAAAAGTAGAATAATGTATGAATATTATGCAAAAATGGTGAATTTTTATGCGTCGAGCGTTTTTTAGTGATTTCTATTTAAATGCGTGCTATACTATTGCAAGAAAGTCAAAAGGGGTGTGGCGGCCTTTTTTGTGATCGGGAAGCAGTAAAATATGCAGAATATAAGAAAAAATAAAGTTTTTATTGCATAATATACAGAAAAGACGTATTATTATGCAATATGGCGGCGGAGATGACCTGCGCGCAGATTTTGCCGGAAGTCAGAAACCGGCCGGAACAACAGGAGGAAGAGATGATCAAAGCAGGAATTATAGGAGCAACGGGATATGCGGGCGCTGAACTGGTGAGACTTCTTACAGGCCATAAGGAGGTCGAGATCAAATGGTACGGCTCTCGCAGTTATGTGGATCAGAAATATGCATCTGTCTATCAGAATCTTTTTCAGATCGTGGACGATGCCTGTATGGATGATAATATGGAAGAACTGGCCGGACAGGTGGATGTGATTTTTACGGCGACGCCGCAGGGGTTTTGCGCTTCCATGCTGAATGACACTGTTTTGGCGAAGGCGAAGATCGTGGATCTGAGCGCGGATTTTCGGATTAAGCAGGTACCGGTTTATGAGAAATGGTACGGGATAGAGCACAAGTCTCCGCAATACATAGAGGAAGCGGTGTACGGCCTGTGCGAAATCAACAGGGAGGATGTGAAGAGGGCCAGGCTGGTGGCCAATCCGGGATGTTATACGACCTGTTCGATTTTGACGGCATATCCGCTTATTAAGGAGGGCATGATCGATCCGGACAGCCTGATCATTGATGCCAAGAGCGGTACGTCAGGTGCCGGACGGGGCGCCAGGGTGCCGAATCTGTACTGTGAGGTGAATGAGAATATCAAGGCTTACGGCGTGGCAGGCCACAGGCATACGCCGGAGATCGAGGAGCAGCTGGGCTATGCGGCAGGCAGAGAGATCCTGGTGAATTTCACGCCCCATCTTGTGCCGATGAACAGGGGAATTCTGGTGACGGAGTACGCGAAGCTGCTTCCGGTAAAAAGGGCGGATGGGCAGGAATCCCTGCCGACATACGAAGAGATCAGGGCCGTATACGATCGGTACTATGCGAAAGAGAAGTTTGTCCGCGTTCTGGAAAAGGGCATCTGTCCGGAAACGAAATGGGTGGAAGGCAGCAACTATGTGGATATCAATTTTGTGATCGACGAGCGGACGGGCCGGATCATTATGATGGGCGCGCTGGACAATCTGGTGAAGGGCGCAGCGGGTCAGGCGGTACAGAATATGAATCTGATGTTCGGGCTTCCGGAGAGCGAAGGACTGGATCTGGTGCCGATGTTCCCGTAGTCCGCATGATTTAACAGGGAAAGGAACAGCACATGGTGAGAAGAGATAAAGTAAATTATTATCTGGATCTGGCGAAGATGGTGGCGCAGCGCTCTACCTGCCTGCGGCGGCATTACGGCGCAGTGATCGTCAAGAATGACGAGGTGATCTCTACAGGATATGTGGGGGCGCCGCGGGGGCGGAAGAATTGTACGGATATCGGGGAATGTGTCCGTATCAGGATGGAGATTCCGCGGGGAGAGCGGTATGAGCTTTGTCGCAGCGTTCATGCGGAGGCGAATGCCATTATCAGCGCGTCCAGGGATAAGATGATCGGCAGTGCACTGTATCTGGTAGGCGTGGAGGCTGACACGGGAGAGTATGTGAAGAATTCCTGCAGCTGTTCCATGTGCAAACGCCAGATCATCAACGCCGGGATCGAGACGGTCTATATCCGGGACACGGAAGATGACTACCGGGTCATTCCGGTACAGCGGTGGGTTGAGGAGGATGAATCACTGGAGGGGACGCTGGGGTATTGAGTATGGGGCCGCTTCAGTTGCAAGGGATCGGTGTTCTCAACAGTGCGCAGGATGAGGCATGACAGTGGGCACTCAGCAGCAGTAAGGGATCGGCGTTTCCAACGGTGTGCAGTCTGAGCGCATGACAGCAGGCGCTCAGTAACAGTATAACGGTATGGCAACAAACTCTGCTATTATGATAGAGTTTGCGCGCAGAATGCCTGTGTAATAGTGCTGCGTGAACTTACAGGATAAGAGAAAGGCATGGAAGAGCAAGATGACGATACGGACGATGACAATAGAAGACTATGAGGGCGTGAAGGCGTTGTGGCTTTCCATCAAAGGATTTGCCATCCGCAGTCTGGACGATTCGAAAGAAGGCGTCGCGCGTTTCCTTGACAGGAATCCTTCCAGCAGTGTCGTGGCGGTGGAAGATGGAAAGATCGTGGGAGCGATCCTGTGCGGGCATGACGGCAGGCGGGGCTGTCTGTATCATGTCTGCGTGGCGGAGGAATACCGGATGCGCGGGATCGGCAGACGGATGGTGGTCTTCTGCATGGAGGCGCTTAAGGCGGAGCAGATCAATAAAGTGTCCCTGATCGCTTTTACGGCCAATGACATCGGAAACGCATTCTGGCGGCAGATCGGGTGGACGAAGCGGGAAGATCTTAACTATTATGACTTTACGCTGAATGAGAAAAATATTACGGCGTTTAATAAGATGTGAGAGGTCAGCATGAAAGAAGTATTTGATTTGTCCAGGTTTGATTCTTATAAAGAAGATAATCGCAGGGAAGTAAAGAAAGCAGAAGGAGGGCTGCCCAACAGTTTATGGGATACTTATTCTTCTTTTGCAAATTGTTATGGAGGCGTTATCATTCTTGGTGTGAAAGAAGACAGAGAAGGGAAATGGCATACAACCGGATTAAAAAATGCTTCAAAATTGAAAAAAGATTTTTGGGATACCCTTAATAACCGCAAAAAGGTCAGTATCAATCTTTTGAAAGATGATGATGTAGAAACGTTTTTGATGGAAGACACAGGTGACGTGATCATGGTCATATGGGTGCCTGCTGCAAAACGTGAACAGAAGCCGGTGTTTATCAACGATGATCTGTTTGGCGGAACTTTTCGGAGAAACTGGGAAGGAGATTATCACTGCACGCGGTTACAGGTTAAAACAATGTTGCGTGATCAGGCGGAAGAAACCATGGATATGGAGGTGCTTGAGGAAGCCGAAATAGAGGATTTGAATATAGACTCTGTTCATGGCTATCGCAATAGCCATAAATCTTTTAAACCGGGACATCCGTTTGAAAGGCTGGATGATAATGAGTATCTTAGAGTTATCGGAGCAGCAGGTGTTTCCAAAGAAGATAAAAGGCTGCATCCGACGGCGGCTGGAATGCTGATGTTTGGAAATGAGTATGATATTGTAAGATATTTTCCGGAGTATTTTCTGGATTATAGAGAAAATCCGGATACCGTGATCAGATGGACAGACCGGATTCAATCTTCATCGGGTGAATGGTCGGGGAATTTATTTGACTTTTACTTTCGTGTATATAACAGGATCATCAAAGACATCAAAGTGCCTTTTAAAATGAAGGGAGGATTTCGGATCGATGATACGCCGGTGCACAGGGCATTGAGAGAGGCGTTGGCGAATTGCATTATCAACACGGATTTTTATGGAAAATATGGTGTTATCATATTGAAAGAGAGCGATAAACTTATATTGGAAAACCCGGGCTATATCAGGCTGGGCAAGGAACAGATGCGTCTTGGTGGCAGATCGGATCCCAGAAATAAAAGCCTGATGAAAATGTTTAATATGATAGATATTGGTGAACATGCGGGAAGCGGTGTGCCAAATATTTTTAATGTATGGGAGGAGGAAGGCTGGGAGGAACCGATCATAGAAGAAAGTTTTGAGCCTGACAGGACTTCATTGACTTTAAAATTTATCGAGAAACAAGCGATAAAAACAAGCGATAAAAAACAAGCGATAAAAACAAGCGATAAAAAACAAGCGATAAAAACAAGCGATAAAAAACAAGCGATAAAAACAGGCAAAAATATGGAAAAGATCAGGCTGTATCTACAAAAACACGAAACAGCAAGAACAAGCGATATTGCGCAGTTTCTGGAGTTGAGTACAGCCAGAACGAGAGCGCTGCTTTCTGAAATGGAAGATGTCGAAGCAGTGGGAACAAACAGGACGAGGGTGTATCGCCTGCGCCGGTAAGGGGTATAGATAAAGGCTTACGGTAAATGAACAGATGATGCAGGTGGTTTGCAGGTTAACTGTGTATGCCGATATAGAAGGTAGAGAACGTTGTGAGGCAGACTGCATGGAGGGGTTAAAAATGAGGACAATGAAGATCAAAGAGGCAAGGCAGGCATACACGGCGCAGCTGGAGGTGCTGCGGAACAGGCAGAGGAAGCTGCTGAAAGCAAGGGAGGAAAACGACGCACAATTCAAATACAGCTCTCAGGAGGAAGTGTGGAACGGCGGTTCCGGGGTAGTGCTCGAATTGTCGGAGGAATATCGTAAGCGTTCCCGGGAACTGCAGGAGCAGATCGACAAGGTGAAGGAACAGATCGAGGAGCATATAAAGCTGCGGGATCAGGTGATCGGGCTGGAGACCGGTATTGCCAATGCGGAGTCGGCGAAACAGCAGGGAGAGGCCATGAAAGAGTACGGGGAAGAGGTAGCCAAATGCCTGGAGATCGCCAGAAGGATCGCCAATGGTGACAAGGTGCCCGCTTCGGATGAAAAGAAGCTGATGGACTTCAATATGGAAATCTATCAAACAGCCAAACAGATGGCCGCGATGAACATGGATAAGAAGCATAAGGAGTATGAATCGCTGTGGGAGGAAGAAGAGGATGGGAAGGAGGAGCAGACGGATCCCCTTGAGACGGCCGGGGAGACGGAAGTTACTGTGGAGATTCCCGATATTGAACCGGAAGGCTGAAAATCGGTCTTTCCAACCGGAGCGAAATGTATTAGAATAAGAAGCGGTGCGCGGCGGCAGTGTGAAAAAGAAAGACGGAGATGCAAACGAAACAGGTTAGAAAAGAAAGGGATTACAGGACGATGAAGATAATAGAGGGCGGCGTTACTGCTGCGCAGGGGTTTGAGGCTGCAGGGATCGAGGCTGCGATCAAATATCAGAACAGAAAGGATATGGCGATGGTATACAGCCGGACACCCTGCAGGGCGGCGGGCGTTTTCACCAGCAATGTGGTGAAGGCAGCGCCGGTTTTGTGGGATAAGGAGATCGTGGAGAACGCTTCTTCGGTGCAGGCTGTGATCGTGAATTCCGGTATCGCCAACGCCTGCACCGGCAGGCAGGGATATGACTGCTGCAGACAGACGGCGGAGAAGACGGCGCAGCTTATGGGGATTTCACCGGATGCGGTGCTGGTGGCCTCAACAGGCGTGATCGGGAATCAGATTCCGGTGGAGAAGCTGCTTGCAGGCGTGGAGAAGCTGGCAGCGGCCAGGGCTGCTACGAAAGAAGCGGGTACGCAGGCGGCGGAAGCCATCATGACTACGGATACGGTATCCAAGCAGGCGGCGGTGCAGGTTGAGCTGGGCGGCAGGACCGTGACGGTGGGCGGCATGTGCAAGGGTTCCGGTATGATTCATCCGAATATGTGCACCATGCTTGCCTTTGTGACCACGGATGCGGCTATCTCCAAAGAGCTTTTGCAGGAGGCGCTGCGGGAAGATGTGGAAGATACTTTTAATATGGTCTCTGTGGACGGAGATACTTCCACCAACGATACGCTTGTAGTACTGGCTAACGGTCTGGCGGGCAATCCGGAGATCACCTGTAAGAATGAGGATTACGATAAGTTCCGGAAGGCGCTTAACTATATCAATACGACGCTGGCAAAGAAGATGGCGGGAGACGGCGAGGGGGCGACCGCGCTTTTTGAAGCGAAGGTGATCCATGCGGCTACCAGGGCGGAGGCGCGTATCTTAAGTAAGTCCGTGATCGGTTCAAGTCTGTGTAAGGCGGCTATATTCGGACATGATGCGAACTTTGGCAGATTTTTATGTGCGCTGGGATATTCGGGCGTACAGTTTGACCCGGAGAAGATCGAGCTGTACTTTCAAAATGCGGAAAAGAGTATCCTGATCTACAGGGACGGGTCAGCGGTGGAATACAGCGAGGAGGAAGCTGCACAGGTGCTGGCTTCGCCGGAGGTTACGGTGCTGGTGGATATGCATATGGGTGATGCCGGGGCGACAGCCTGGGGGTGTGATCTGAGCTATGAGTATGTGAAGATCAATGCGGATTACAGGAGTTGATTTTGCAGAACCGAAGCAGAAATTTGTTATGTCGCGAAGCGTACCGGAGATATGGCAGGATACAGGAAGACACAGCAGGATATAGAAAATGGAAAAGGACAGTGAGATCATGGAACAGAAGGAAATGGATAAGATTTTGGGGAAGGCTGAGGTTTTGATCGAGGCCCTGCCTTATATTCAGAAGTTTAACCGTAAGATCATCGTGGTGAAGTACGGCGGCAGCGCCATGAGTGACGAGGAACTGCAGCGGAATGTGATCAAGGACGTTACGCTGCTTAAGCTGGTAGGTTTCAAGCCGATCATCGTGCACGGCGGAGGTAAGGAGATCAGCCGCTGGGTCGGCAAGGTGGGCAGGGAAGCACGGTTCGTGAACGGCCTGCGGGTGACGGATGCGGAGACTATGGAGATCGCGGAGATGGTCTTGAATAAGGTCAACAAGAATCTGGTCAGGATGGTGGAAGAACTGGGCGTCAGGGCTGTGGGCATCAGCGGCAAGGATGCAGGGCTTTTGCAGTGTACGAAGAAATGTCCGGACGGGGAAGATATCGGTTATGTGGGTGAGATCTGCAGCGTGGATCCCAAGGTGCTTTATGATCTTCTGGAAAAGGATTTCCTGCCGATCGTGGCGCCTGTGGGGCTGGATCGGGATTTTATGACTTACAATATCAATGCGGATGATGCGGCCTGTGCCATCGCCAAGGCTGTGGGAGCGGACAAGCTGGTATTTTTGACAGATATCGAGGGGTTGTATCGGGACATCAATGACAAGGGAAGTTTTATCTCAAGGCTGACGGCGTCTGCGGCTGACGAGTTGATCGGCAGCGGCTGTATCGGCGGCGGAATGCTGCCGAAGCTGAGCAACTGTACGGATGCCATCAGGGAAGGCGTTAACCGGGTGCATATTCTGGACGGGCGTATCGCGCACTGTCTGCTGCTGGAGATCTTTACCAATCAGGGAATCGGGACGGCCATCATCTCGGATGAGGATACCGTATAGCGGACACTGTTCCGGAACAGGCAGCCGTTTGAGCAGGTAAAGCCGGAAATAATAAGACACAGAGAAGTGAAGAGCCCTGCAGAAGAGCTCGGATAAGAAAAGAAAAGGGATAAGCGAATGAGTACAACAATGCAGCAGTATATTGATGAGGCGGAGAAGACCCTTTTACATACGTACAACCGTTATCAGGTGGTATTTGATAAAGGGGACGGTGTGTATCTGTATGATATGGAAGGAAAGCGGTATCTGGATTTTGTGTCCGGAATCGCGGTGTTTGCTTTGGGGTATCATAATGAAGAATACAACGATGCCCTGAAGGAACAGATTGACAAGATTATTCACACGTCCAATTATTACTATAATATGCCGGCTATCGAGGCGGCGGGTAAGCTGACGAAGATTTCCGGTATGGACCGGGTATTTTTTACCAACAGCGGTGCGGAGGCTGTTGAGGGGGCTGTCAAGACGGCCAGAAAATATGCCTTTTTGAAAGATGGGAAGACGGATCATGAGATCATCGCCATGCACCATTCTTTTCACGGACGGACCATGGGCGCGCTGTCGGTGACGGGCAATCCGCATTACAGGGAAGCTTTCGAGCCGATGATCGGGAATATCCGCTTTGCCGATCTGAACGATTTCGACAGCGTGCTGGCGCAGGTGACGGACAGGACCTGTGCGATCCTTTTTGAGACGGTGCAGGGAGAGGGCGGTATCTATCCGGCGACGGAGGACTTCATGCGCAGGGTGCGTAAGCTGTGCGACGAGCGGGATATCCTGATGATGCTGGACGAGATCCAGTGCGGCATGGGGCGGACGGGCCATATGTTTGCCTGGCAGCGCTACGGAATCAAACCGGATGTGATGACGGTGGCGAAGGCGTTGGGCTGCGGCGTGCCGGTGGGTGCTTTTCTGATGACGGAAAAGGTGGGCGCACATTCTCTCGTGGCGGGAGATCATGGCAGCACCTACGGCGGCAACCCGTTAGCCTGTGCGGCTGTCAGCAGGGTGATCGACCTTTTTGAGAAACAGAAGGTACTGGAAAATGTGAAGGAGACGGGCGCCTGTCTGGGAGAGAATCTTAAGCGGCTGGTGGAGGAATTCGACTGCGTGAAGGAACACCGGGGTGTGGGACTGCTGCAGGGACTTGTTTTTGACAGGCCGGTGGGCGATATCATTACCCGGGCGATGGACAGGGGGCTGGTGCTGATCAATGCCGGGACGGACATTATCAGATTCGTGCCGCCGCTTGTGATCACGAAGGCGCATGTGGACGAGATGATGCGGATCCTGCGTGAGTCGATCCGGGCGGCAGTATACGGAGAAGAACAGATATAAGGAGAAAAAGGTGACGCTGAGAAAAAGATTAATCACGATTCTGATCATCGTACTTTGTGCCGGCGGGGTGTATGCCGCCGGTCATTTCGGGCTGACGATGAGACATAATGAGGAGACGGAGGCAGAAGAGGATTCGCTGTTTACGCGCAGGGAAACGATCTATCTGTGGTATACGGATGAAGCGCTGACAGATTATTTAAACAGTGTGGCGGTGGCTTACAGTGAGTATCAGGATGCGGTGCGTGTGATGCCGGTCTATACGTCCGGCAGGGAATATCTGGAGACGGTCAACCAGGCCGCGCTCCACACGGAGGAAGTGCCGGATCTGTACATTATAAGCAACGATTCTCTGGAAAAGGCATATCTGGCGGGGCTTGCGTCGGAGGTCAGGCTGCCGGAGGGTACGCTGACCATGGAACAGTGGTATCCGGAGACGGCGGTGCGGGCGGTGACGTATCGTGACAAGCAGATCGCCTACCCGTTTTATTTTGAGACAAGCTGTTTTTTGTATAACAGGACTTATCTGGAGGACTGGGCGCGGGCGCAGATCGAGGCGCAGCAGGATATGGAGGGAGCGCAGCAGGCTGATGAGGCGGCGGAGGCCGGGACGGAGAGCACCTCGGCTGACGGTGAGAGTGCAGGCCGGGAAGAGGGTGACGCGGAGGCTTCAGACAGCATGGAAGATGCGGTGGAGGCAAGAGTGGAACAGGCTTTGCCGGACACGATTGACGATATTCTTACCTTTGCCTATGAATACGATGCGCCGGAGCAGGTGGAGGGAGTCTTCAAGTGGGACGTGTCCGATATCTTCTATAATTATTTCTTTGTAGGCAGCGCCATAGATGTAGGCGGCCCCAACGGGGACCAGGCCGACTCGATCCATATTTATAATGAAAATGCGATCAAGTGTATGCGGGTCTATCAGGACTTGAACCAGTTCTTTTCCATCGACACGAAGGAGATCAGCTATGACGGTGTGCTGCAGGAGTTTATGGACGGTAAGATCGTCTATACGGTGGCCACGTCGGACGCCCTGTCCAAGATCGAGACGGCGAAGGCGGAAGGGAATTTTGCATATGAGTACGGGATTTCCATGCTGCCGGATGTGAGCGACGAACTGGCGTCGTCCTCCCTGTCCGTGACACAGTGCGTGGTCGTCAACGGTTATTCCGAGAAAAAGGATATGGCCAATGATTTTGCGGTCTATCTGACACAGCACGCCAGCGATACGCTGTTTGACAGAACGGGAAAGCTGCCGGTCGGCAATGTGGGAGATACTTATGCGGATGCCAACCGGGAAGCCTTTTTACAGGAGTACAAAAGTTCCGTCCCGATGCCGAAGATGATCGAGACGAGCAATTTCTGGGTGGAACTGGAGATTACTTTTGCCAGGATCTGGGGCGGAGAGGACGCCAACAGTGGCTTAAAGGCGCTGTCCGAGAAGATCATGTCGCAGGTGGTCGGCGGAGAATACGAAGAGGAATACATCGATCTTCCGGAGGAAGTCGTGGAAGAGTACGTGGATGAGGAGACGGAGGAAGAGGAAGAAGAATAAAAAGGCGTCCCGCCAATGCATATTTCATAGAGGAAACGGAAAAAATGAGACAAAGCATGGACAGTGTTTTGTCTCTTTTTGATAGAGTGGACTTGAAGGAGGAATCTTATGTTTGGGTTTTTGATCGCATTGTTGTCGGGAGCGCTTATGAGTATACAGGGCGTGTTCAACACGCAGGTGACGAAGACTTCCGGAATCTGGGTGGCCAATGCCTTTGTGCAGTTTACGGCGCTGCTTGTCTGTCTGGCATCGTGGCTTGTCACGGACAGGTCTTCTTTTACGACGCTGTGGAAGGTGGAACCGAAGTACATGCTTCTGGGCGGCGCGATCGGCGCGGTGATCACCTATACGGTGATCAAGGGTATGGAGATGCTGGGGCCGGCCAGAGCAGTGATGATCATCGTGATCTCACAGTTGATCGTGGCGTATCTGATCGAGCTTTTCGGGCTTTTTGGCGTGGAAAAGCAGCCGCTGGAGATGCGCAAGATTGTTGGAATGGGCGTGGCGATTGCCGGAATTGTGATTTTTAAGTGGACATAATTGCCAATTTATCTTACAATGGAAATACAGTGCACAGCGGGAACTTCCTTGAGGGACGACAGCGTCCGGAAAGGAAATTATGTGTGAACAAAATTTAAAAAGAAAAGCGGCAGTGATCCTGTCGCTGTGTATGGCGGTAAGCGGTGTATCACTTGTGCTGGGCGGATGTACCAGACGGGAGCAGCTTGTGCTGGAGACGGCGGATATGGCGGACGAGAGCAGAGGCGGCGAGCCGGGGTTGACCGGTCAGTTTCCTGCTGGGGAAGCAGCCGGAACGGATTCGGGCCGGGGACAGGAGCAGCCGGAGAGCGGACAGCAGGCAGGTCAGGGACAGGCGCAGACAGGAATCGGGCAGCAGCCGGGCCAGGGCCAGTCCGGCACGGCTGGTGACGAGGCGGCAAAGGCCGGACAGTACGGAGCCGATGCGGACGGATCCGCACAGACTGTCGGCGGAGAACAGCCGGCAGACAGCACAGTGATCTGGGTGCACGTCTGCGGGGCGGTAAGGAAGGCCGGCGTGTATGAGCTGCCGGCGGGCAGCAGGGTCTTTGAAGCGGTGCAGGAAGCAGGCGGTTTTGCGGCGGATGCGGATGAGAGTTATGTTAATCAGGCGCAGCGCCTTTCCGACGGCGCGAAGCTGGTGATTCCTACGGTGGAACAGGTCGAAGAGGCTGCCGGGGACAGCCGGACGGAAGCAGGCCGGATCGGCATCGTGGAACAGGCCGGTGTGCAGGAGGCCGGATACGGCGTGAGTGCCGCCGGAACCGGGGACAGCGACGGGCGGACGGATCCGGTATCCGTGTCAGCGGACGGCCGGATCAATATCAACACGGCCCCGGAGGCGCAGCTGTGCGAGATTCCGGGGATCGGCGCCACAAGGGCGGCGGCCATTGCGGCATACAGGCAGGAGCACGGCGGGTTTTCTTCCATAGAAGAGATCATGAACGTGAGCGGCATTAAGGAAGGAACCTATGCGAAAATAAAAGACCGCATCACGGTAAATTAACGATAACAGTCCGAAGTGTCATATGAGATTGTATCGGTCAGGGGTGTAAGAGGGAATGGGACAGAAAGTATTAGTGGTTGACGACGAGAAATTGATTGTGAAGGGCATCCGTTTCAGTCTGGAGCAGGACGGCATGGAAGTGGACTGCGCTTATGACGGGGAGGAAGCGCTGGAACTGGCGCGGCACAACGCTTACGATATGGTACTGCTGGATGTGATGCTGCCGAAGATGACGGGATTCGAAGTTTGTCAGCAGATACGGGAATTTTCCAATGTACCTATAGTTATGTTAACCGCTAAAGGCGAGGACATGGATAAGATCCTGGGACTTGACTACGGCGCCGACGACTATATCACCAAACCTTTTAACATACTGGAGGTCAAGGCGAGGATCAAGGCGATCATGCGCAGGACTGTCAGAGGCGGTGAATCCAGAGACAATGCCAGAGTCGTGGAAAAAGGCGGTATGCGTCTGGTCTGTGACAGCAGAAGAGTCTATATCGACGGCAGGGAGATCAATCTGACGGCCAAGGAATTCGAGGTGCTGGAGCTTTTGATGAAAAATCAGGGCAGGGTGTACAGCAGGGAGAATCTGTTGAAGCTCGTGTGGGGGAATGACTATCCGGGCGATGTGAGAACTGTAGACGTACATATCAGAAGACTGAGAGAGAAAATCGAGAATACCCCCAGCGATCCGGTCTATGTACGAACCAAATGGGGTGTGGGATACTATTTTGCTTAAGAACAAACTGCGTAATATAAAAATTCTGAGAAGTCTGAAATCACGAATCTTTCTGATCCTGCTTATCGTAGGACTGATACCCTGTGTCAGTATGCGGTATGCGATTCTACAGAATTATGAGCAGCGTGCGGTCAATGTCAAGATTTCCGACGTGTCCACGCAGCTCAGGATTCTGGCCAATCACCTGATCACATATCATTATCTGCAGGACACTTCTTCCGAAGTGATCAATGCCGAACTGGATCAGCTTTCCAGCCTTTATGACGGCCGTGTGCTGGTGATCAACAACGATCTTAAAGTGGTCAAGGACACTTACGGTATCAGCGAGAACAAAACGATCATCTCCGAGGAAGTGGTGCGCTGTATCAAAGGCGAGAACACCAGCCGCTATGACAGGAACAACGGCTATGTGGAGATGACGATCCCGATCACGGAGACGGTCACTCTCGGCGGCAACGATAAGGAGGCCAAAGAGCGGAAAGAAATCGTAAGGGGTGTCATGCTGGTCAGCGCGTCAACGGACAGCATCAGCGTGACGATGGAGATTTTAAGCCGCAAGGCATTGATCGTGGAGGTTATCGTGATCATTGTGACGACGATCGTCTCGGTGCTGGCCGCCAAGATTCTGATCAGGCCCTTTGAGAAGATCACGGAAGCGCTTGACGAGGCGCAGGAGGGGTACAGCAGCGATCCAATCTCCGTCACCGACTGTGTGGAGACGGAACATATCGGCGATGCTTTTAACAGGGTACTGGGGCGGATGAAGGTGCTGGATACATCCAGACAGGAGTTTGTGTCCAATGTGTCCCATGAGCTGCGGACGCCGATCACTTCCATGAAGGTGCTGGCGGATTCGCTGATCAGCCAGAAAGATGTGCCGGTGGAACTGTATCAGGAGTTTATGGAGGATATCGCAGAGGAGATCGACCGGGAGGATGAGATCATCACGGATCTTCTTTCACTGGTCAAGATGGACAGGACTGCGGCGGACTTAAATATCACGGAAGTGGATATCAATGCGCTGGTGGAGCTGATCATGCGCAGACTGCGGCCGATCGCGCAGAACCGGGATGTGGAGGTAGTTTATGAGAGCGTGCGTCCGGTCACGGCGGCCGTGGACGAGGTGAAGATAACGCAGGTCATCTCCAATCTGGTGGAAAATGCGATCAAGTACAACAAGGAGCACGGCTGGGTGCGGGTCAAGCTGGATGCAGACCATCAGTACTTTTCGGTGGAGGTGGCAGATTCCGGCATCGGCATTCCGGCGGAGAGTATAGATCATATCTACGAAAGATTTTACCGCGTTGACAAGTCGCGTTCCCGGGAGATCGGCGGGACGGGACTCGGGCTGGCGATCACCAGGAGCGCGATCCTCATGCACAGGGGCACGATCAAGGTAGAGAGCATTGAGGGAGAAGGAACGACGTTCACGATCAGGATACCGCTTAAGTACATTCCGGTATAACAGAAAAGAAAAGAGTAGTAATGCGTATGAGATGGAAATTGAAAGCCGCAGCGGCTGTATATCTGCTGCTCCTGTTGTGTACGGCGTGTGGAAGTGAGCAGGAAGCGGAGAGCGGCAGCGTATATGATATATATTATGTAAACAATGAGGAGACCAATACTCTGACGAGGCAGTATGTCAGTGAGACGACCGATTCGTCGAAGCTGCTGCAGGAGCTGCTCGGCCAGTTGGGGACGCTGCCGCCGAAGCTGGATTACAAGGCGCCGCTGGCGGACGGTTTCAAGCTGTTGGGATACACGTTGGAGAACGGTCAGCTGACGATGAATTTCGATGACAAGTATAAGTCGATGGATATTACCAAAGAGGTATTGACAAGGGCGGCGATCGTGCGGACGGTAACGCAGATACCGGAGATCAGTCTTGTTTCTTTTACCGTGCAGGGGGAGATGCTGGCGGACAGCAGCGGCATGGCCATCGGTACGATGAACGCGGATTCTTTTATCGAGAATGCGGGAGACGAGATCAATGCCTATGAGAAGGTGAATCTCAAGCTGTACTATGCCAATGAGGACGGAACCGGCCTGGTGGAAGAGAACCGCCGTAATGTGGTATACAACAGCAATATTTCCCTGGAAAAGCTGGTGGTGGAGCAGCTTGTGAAGGGGCCGCTCATGGAAGGAGCTTATCCCACGATCAATCCGTCTACGAAGATCATAAGTGTGTCGGTTAAAGACGGTATATGTTATGTAAACTTAGGCTCGGATTTTTTGAGCCAGCCCAACAGCGTGAGTGCGGAGGTGACGATCTATTCCATCACCAATTCTCTGGTTGAGTTGTCGAATGTCAATAAGGTGCAGATATCCATCGGCGGAGAGACGAACATAACATACCGGGAGAAGATTGATCTGAACAATCTGTTTGAGAGAAATCTGGATCTGCTGGTCACACCGTAGCGATAAAGTAAACAGGAAGATATGAGGAAGAGAATGAGAAGACCATTATGCCTGATCGGACTGGTATATGTGGCGGCGGTCTGGCTCGTGATTTTCTGCAGGATGGGCAGCGCGGCGGTCTGCGATTCCCTGGACAGGGAACAGATCGTGGCGGCCGGTTTTGTGGAATGGAAGGAATACAGGTTATCACGGGACGTCAAAACGCCTGTCCTATATTTATCCGATGCAGTAATTCTAAACACAAGTCAAATAACAGTTCTGGAACAATTCCTGACAGATTCAGAGAAGATTCCAAAGAAAGATCTACATACGTTACGCAGCTTCTGGAAGACAGAGAAAGAGAAGCTGAGAAGAGAAGACGCCGACGGGATCACCGGCGTTATATGTTATATGAAGGAAGAGGATATGCCGCAGACGGGCAGCCTTGTGATGGTGCGGGGAAGTTGGCGCTCTTTTACCCATGCCACCAATCCGGGAGCGTTCGACGCGGCCGATCATTATGCGGTGCAGGGGCAGCAAGGGCGGATGATGGACAGTGTACTGCTTGCAGGGAGCAGCGCATACAGTGTCTTCAAAGAAAGGATGTACCGGCTGCGGGAATATCTGTCTCTGCTGCTGGACGCCTGTTATGACGGGGAGGATGCTTCTGTTATGAAGGCCATGCTTCTGGGAGAAAAGGGGACGCTGGATGCGGAGCTGAAAGAATTATACAGGGCCAGCGGCATCATCCACATTCTGGCGATCAGCGGTCTGCATCTGTCCATTATCGGTATGGGATGCCACCGGCTTTTCCGGCGGATCGGGCTGCCATATGCGGTTGACATAATATTATGCAGCAGCCTTATGTACTGCTACGGCACGATGACGGGAATGGGAAATTCCATGTTCAGGGCCTATGTCATGTTTGTCATGCACCTGCTGGCGGGCATGATCGGCAGGACCTATGACCTGCTGACGGCAATGACCGTGTCGGCCCTTATCATTCTGCTGCAGCAGCCGTTGTATCTGCAGCAGAGCGGTTTTCTGTTTTCCTTCGGGGCGGTCTGCGGCATCGGTATCCTGCTTCCTGCGGCGGAGAGAAATCTGCTTGGAAAGAGCCGGGCGGAGAAGGCGGTTTTCTCCGGTGCTGTGATCTCCCTGTCCACGCTGCCGGTGTATCTGTGCTGTTATTATGAATTTCCGCCCTATTCGGTGTTTTTGAATCTGATCGTGATTCCCTGCATGACGCTGGTTTTGCTGGGTGGTCTGGCAGGACTGGGCGCTGCGGCCTGGTTTTTGCCGCTGGGGGCAGTGACAGCCCTGCCGGTGCATTATCTTCTGTGGTTTTATGAGGTATGCTGTACTGTCTGTATGCGTCTGCCGGGCCATACCTGGGCGGCCGGACATCCGGAACTGTGGCAGGTACTGCTTTTCTTCGGCATTCTTCTGGCGCTTGTGGTGTGGAACGGCAAAATACCGAAGCTGCTTTTCTGGCAGGGTATGCTGTGTGCGCTGCTCACATTTACCTTAAAACTGCCGGAGGGGTTGCAGATCACCATGGTGGATGTGGGGCAGGGAGATTGTATTTACCTGTCGGAGGACAGCGGCGTCCATATGCTGATCGACGGCGGCAGCTCCGATCAAAGTGATGTGGCGAAGTACCAGATCGTTCCTTTTTTAAAATATGAGGGCGTGTCGCATCTGGACGCCGTAGTGGTCACCCATCCGGACAGGGATCATATAAGCGGTATCTGCGCTTTGCTGGAGGAGACGGGGGATGCCGCCGGAGAAGGCAGATTCACGATCGGGACACTGTATCTGCCGGATGTGGGAACGGCAGGCCGTAACGACGGCTATCGGGAGCTGGAAGAACTGGCGGCGCGGGCCGGGGTGCCGGTGGGATACATCGGGTATGGAGATCGGCTGCAGTGCGGTGATGTTATGTTAACCTGCCTACACCCGGAGAAAGGGTGGAACACGGAGGACAGCAATGCCTATTCTACAGTGCTGCATCTGCGTTACGGCGAGTTTACGGCACTTTTTACGGGAGATCTGGAAGGAGCGGGGGAGAGGCGCGTGGAGGGGCTTGTCCGGGAGGCCGGGGAACTGCAGGATATTACGCTGCTTAAAGTAGCGCATCACGGTTCCGGAAATTCAACGGGAGAGCTGTTTTTGCGGGAGCTGAATCCGAAGATCGCGCTGATCTCTGCCGGCAGAAACAACCGGTACGGGCACCCGCATGAGGCGCTTCTGGAACGGCTTACGGAGCAGGGGTGCCAGATCTACAGGACGCAGCAGAGCGGGGCGGTGACGGTGAGGGTGCGGCACAGAGAGGGGGTGGAGGTTCGGACTGTGATGCCTTTTGAGTAAGCGGTTGGTTACTATTCACGGTGCCCAGCACCCTGCTGCAGGGCATCCGGCCGATAACTGTAACAGCGGCCGATTAAGCTGGTACATCAGGTGTTGCTTAGCGGTACAGGTTTGTTGTACAATAAGATATATTTTGGATAACGGATTTTTAAGGAGCGCCTTTCGGGGCTGAATCGGAACAGGGATAAAGAAAATACGGCGTCCATTGAGGAGACGGTATCGGGACTGGTATAAAGGTAAGAGAACGGAGTAAGAATATGAGAAGAACGAAGAGGAGGTGGATTTGATGGCAAAAAGAATGCTGGACTGCTATGCGTCGGATTTTGCAGGTTTTTCGAAGGAGGAGCTTTTGGAGTCTGTGCGCAGGAGTGAAGGCCGTGTGATGCTCTGTGAGACGATCGGCACGGTACGGCCCATGTTGGGAGATGTGACCAACGCAGAGTTTGCGGCGGCGATGGGGGCGGATTTTCTGCTTCTGAATATGTTCGATGTCAATGAGCCGAAGATAGAAGGGCTGCCGGCAGGACAACCGGAGGATACCGTGCGGCTGATCAAGCGGCTGACGGGGCGGCCCGTGGGCATTAATCTGGAACCCACGGATACGGGGGAGGATGCGGATATCGATCCGCTGTGGCAGATGTCCGCCGGACGGCGCGCCACTTTGATGAATGCAAGGCGTGCCTGCGATATGGGCGTGGATCTGATCCTGCTGACAGGTAATCCGGGTATGGGTGTCAGCAATGAGGCCATTGAGGCGACGCTTAAGCTGTACCGGGAAGAACTGGGTGACAGAGTCATTCTGGCAGCAGGCAAGATGCACGCGGCCGGAGTGCTGACAGAAGCCGCGGAGCAGATCATGACGAAGGAAGATGTCCGGCGTTTTCGGGAGGCCGGGGCGGATGTGCTGCTTTTTCCGGCGCCGGGAACAGTGCCTGGCATTACGATGGAGTATGTGCGTGAGCTGGTGGGATTTGCCCACGGCATGGGTGCGTTGACGATCACGGCCGTTGGCACGTCCCAGGAGGGGGCGGATACGGATACCATCCGCCGGATCGCATTGATGTGCAAGATGACTGGTACGGATATCCACCATCTGGGCGACACCGGGTATACGGGGATGGCGCTGCCCGAGAATATACAGGCGTATTCGGTTGCCATCCGCGGGATCAGGCATACCTATCATCGGATGGCGTCGTCGGTGCGCCGGTGACGGCAGCAGGAGACAGAAGAGACGGCAGAGGGCTGTCTTTGTGCACACATTGTTGACGCCGCGAAGCGGCATCAGGGGAAATTTGGGGAAAACGGAAATGCAAAAGATATTGGTAGTGGACGACGCAGCGGTAAACCGCGAGCTGCTGCGGGAAATGCTGGAAGACAATTATGTGATCGAGATGGCGGAGAACGGGCAGCAGGCGCTGCGTAAGCTGCTGGAGTTTAAGGAGGAACTGGCGGCGGTTCTTCTGGATCTGCAGATGCCGGAGATGGACGGCTTTGCGGTGATCGATGCGATGAAGGAGAACGGATGGCTGGAACAGATCCCGGTGCTTGTTATCAGTATCGAGAGTACGCCGGAGGTTGAGAACCGGTGTCTGGAGATCGGGGTTTCGGACTTTATTCATAAGCCTTTTGACAGATCCATTGTCAAGAACCGGGTCAGGAACACCATTGACCTGTTTGCCTATAAGAACAGTCTGGAGCAGCAGGTGGAAGAGCAGCGGGAGACGCTGCGGCAGCAGGACAGGATCATTCGCATCCAGGCCGAGAAGCTGAAGGAGGCGGAACCCTTCAATCGCCTGATGATGGAGTACCGGTTCGCCATCATGGAGATCGAGACGAGATTAAAGGTGCTGAACGAGGAATTCTCACGGGAGTACAAGCGAAACCCTTTTGAGTCCATCAAGAGCAGGTTGAAAACGCCGGAGAGCATCTATGAGAAACTGGAGCGCAAAGGCCATCCGATCACAGTGGATAATATCAGAGAGCACCTGACGGATGTGGCGGGGCTGCGGGTCATCTGTTCTTTTCCGGACGATATTTACCGGCTGGCGGATCTGGTCATCCGGCAGGACGATATCCTTCTGCTTCGGAAAAAGGACTATATTCAGAACCCGAAGGACAACGGCTACAGGAGTCTGCATCTCATACTGAGTGTACCGATCTTTCTTTCCAATGAAAAGAAGTACATGAAGGCGGAGGTTCAGTTCCGCACGATCGCCATGGATTTCTGGGCCAGTCTGGAGCATAAGCTGAAATATAAGAAAAATGTCAAAAATGCGACACAGATTGTGGCGCAGCTCAAAGCCTGTGCGGATTCCATTGAAATGCTGGACTACCAGATGCAGGATCTTCGCAACAAGATTGATATGGACGGCAGGTCGATTTAGAAATTGATTAATCCTTTGTTTTGTCATATACTTAACTTATGCAGAAATTAACGGAAGAAATCAAAACTGGACAACTGAAACAGGTCTATATCCTGTACGGCGAAGAGGCATATCTGCGCAGCCAGTACAAGGATAAGCTGAAAAAGGCATTGCTCGGCGACGGAGACGATATGAACTTTCACTACTTCGAGGGAAAGAATATTTCCCAGGGGGAAGTGATCGATCTGGCTGAGACCATGCCCTTTTTTGCGCAGCGCCGGGTGATTGTGCTGGAGAACAGCGGCCTTATGGCCAGGGGCGGGGAAGAGCTGGCGGCTTATCTGGGTAATCCGGCGCAGACGGCTTATTTCGTGTTTGTGGAACAGTCGGTAGACAAGAGAAACAGGCTGTACAAGGCGGCCACGGCCAGGGGGCGCGCCATTGAGTTCAAGGCGCAGGATGAGGCAGTGCTGAAACGATGGATCCTGGGATTTTTAAAAAAAGAAAATAAAAATATCACGGAGCGGGATCTGAACTTTTTTCTGGATAAGACGGGCTCCGGCATGGATAATATCCGGGGAGAGCTGGAGAAACTGTTCTGTTACTGTATGGGGCGGGATGTGATCACGGCGCAGGATATCGAAGCGGTCTGCACCAGACAGGTGAGCAGCCAGATTTTTGATATGATTGATGCGGTGGCACAGAAGAAACAGAAGACTGCGCTGGATCTGTATTATGACCTGCTGACGCTGAAAGAGCCGCCTATGAGGATCCTGTTCCTGATCACGAGACAGTTCAATCTTCTGCTGCAGGTAAAGGAACTGAAAAACAAAGGCTATGACGCCAATGCCATCGGCGGTAAGGTGGGGCTTGCCGGATTTATCGCCCGCAAATATGTGACGCAGGCCGCCAGATTCAGGGAGGAAGATCTGCGCAGGGCGCTGACGGACTGCGTGGAGACGGAAGAGGCGGTCAAGACCGGCAGGATGAATGATGTGATGAGCGTGGAGCTGTTGATCGTGAAATACAGCGCGGCGTCGATGTAGGGCACAGTAGTCAGGATAAAGAAAGGGTAAGGTAAGGAGGAGGCACAGGGATGACGGTTCGATTTTATTATAACAGATGATATTATTTGAAAGCATAACAAGAAAGCTTCGATTTGGAGGAAAATATGAGTATGAATATTGTATGTCTGGATCTGGAGGGAGTGCTGGTGCCGGAGATTTGGATCGCTTTTGCTGAGGCGAGCGGAATTTTGGAACTCAGGCGGACGACCAGAGACGAGCCGGATTATGATAAATTGATGCACTGGAGGCTGGGAGTGCTGCGGGAGCATGGACTTGGCCTGCAGGAGATACAGGACACGATCGCGACCATCGATCCGCTGCCAGGAGCGAAGGAATTTCTGGACGAACTTCGCAGCATGACGCAGGTGATCATTATCAGTGATACATTCACGCAGTTTGCGGGTCCGCTGATGAAAAAGCTGGGCTGGCCGACGCTTTTCTGCAATTCTCTCGAGGTGGCGCCGGACGGGGAGATCACGGGCTTCCGGATGCGGATCGAGAATTCCAAGCTGTCTACGGTGAAAGCGTTACAGTCTATCGGCTTTGAGACGATCGCCGCCGGTGACAGTCACAACGATCTGGATATGATCCGGGCCGGCAGGGCGGGATTCCTGTTCAGGAGTACGGAGCAGATCATCCGGGAGAATCCGCAGCTTCCGGCTTACGAGACGTATGAGGAACTGATGGCGGCGATCCGGAATGTGCTGGTATGAGCGGAACAGTAAAGGAAGCTGTCAGCCTGATGGAAGTGCTGCCGGAGAGTGATCAGAATTTTGTATTGGAATTTATCAAGAAACTTAGGTTTTTTAGTCTGGCAGTGATTTTATGGATTATCATGAGTATTACCATGACAGCCTGCTCTCCCATGCAGGGCAGGGAGGAGGCTTATTCTGCTTCATTCTTTGCCATGGATACTTATATGACGTTTACAGTATATGATGACGACGCAAAAGCAGCCAGAGAGGCACTGCAGCAGGCACAGGAGGAGATCGGGGCATTGGAGGCGCTGTGGTCGGTCACCGATGAAGACAGTGATATTTATGCGTTAAATCACAGCGGCGGACAGCCTGTAACGGTTCGGGACGAGACGGCCGGGCTGCTTTCGTTTGCCGTAAAAATGGCGCAGGAGACTGACGGGGCGTTGGAACCGACGCTGTATCCTGTGCTGACGGCGTGGGGATTTACAACGGAAGTAAATCGGATACCTGCGGCGGAAGAGATCGAAAGGCTTTTGGAATGTGTTGGCTATGACCGGGTGAAGGTGGAAGGAAGCCTTGTCACTCTGGAGGATGGCATGATGCTGGATCTGGGTTCCGTCGGCAAAGGGTATGCCGGTGACCGGGCAGGACGGATTCTAATAGAAAAGGGCATAAATTCTGCGCTTCTGGATATCGGCGGCAATATTCAGGCCGTGGGCGCCAGGCCGGACGGCAGTGACTGGCGGCTGGGACTGCGCAGTCCTTTCGGGGAAGGGATATTCGGGACGCTGCAGATCTCTGACCGTGCGGTGGTCACATCTGGAAATTACGAGCGTTATTTTATTGGAGAGGACGGTGTCCGCTACGGCCATATCATTGACCCGGAGACGGGATATCCCGTGAATAACGGACTTGCTTCCGTTACGATCATTGCCGGGGACGGGAAGCTGTGCGATGCGCTCTCCACGTCGCTTTTTGTCATGGGGCTTTCGGATGCGGTCGCTTATTGGAGGACGCATCAGGAGGAGCAGCCGTTTGACATGATACTGGTCACGGAAGACAGGAAAATTTACCTGACGGAAGAAATTAAAGGTAAATTTAACTTGCAGAAAGAGTGCAAGGATATGGTCATCTATCCGGTCACATCGTCTGTTGCAGAGGGAAAAAACGGTAATTACAAATTTCGACCGTGAGATTTATACCTGGTAAAAGCTGTGTATAAATGCCGAAAACAGCAGAAAAATAAAATTATAGATAGATTTAATTTTATGACAGACAAGAAAAATGCAGTCTGTCTGCAATGACAGGACTGCATTTTTCTTGTCTGTTTTGTTTGTTTCAATAAAATATATGACGTTATGTAACTGATGTTACTCCCGATTCAGATTCTTGATTACAACCAGTGTCAAGAGTAGAAGGATGATTCCTACCGGCATGGAGATCCATGCACTCTGCGCAAATCCGGCTACGATATAGGTGATAAAGGAGATCACGGCTACTATGATAACGTAGGGCAGCTGGGTGGATACGTGATTGACGTGGTCACACTGTGCGCCTGCGGAAGCCATGATCGTGGTATCGGAGATCGGAGAGCAGTGATCGCCGCATACCGCGCCTGCCATACAGGCGGAGATGGAGATGATCATCAGCTGCGGATTGGTATTCATAAATACATTCACCACGATCGGAATGAGAATACCGAAGGTTCCCCAGGAGGTACCGGTGGAGAATGCCAGGAAACATGCCACGATGAAAATGATCGCCGGCAGGAAATTCATAAGAGATCCGGCGCTCTTCTGTACGGTATCGGCTACGAATACGGCTGCGCCCAGCGAGTCGGTCATGGCCTTCAGTGTCCAGGCAAAGGTAAGGATCAGGATTGCCGGAACCATGGCCTTGAAGCCGTCAGGCAGGCAGGCCATACAGTCTTTAAAACTTAACACTCTGCGGATCAGATAGATGATGACCGTCAGGATCATGGCGCAGATGCTGCCCAGGGCAAGGCCGACGGAAGCATCGGAATTGGAAAAGGATTCAACGAAACCTGCACCGTCAAAAAATTCGCCGGTATAGATCATACCGATGACACAACATACGATCAGCATGATGATAGGGATCAGGAGATCGATCACTTTTCCTTTCGGATTTACAGATTCTGTCTCCTGTGCGGCATCTTTTTTGCCGGTGGAGAACAGGTCGCCTTTGAGGGCATTGGTTTCATGGGATTTCATCGGGCCGAAATCCACTTTTAATAGTATCAGTGCGATCATCATAATGATTGTCAGGATGGCATAGAAGTTATAGGGAATGGCACGGATAAAGATGGAAAATCCGTCTTCTCCCTCCACAAAACCGGAAACTGCCGCTGCCCAGGAAGAGATCGGTGCGATGATACAGACAGGCGCCGCAGTGGCATCGATCAGATAGGCCAGTTTCGCCCGGGAAACCTTGTGCTCATCCGTGACGGGTTTCATGACACTGCCGACGGTGAGACAGTTGAAATAATCGTCGATAAATATCAGGACACCCAATGCGACGGTGGCAAGCTGCGCGCCGGCCCGTGTCTTGATCTTTTCTTTTGCAAAATGGCCGAAGGCTGCGGAACCGCCTGCACGGTTCATCAGGCTCACCATGGCGCCCAGGATTACAAGGAACACCAGGATACCCACGTTATAGGCATCGGACAGAACCGCGACAAAACCGTCGTTGAAAATGTGTGTCAGCGTTCCCTCAAAGGAAAAGCCGGAATAGAACAGGCCGCCCACCAGAATACCGATGAACAGCGAGCTGTAAACCTCTTTCGTGATCAGGGCCAGCACGATCGCGACAATGGGCGGGATCAGAGCCCAGAAAGTGGCATACATGGCAGGCGTGTACTCTGTCTCCGCTTCTGCAGCGAATACGGTAAGCGGCAGAAGGGCAAGACAGAGGATCAGGAGGCCTGCCCCTCGTAAGAGTTTTTTCTTTTTCATTCTTTTGTACTCCCTCTTTAAAATGTAATTTATTTGGCAGAAGATCAGAAGTTCTCCTGCGAAGAAAGTAACCTCCAGACGCAACGGTATTGAATCTGTCCTGCATAAAAATACAAAAAACTGTTTTCGGGTGAAAATGCCATCGATACAGGAAGATGGAGATATCCGATGATCACTGCCGAAGTCAGTATAACACCAAGTATGGCATTTCACAAGGAAAAAGTCACAAGAATGAATATTTATGTAACATATGTAATCCTGGCTGGGAGAAAAGCTGTCCCGCTTCATAACAAAATGCAGATGAAGCTGTAAAAGTCCGTTTTATGGGACATGAATTGTGCTACCCTGTTTTCAGAAATGGTTGATGAATCTGGTTGACGGATTTATCAGAGTAAAGAAATACAGAAAGGAAGGGTGTTTATGTCTGATCGGAAATTTTGGGTACTGACGGTGGCGTTGGTTCTGATCATTGTCTTCTGTACAAAGGGAACGGTGATGAGTATGGGGGATAAGCAGCGCACAGAGGAGAATCACTATTATCGTGAACTGGAACAGGAATATGTGCGGTATGCGAGAGAATGTCTGAGAGAACAGGGACTTGATAACTGCGGGGTGATGCTGACGAGAGTGACGAATGGGGATGGCAGCAGGGAATATACAATGCAGGTGCATCACCGCAGGCTTAAGCGGATGGAAGGCAGTGATAAGTCGGCCCTGCAGGATATTCTGTCGCAGGCGGAGTTCGGACAGGAGACATGTACATTTCGATATGAATTGTAAGAGATTGACATAATCGAATATATGTTCTATACTTAAGACAAAGATATCAGAACAAACGTTCTGAATTACTGTGACACAAAAATTTCATATACAGAAAGGAATGACTTTTTTACGTTTTGGGATTATACTAGGTAAGAGTACGAATTGCGGGACAGATGTGCAGAATTTTTCAGAACAGTTTTTGATACGGACAGATAGGAGCAGAGTATGAGACCGAATCCCAGGCCACAGGAAATGTACAGACACTTTAAAGGAAATATATATCAGATCCGCTGCCTTGCGAAGCACAGCGAGACCGGGGAGATGATGGTGGTTTATCAGGCGATGTACGATACCTTTCAGATTTATGTCAGGCCGCTTGCCATGTTTATGGAAGAGGTAGACGTTGAGAAGTATCCGGATGCCAGACAGCAGTACCGCTTTGAGCTGCTGCAGGATTCGGAGCTGGTTTCCGGATCACAGGCAGCGGAGGAGACGATTTCCAGATTGCAGGCAGTGGAGGAGACGATTTCCGGATTGCAGGCAGTGGAGGAGCCGGTGAAGGAGAGCAATGAGGGTTCAGGGGGTACGGAAAACGCAGAAGAGATGCAGCAACTGAATATCGATCCTCTGGTGATGGAGTTCCTGGAGGCGGATACTTATGAGCAGAGGCTCAATATCCTTGCCGCGCTCCGCAGCAGGATTACCGACGAGATGATCAATACGATGGCGATGGCTGTTGATCTGGAGATCAAGGAAGGCGACGTGGAGGAGCGATATGAGGAACTCAGGAACTGTCTTTTAACTTTTGAAAAGTATGAGTGTAACAGACTGCGTTAGGTTATCACGTTCTGCGTCATGACGACATAAGGTAAACCACCGGAGAATCCTTATTCCCGCGGGCAATGGGCCGGAGCCGTGTCTGTAGGGACATCCGTAAACAGATTGGATTCTGACAGGAGGTAACTTATGGCGTATGATCTTGACAATAAACTGGTAGTGGGCGTCTCTTCCCGGGCGCTCTTCGACCTGACCTATGAAAATACGATATTTGAGGCAGAGGGTGTGGAAGCATACTGCAGGTATCAGATTGAGCATGAGAGTGAGATATTGAACCCGGGGCCGGGATTCCCGCTGGTCAAGGCACTGCTTGATCTGAATGAACTGCCCGGCAGGGAGGAAAGTGTCGAGGTCATCATCATGTCCAGGAACAGCCCGGACTCTTCCCTGCGTGTTTTCAACGCGATCGAGCATTACGGGTTGAATATAACAAGGGCTGTGCTGGCCAGCGGTGCATCACTTGCGCCGTATCTGTCGGCTTTTAAGACGGATCTGTTTTTGTCGGCTTATGAGGATGACGTGCAGAGCGCCATAGATTCTAACATAGCGGCCGGTATTATCTGTACGGATGGCCTGCGCACTTATGACTGTGATCATCAGATAAGGCAGATCCGCATAGCTTTTGACGGGGATGCAGTATTGTTTTCGGATGAATCAGAGCAGATCTTCAAGGAACAGGGGCTCGAAGCGTTTGAGGAGAATGAAAGGCGCAATGCCAACAATCCGCTTAAGGCAGGGCCGTTCGCCAGATTCCTCACGCTGCTGTCGAAACTGCAGAAAAATTGTACGGCAGAGGAAGCGCCGATCAGAACCGCTCTTGTGACATCCAGATGTGCACCTGCGCATGAGAGAGTGATCCGGACTCTTCGCGCATGGAATGTACGTATCGACGAAGTGTTTTTTCTGGGCGGGGTGCGTAAGAAAGAAGTTTTGCAGGCATTCGGCGCCCACATATTCTTTGACGACCAGTCGCTGCATACAGCCCTGGCATCGGAAGTGGTGCCGGCAGCCAGGGTACCTTATCGAAAGAAGATTCCCTGTGACGAGGCGGAGGAGGAACTGGACAGCAGTTGACCGGAGTGACGAATTCATTCTATGGAAATGGTTTACATAACATGAAATATAACAATATAATCACGGCAAATTTTATAGAGCGTCCGAATCGTTTTATCGCCTATGTCAATATCGCCGGAGAGAGGACGAAGGTGCATGTCAAGAATACCGGCAGGTGCCGGGAATTGCTGCAGGAGCAGGCAGAGGTTTATCTGGAGAAGAGTGCCAACCCCGAGCGGTCCACGGCCTATGATCTGGTGGCGGTTGATAAGACGGGAAGGCTGATCAATATGGATTCCAATGCGCCGAATAAAGTAGTAGGTGAGTGGCTTGCGGCAGGCGGCCTCTATCGGGATGTCAGTCTGGTGCGTCCGGAGAAGGTCTTCGGGAATTCACGTTTCGATTTTTATGTGGAGAGTGAGGCAGGGGAGCGCGCCTTCATAGAGGTTAAAGGAGTCACTCTGGAGAACGATAATGTGGCGGCCTTTCCCGATGCGCCTTCCGAGCGTGCCGTAAAGCATGTAGAAGAGCTGGTGGAAGCGCATGCGCAGGGATATGAAGCCTATCTGATTTTTGTTGTTCAGATGAAAGGAATCAGCCATGTGGAACCGAACTGGAAGACCCAGCCTGCCTTTGGGGAGGCCTTGAAGAAGGCAAGACAGGCAGGGGTACACCTGCTTGCCTATGACTGTCTGGTGGAAAAAGACAGTCTGGAAGTCAATGAACAGGTTCCCGTCGTGCTGGACAGTCTGGATTTGATTGCGCAGCCGCTTCTTGCATGGTATGACTCCGGAAGGCGCATCCTGCCCTGGCGGGAAGAACCGACGCCGTATCATGTGTGGCTTTCGGAGATCATGCTGCAGCAGACGAGAGTGGAGGCTGTGAAGCCATACTATGACCGCTTTTTACGGCATCTTCCGGATATCGCTAGTCTGGCGTCCGTGGAGGAGGAAGAGCTTTTGAAGCTGTGGGAAGGTCTGGGCTATTATAACCGTGCGAGAAATCTGAAGAAATCGGCGATGCAGATCGTAGCGGAATACGGCGGGGAGATGCCGGGAGAATATGAGCAGCTGATCGGGCTTGCCGGGATTGGAAGTTATACGGCGGGCGCCATCGCCTCGATCGCTTTTCAGAAAGCGGTTCCGGCGGTGGATGGCAATGTATTGCGGATTTTGTCCAGACTGCGGCTCGATGACAGGGATATTCTGGATGCCCGCGTCAGGAAATCCATAGAAGAGGAATTGAAAGCCGTAATGCCTGAGGACAGACCCGGGGATTTTAACCAGGCCTTGATGGAACTCGGGGCGATGGTGTGTATACCCAACGGCAGCCCGAAATGTGAGGCATGTCCGTGGGATAAGCTGTGTCAGGCGAGAATACAGGAACGGATATCGGAGTATCCGAAGAAGACGCCAAAGAAACCGCGTAAGATAGAGAAGAAGACGATCCTTGTCATTCTGGATGAACATTATGTGGCGCTCCATAAGAGAGACGCGAAGGGACTGCTTGCGGGCATGTATGAATTTCCCATGCTGGAAGGGCATATGAGCGGGGAGGAAGTGCTTGCATACCTGAAACAGTCCGGCATGTCGCCGCTGCGCATACAGAAACTGGAGTCGTCGAAACATATCTTTACGCATAAGGAATGGCATATGATCGGCTATCAGGTGCGTGTGGATGAGCTGGCGAGGACGACTGCGGCAGACAGGATGGATTATATTTTCATTGATCCTGCAGAGACGAAGAGCAGATATCCGATTCCTTCGGCGTTTGCCGCGTATGCGGATCATATGGAGATGAAGCGAGGGGTATAGATACATCGAGGCTGCGGGGAGATACAGTAATATTTGAGTAATTGATTATGAAAAGGACGGTTTGCGGATATCCTATATATAGTAAACGAAATTTCTAATGTCGTTTACTATAAGAAGCGGCTGAGAGTTCGGCTGTTTCGGAAGGAATCGGGCAGAACGATAAGGGGACACAGATCATGAAATTATTATCGGTTGCTATACCAAGCTACAATTCAGAAGCCTATATGCGCAAGTGTATTGAATCTTTGCTGGTAGGCGGGGAGGACGTGGAGATCCTGATCGTCAATGACGGGTCTACGGATGGAACAGGCACGATCGCGGACGGATATGCGGCCAGATATCCGTCCATTGTGAAGGCGATCCATAAGGAGAATGGTGGTCACGGATCGGCGGTCAACGCCGGCCTGGAACATGCCACGGGGCTGTACTTTAAAGTGGTTGACAGCGATGACTGGGTGAAGGAGAGCGCTTATCTTAAAATTCTGGAGGTTTTGAGGGATATCACGACAGGCGACTCCGGTCTGGATATGCTGATCAGCAATTTCGTCTATGAGAAAGAGGGCGAGAAGAAGCACAAAGTCATGAGATACCGTCATGCCCTGCCGCAGGATCGCATCTTTACATGGAATGAAGTCAAGCATTTTCATAAGGGGCAGTATATCCTGATGCATTCGGTCATCTTCCGCACCAGACTGTTGAAGGAGTGCGGGCTGCACCTGCCGGAGCATACTTTCTATGTGGACAATATATTTGTGTTTGAGCCGCTTCCGTTTGTGAAGAACATGTACTACCTGGATGTCAATTTCTACCGTTATTATATAGGAAGAGAAGGGCAGTCAGTCAATGAGGAGATCATGCTGTCCAGAGTCGATCAGCAGATCAGGGTGAATAAGATCATGATCGATTATCTGGCGGAGAATAAGGCCAGGGTGCTCACCAGACGAAAGTTGAAGAACTATATGTTCAATTATCTGGAGATCATTACAGTTATTTCTTCTATCCTGCTGATCCGGGCGGGGACGGAAGAGGCGCTTGAGAAGAAACAGGAACTGTGGCAGTACATCAAGCAAAAAGATATGGGGATGTATGTGCGTCTGCGCTACGGCGTACTGGGCAATTCCATGAATCTGCCCGGCAAAGGCGGACGGAAGATATCGGTGGAAGGATATAAGCTTTGCCGCAGATTCTACAAATTCAACTGAGCAGATGCAATCTGTCAGAAACAGTAAAAAATCCGTAACAGCTGCAAGATACTTTGCTGTTACGGATTTATAGTTAACGACATTAGAAATTTCGTTTATTATATATTATCAGCCGACCTTCGGCTTGCGTTTTCTCCTGCCTGGTGTGCTGTGGTATAAATTAAGCAGTACATCGGTGTGGTACACGAGGCCGTACATGACTGCGGCCAGAATGAAAGCGGTCATCACGTCAAACAGAGAGTGCTGTTTGATGAAAACGGTTGACATCACGATGGAAACACAGAGGATAAACGAACCGATCCGGATTCCTCTATAGTTTCTCAGCCGCTGGCTTCTCATAACGGCGATGTGGCATCCAAGCGAATTGTAAACGTGAATGCTGGGCCACAGGTTGGTAGGCGTGTCTGCCTGATAGAGCGCCGCCACCAGCCGGGTAAATATGTTATCTCTCGGCATGACATACGGTCTTAAGTGATGACCGTTGGGCCAGAGAGTAGAGACCAGAAGGAAGATCGTCATTCCGGTAAACAGGAAAGCGCAGGTTTTGAAATAATCATCCTTATCCCGAAAGAAGAAATACATGATCACCACTGCCACATAGGCGAACCAGAGCAGATATGGTACGACGAATATCTCACAGAATGGAATATAATCGTCGAAAGCCACATGAATGACCCGGTAGTGACTGGTGACAGTCCGTTCCAGATGGCCGAACCAGGACAGGTATATGATTCCGTAAATAAGCAGCGGAACCGCATGCCGATACTTCTTCAGCATCTGGATGAAGGGGCCTCGTTTTCCTGCCGCGTCGGGCTGGTATAAGCCGGTTTTTTGAAATTTTTTCTGCAATTTTTCCATTATGATCATTCCCCGTTTGACTGACTGAATAAAAAGTTTCCAGTTAAAATGTTATGAATAAATATATGACATGCTGTCAGTCCATAGAAGATATCATAGCAGATTAAGTTAAAAAGTCAAAATAAGATTTCCATAAATATTTCTTAATATTTTATGAAAAAGTGTCCAATGTGTTGAATTAAAGAAACGATAAACCATATTTTATGCTATACAAGAAAACGGATCCTCTGTTTGAGACAGGAAATACTGATCTGGTCTGATTTGACGTATACTTCACCGTCTGTATGTACCCACAGGGGAGCGGAAGTCTTGACCCGGACAGAGGAGGCGGTATAGTGGTCGATTTTGGGGAAGATATAGTGTCTGCCGAAAAATGCGGTAGGCAGGGCAAAAAGGATAAACAGTTTGGGAAGATCGCCCACAACGCACAGATCAAGCAGGCCGTCGCTGTTGTCTGCCTGCGGACAGAAACAGAAACCGCCGCCTTCGTAGGGATGGTTCATAAAGGCACTGAAAAGCAGCCGTGGAACGAAGATTGATCTGCGCCCGTCCAGCGTTATCTCGCAGGATATGGCTTTGGCGGCAAACAGCTGTTTGAGAGCGATACAAAGGTAGGTCAGTTTGCCGAGCCTTAACCTGTTGAGGGCATCTTTGATGGGAGAAGAAAGTGCCTCCTCGCAGACGGCGGCGTCGAAGCCGATGCCGCTGCTGACGATGAAATATCTGCTCTTATGGACAGGGGGCCGGTGCAGTCTGGAAGTGACCTCGGAGTCGCTTTCGTAGGTGAGGATGCCAAGATCCATCATATGGGCGTGTGTGCCGTCCAGAATCTGCCGTAAGAGCTTGGCGGGATCGCGGTTGAGCTTCAGGGCCCGGGCAAGGTCGTTGCTGGAACCGGTGGGGATATAGCCGATGCTCACTTTGTCAAAGTCCTGGATTCCCTGCAGAGCCTCGTTGATCGTGCCGTCTCCGCCGAGCAGGATCAGATTGATCTTCTGCTGCGTGGATGTGATCTGTCTTGTCAGTTCCGTCACATGTCCCGTATAGGTCGATTCATGCAGCATATAGGGGATTCCCTTTTCAGACAGGATGGCCTGCAGTGTGCGCCAGATGGACAGGCCCTTGCCGGATTTTGATGTTGGATTCATAATGATGTGATACATGGCTTTATCGTTCCTTTTTTCGAATGAAGCGGTGCCTGGCCGCCGTGAAATGATAACAGGTAAAGTATATCATGCAGAGTCGGCATTCTGCAAATGGATTCGTATAAAAACATGCAGTTGCGTCCGGAACACTGCTTATGATATACTTATAGCGATTTTATGCTGCCGCGGTCTTTGGCGGCGGGTGCAGGAGAACAGGACAGAACAAATGTATAGGAGCAGAGAGAAAGGCAGGAACGAGGTATGTATTCATTTGATGAAGTAAAAAAGACGGATCCGGAGATCGCGCAGGCCATCGAGGCGGAGCAGCAGCGCCAGAATTCCCATATCGAGCTGATCGCATCAGAGAACTGGGTGAGCAGGGCCGTGATGGCGGCTATGGGAAGTCCGCTGACGAACAAATACGCGGAAGGATATCCGGGAAAAAGATATTACGGCGGCTGCGAGTGTGTGGATGTCGTGGAAGAGCTGGCCAAAGACAGGGCCAGGAAGCTGTTTGGCTGCGAGTATGTCAATGTACAGCCGCATTCCGGGGCACAGGCGAATATGGCGGTGTTTTTTGCCGTATTGGAGCCGGGCGACACTTTCATGGGGATGAACCTGGATCACGGCGGACATCTGTCTCACGGTTCGCCGGTCAATATGTCCGGCAAGTATTTTAAGTGTGTACCTTACGGGGTCAACGACGAGGGATTTCTTGACTATGATAATGTACGTGAGATCGCGCTGGAATGTAAGCCGAAGATGATCGTGGCGGGCGCATCGGCCTATGCAAGAACCATTGATTTCAGGAAATTCAGGGAGATCGCCGATGAAGTGGGCGCCGTGCTGATGGTGGATATCGCCCATATCGCGGGACTTGTGGCCGCCGGCCTGCATCCGAGTCCGATTCCTTATGCCCATGTGACTACTACGACGACACACAAGACACTCCGCGGCCCGCGCGGCGGTATGATCATGTCCGGTCAGGAAGTGGCGGATAAATATAATTTCAATAAGGCTATTTTCCCCGGTACACAGGGCGGACCGCTCATGCATGTGATCGCAGCAAAGGCTGTCTGTTTCAAGGAGGCGCTGGAGCCATCTTTTAAGGAATATCAGCAGGGCGTGATCGACAATGCGCAGGCGCTGTGCAGAGGATTGCAGAAGAGAGATGTCCGGATTGTATCGGGCGGCACGGACAATCATTTGATGCTGGTGGATCTGACCGCATATGATCTGACCGGTAAGCTGCTTGAGAAACTTCTGGATGAGGCTCACATTACCGCCAACAAGAATACGATCCCGAACGATCCCAAATCCCCGTTTGTCACAAGCGGTATTCGTCTCGGCACGCCGGCTGCGACTTCCCGCGGGCTGAATACGGAGGACATGGATCAGGTTGCAGAAGCGATCTCCATTGTGATCAAGGAAGGTGAAGCAGGTATCGAGAAGGCGCGTGCCATCGTGAAGACGCTGACAGACAAGTATCCGCTGATCTGATTGCAGAAGGCTGCGGACAAGTATCATAAAATAAGAGCAGGAAACGATAAGGGAGGGGCAGACGGAATGCAGTTTGCTCCTCAGATTCTTTTGGACCAATTTCACAAAAAATACTTGCCATGGTTATGCAGTTGTGCTAGAATATCTTTCGTTGGCAAACATATGTCTGCAATGCAAAGACAACGACAAACAAATGTCTGTTTGAAAAAGACAGTAAAAACAAATGTCTGCGCCGAAAAGACGTGCAGACGCCGGTCGTATGCGGACAGAGAGGCATGGTTGCGATATGCGGGGAAAAAGCGGCTACTTTGTAGTGAAGCAGAAAGCCGTTCCGGAAGTACTGCTCAAGGTTGTGGAAGCCAAGAGACTGGTGGAGTCCGGGAAGGCTGTATCCATACAGGAGGCGGTTGATGCAGTGGGAATCAGCCGCAGTTCCTTTTATAAATATAAAGATGATATTTTTCCGTTTTATGAGAATTCACAGGGAACGACGATCACGCTGACTTTTCAGATGGACGACGAGACGGGGCTGCTGTCTGACGTGTTGAAGATCGTGGCGGACTGCGGCGCCAATATTCTGACGATACACCAGAGTATTCCGATCAACGGCGTGGCGTCTTTGAGTCTCAGCGTACAGGTTTTGCCGACTACAGGGGATGTTTCCGAGATGATAGAATCGATGGAGGCGAAGAGCGGGGTACGAAATGTGAAGATCCTGGCACGGGAGTGACAGGGCAGGCCCCATGGACAGGTCATGCCGGTCCCGGTACAGGGGCTTATTTCGCAGTTATTTCCATGAAGGATAGCAGGAAGTATACAATAAGGGATTAAGAGAGGAGCAGCATTATGATTCATGTAGCGGTATTAGGGTACGGAACGGTGGGCAGCGGTGTTGTCGAGGTAATCGAGACGAACAAGGAGGCCATTGACAAGAGAGCGGCGGCGAAACTGAATATCAAGTATATTCTGGATCTGCGGGATTTCCCGGGAGATCCTTATGAGGATAAGGTGGTGCATGATTTCAATATCATTATGAACGATCCGGAAGTCACTGTGATCTGTGAGACGATGGGCGGCCTGCATCCGGCCTATGAGTTTTCCAGACAGGCACTGCTTGCGGGCAAGAGTGTGTGCACCTCCAATAAAGAGCTGGTGGCAAATCACGGGCCGGAGCTGATCCGCATTGCCCGAGAGAATCACTGTAACTACCTTTTTGAGGCGAGTGTGGGCGGTGGTATTCCGATCATCCGCCCGTTAAATTATTCCCTGACCGCGGAAAAAATAGACTCTATTACCGGTATTTTAAACGGCACTACGAACTATATTTTAACTAAGATGGATAAAGAGGGGGCCGATTTCGAAGAAGTGCTGAGGGAAGCGCAGGAGAAGGGCTATGCCGAGCGGAACCCGGAAGCCGACGTGGAGGGGTATGATGCCTGCCGTAAGATCGCGATCCTGTCCTCCTTAATGTGCGGCAAGAATGTGAATTACGAGGAGATTTACACGGAAGGTATCACGAAGATAACGGCGGCTGACTTTTTGTATGCGAAGCAGATGGATAAATCCATTAAACTGTTGGCGATGAGCAGGGACAGGGAAGACGGGTTCTTCGCCATGGTGGCGCCCTTTATGATCTCCAGATCCCATCCGCTCTACAGCGTCAGCGGCGTTTTTAATGCGATCTACGTGCACGGCAATATGCTGGGAGATTCCATGTACTACGGGCGTGGCGCCGGCAAGCTGCCGACGGCCAGCGCAGTGGTCTCCGACGTGGTGGACTGTGCGAGACATCCGGGCAAGACCGTCATGTGCTTCTGGGAAAATGACAGTGTCAAGGTCGCCGATCCCGAGAAAGATCAGGGCAAGTTCTTTGTGCGGGTGAAAAGCGGGTGCCGCGAGGCGGCGATGGAGGCATTCGGCGCTCTGGCGGAGATCAATGTCGGAATCTCGGAGGAATTCGCCTTCATGACGCAGGTAATGTCAGAGGAAGCATTTAACGGGAAGATCAAGCAGATCGGCGGCTGCATCAACCGCATCAGGATTCTCAGCGCATAAGGCGGACGAGGAGACGGACTGCAGGCAGAGGAAAAGAGCAGGACCAAAGGCCAGGGAAAAAGAGCGGGACAAAAGATTAAGGCAAAAGCCAGGGACAAAAGATCGAGACGGCATGAGATTAAGGAAGAAAAGCGGGAATAAAACAATAGAATAATAGATATAGAAGTGTGTGACCAAGTACAGAGGAGCGGGATATGAGAAAAGTTGTAAAATTCGGCGGCAGTTCGCTGGCCAGTGCGGAGCAGTTTAAGAAGGTCGGTGAGATCATCCATGCGGATAAGGAGCGCAGGTTTGTAGTGCCTTCCGCGCCGGGCAAGAGGAATGCGGATGACACCAAAGTGACGGATATGTTGTATGACTGCTATGATCTGGCGGAAACGGGGAAGGATTTCAAGGCGCAGCTTAAGGCGATCAAAGAGAGATACCAGGAGATCATAGACGGCCTGGGGCTGAAGCTTTCGCTTGACGAAGAATTCAAAACGATCGAGAAGAATTTCAAGGATAAGGCGGGCAGCAACTATGCGGCTTCCCGCGGTGAATATCTGAACGGTATCATTATGGCGGATTATCTGGGCTTTACGTTTGTGGATGCTGCAGAAGTGATCCTTTTTAACGAAAACGGCGAGTATGATGTGGAAGTGACCAACAGTAAAATGAGGGAGAGGCTGGGCAGCCTGGACAGCGCGGTCATCCCCGGGTTTTATGGCGCCTATGCGGACGGCACCGTGAAGACTTTTTCCAGAGGCGGGTCGGATATTACCGGCTCCATCGTGGCACGGGCGATCAAGGCGAATGTGTATGAAAACTGGACAGACGTATCGGGCTTCCTGATCGCGGATCCCCGTATCATCTACAAGCCGGAAGTGATCGCGACGATCACCTACAAGGAGCTGCGGGAGCTGGCTTATATGGGGGCATCCGTACTGCACGAGGAGGCTATCTTTCCCGTCAGGACAGAGGGCATCCCGATCAATATCCGCAACACCAACGCGCCGGACGATAACGGTACGTGGATTGTGGAGAGCACCTGCCAGAAATCGAAGTATGTCATCACCGGTATTGCCGGTAAAAAGGGCTTCTGTGCCGTGAATATTGACAAAGATATGATGAATACCGAGATTGGTTTTGGCCGCAAGGTGCTGCAGGCATTCGAAGAAAACGGCATTTCCTTCGAGCATGTGCCTTCCGGCATCGACACTATGACGGTATTTGTCCATCAAGACGAATTTATGCACAAGGAGCAGCGGGTCGTTTCGGCGATCCACCGGCTGGCCGATCCGGACCATATCGAGATCGAAGCGGATTTCGCCCTGATCGCCGTGGTAGGGCGGGGCATGAAGTCCACCCGTGGTACGGCAGGCAGGATCTTTTCCGCGCTGGCCCATGCCAATGTCAATGTGAAAATGATCGACCAGGGTTCCAGCGAGCTGAATATCATCATCGGCGTGTCGAATGCGGATTTTGAGACGGCGATCAAGGCGATTTACGATATTTTTGTGTTGATGCAGATTTAGAAAACGGTCTAGATGTTTTTTGTGTCGATGTGGATTTGGAAAAAGCGGATAATGTGGGGATATTTTAAAAAGAGGGACAGCGTGCCGGGAGGCATTGCCGGCCCTCCTTTTTTACAGAAAATGGCAGAGATAAATGCACCGGATACAGTGGAATTGTGCGGCGGTTTAAGCTAAAATAAAAGTAATCTGCATAAAGGAAAAGAGAGCCTATGAACCCAAATCCAGCGAAAAGACCAAAGAAGAAAAAAATCACGAAGATCATTTTCTGTATCCTGCTTCTGGCTGCCGTACTGTATGTTATGCTGGTCAACTTTCTTGTCAGCGCGGCGCTTGTGCCGTCCTTTATGGAGAAGCTGGAGGCTTTTGAACGGATCACGGAAGAAAGCTATGCGGCGCAGGTGCAGACCTCGGACATACAGGTTAACCGTCAGCTGGCATTAAATGAGACGGCAGCGTGGCTTAAGACGGTCTCGTCCAATCGGATCTCGGTAATGAGCGGGGATGGTTACAGACTGGTGGCCAGCGAATTCTTGACCGGGAAGGACAGCCATGTCTGGGTGCTCATGCTGCATGGATATACAGGCTGGAAAGAAGAAATGTATCCTTTTGCACGCTGGTATTATGAAGAGGGATATCATGTCATCGTGCCGGATCTGCGCTGTCAGGGAGAGAGCGAAGGGGATTTTATCGGAATGGGCTGGACGGATCACTATGACTGTATGCTGTGGATCGACTATATTCTTAAGCAGGATCAGGAGGCAGAGATCGTGCTGCACGGTCAGTCCATGGGAGCAGCCACGGCGCTGATGATGACGGGAGAGGAGGAACTGCCGGATAATGTGATGGCGGTGGTCTCGGACTGTGCCTATACGGATGCCTATTCGATGTTTGGGGAGAAGATAAAAGAATGGTTCGGGCTGCCGGCATTTCCGCTGGTGGATTCCGCCTGTCTGGTCCTTAAGCTGCGGGGCGGCTATGAGTTGAAAGCTGCGTCGGCGGTCAATGCCGTTGCAAAGAGCCGGGTGCCCATCCTTTTTATTCATGGGAAGGACGACGCCATGATCAACGTGCAGATGTCAAAGGATCTGTATGCGGCGGCGGGAGGCTGTAAAGAGCTGCTGATCGTTGAGGACGCCGGACATGCGCAGGCACAGGATAAGCAGCCGGAGCTGTATTATGGGACGATTCGGGCATTTCTGCAGAAGGCGCGTTTTGACAGGTAACAGGTGAACCTGGATGAAGGATAATTAACTGTGAATAACTGGAATGAATACCAGAAATGTGATAATTTGTTGCTTTTATAAATAAATTGCAAAAATAAGAAATTTTTTGAAAAAATGTGTTGACAAATGGAAATGACCTGCTATAATAAAATCATAAGCAAGACAAATTCAGATAGATAAAATAAAGCAAAGGAGGTACAGTCCACCGAAAACATAACCTACAATCCATTTTAAAGTACAAATGAATAAGGAACCAATGACAAAGCAAAGAAACGTAGTCGAGTACATGAGAGAAAGTAACGAGTCGCAGAAGAGAAAGAGAAGAAGTTAAGACGTTACGGTATATGCATACGAAAGAAAAGTGGAAAGAGTACGAAAGAAGAGAAAATGGAGGTATGGGCCATTGGATAGCGTAGCATAGAAGCGGGTATTAATTCTCAGAGGATTAGTACCCGCTTCGACGTGTGACGGACTGCGGATTTGAGATTGTATTGGTAGTGGTGGTTTTGGGTGCGGTGTATCGAATTGAAATTGACATAAAAAGAATATCGAAAAATGTAAATTCGGGTAGCATATTTCCCGAAAATAAGTTATAGTATACGGGAAAGACATGGAGGAACAGCATGGGGAAATTATTTGGCAGAAAAAAGAAATACTCGGATGATGAGTACGAAGATGAATTTGAAGATGATGAAATCGACGACGATGACGATCTGGACGATGATGACGATCTGGACGATGATGACGATCTGGACGACGATGACGATCTGGACGATGACGACGATCTGGACGATGACGACGATCTGGACGATGATGACGATTCGGACGATGACGATCTGGATGATGATTCGAGCGATGACGACGATTCGGATGATGACGATGAGTCGGATGAAGATGATTCAGATGATGACGATGACGATTCGGATGATGAAGAGACGGATGACGGGGATGAAGATGATGACCCGGAAGAGGACGATGAAGAAGAGGATGAAGATGACCGGCGGGCTTTTCGGCGTCGTCGGAGAGTCCGCAACCAGATTATCGCTTATTCGGTCGTATTTGTATTCCTGGTCATGGTGCTTGCGGGCTGCATATCTGCAGGCCGGGGCATAGCAGGTGCGATCAGTGCAAAGAGGCAGGCAGAGGAGCAGGCGAAGCAGCAGGCAGAGCAGGAGGCACAGGAAGCACGTGAAGTCGTGATCGATGCCCCCGAGGTGATAGAAGAGCAGCCGGAAGGAGAGTCTGAGGAGGAGTATTTGCGGGAGATTATGGATGCCTGTCTGGCGGAGATGCCGCTGGAGGATAAAGTGGCTGGGCTGTTTATTGTGAGACCGGAGGCGATCACAGGCGTCTCGACCGTTACACAGGCCGGTGACGGGACAAGAGAAGCGCTTAATACGTATGCGGTCGGCGGACTGGTCTATTTCGAAAAGAATATCCTGAGTAAGGAACAGCTTACGGAGATGCTGGCCAACACGGTTTCTATGAGCAGGTATCCCATTTTTCTGGCCGTGGATGAGGAAGGCGGTTCAGTCAGCAGAGTGGTTGATGGCGGCATAGGAGTGACTGCGGTGGATAATATGTCTCAGATTGGGGCATCGGGTGATACGACACAGGCCTATGAGGCAGGGACGACGATCGGCAGTTATCTCAAGGAGCTGGGCTTTAATCTGGATCTTGCACCGGTGGCGGATGTGGCAGATCCCGGAAGCGGTGAGCTGGGTGACCGGGTCTTTGGAGCGGATGCCCAGATGGTGAGTGGTATGGTTGCCAGTGTGGTTGAGGGGATCGAGAGCACCGGCGTAAGCTCCTGCCTGAAACATTTCCCGGGAATCGGCGGGGTGGAAGGTGATACCCATGACGGCAGAGCTGAGACAGCCAGAACACTGGATGAGATGAGGAGCAGCGAGTTCCTTCCGTTTAAAGCCGGTATTGATGCGGGGGCGGATTTTGTCATGGTCAGCCATGTGACCGCGGCCACGGTGGAAGACGGGACGCTTCCGGCGTCTTTGTCCAAAGCGTTGATAACGGACACACTACGCGGTGAACTCGGGTTTCAGGGTGTGATCATTACCGATGCGCTTGATATGAGTGCGATCACGCAGTACTATACTTCGGAAGAGGCAGCAGTGAAGGCGCTTGACGCGGGAGCGGATATGCTGCTTATGCCGGAGGATTTTGAGGCGGCCTATAATGCGGTTCTGACGGCCGTAAAGGACGGCACAATCCAGGAATCGCGGATTGATGAATCACTGGAGCGTATTTATCGTGTCAAAGCGGCCGAGAAGCTGCGCCAGATGCAGAGTGAAGGCTGAGTGCCGCAGGCTTTTTCAGTATGTTCGATGAGAGCGTTGTACTGTGGTCGGTGAGGGTAAATATGATATGGGATTGAAGTAGTCAAGTGGTTAATGAGGTCTGCATTTAACGCGGATATGGTGGAAAAGGTCAGCAGGATTTTGATTTGTGTCAATTCGATAAAATGTTTGTAGATTCAAAACAATTTAAAAAGATTATTGAATTTTATAAATTTCAAAAATTTTGTTGACAAAGTGAAACCGATATAGTATAGTAATACTTGTCCGAGGGATACATAAGAGATAAAGTAAAGCCGGACAAGTGATATGCGCGAGTGGCTCAGTTGGTGGAGCACGACCTTGCCAAGGTCGGGGTCGCGGGTTCGAGTCCCGTCTCGCGCTCTTTTTAATGGGCGGAAATGCTGATAAATATGGCATTTCCGCTGTTTTGTTTGTATGTAAAATTTGAATCACTTTGAATCACACTTGAATCACGTATTTTTTTGCCATCTAAAGCATTGGCGATCATTGAATAAGTGGCATCTTCTGTCAACGGGTTATAAATGTATGACAGGGTAGTAGACAGTTCTGAATGGCCTAATTGTTCTCTGATAGCGTCTACAGGTACACCATATGCACTAAGCATTGATGCGTAGGTTTTCCAGATCTTGTGCGTGCTCTTTGTCGCTACTCCTTGTTGCTTGGCATACTTTTCCAGAACATATGCAAATTGTCTTGATGTCAATCGCTCTCCATTTCGTTCGAACAGATATTTACCGTTCTTGTCCAGTTTTTCCAATATTTTTTTGCCTCGGGAACTAAGGCAGAATATCTGTCATGGTTGGATTTTGTATGTTCGACGACATGATAGCAATTTGCTTCCTGATCACGCACTTCTTCCCTGACTATATGAATCTGGTTATCCAGAATATCTTCAGGTTTCAGGGCGACCATTTCACCTACCCGCAGGCCAAGAAAGAAATTAAGCCGGACAGCAAGATAAACGCTGTCATTTGTTTCTTCATACATTGCATCAAGGTACTTCTTCAATGAATCTAATTCGGCGGTATTAAACGTCTGGGTACTTCCGGACTTTTTGACCACCTGCTTATAGCGTACCGTGATCTTCATATCAGGCATTGGATTGTCAGCAATATATTTTTTGCGCTTTGCATATTCAAACATGCCGTTCAGAATCGTCTTAGCATTTGCCCAGGCCTTGCGAGTCAGATCGAATTCCTTCACAATACGGTTGAACTCTGTTTCCAGTATGAATGTATCAATAGCTGTCAGTTTCATGCTGTGTAATTTGGAAGGCTCAAAATATTTCGCATAGTGCTGTCTGTGCCTCTTGATCGTATTCGCGCTCAATTTCTAATTGGCGTTGCCTTGAACGTTTTTTATTGCGTTCTTTGATGGCACGTTTCCGATTACCCGCAATGGTTCGTTCACCATTCAATTCTCTTTGCCAGTCGATACGGCTCAGATGTATTGTAGGCTCACGGTCCCGGATGCCTTGGACTTCGAGACTCAGAGGACTGACTCGGATATCCATTCCATTGCGCTCATAAGATTTATTCTGAATGTTTGCCCATTCATCACGCCAGATAGTAATATATTCCTTCTTATCCCATTCACGTTCTTTCTTTTTGCAGAAACCGTCTTGATCAACAGTTCTGGTTGGTACAATGATATGAACATGAGGATTGTTTCGCTTAGGATCTTCGATATTCTTACCTTCATGGATTGCCGCTATTGCACATAAATTATGGGAAACAAAATTTCTTTCTATGAATTCGTCTATGATCCGTTCCTGATCTTGCAGTGACAATTCATTCGGAAGTGAGCCCTTGAATTCACGTGCCGTGCGTGCATCATATCGTTTCTCAGCGCTGTCAATGGCATTACAAAGATATTGCAGGCTGTTAAATTCAGGAGGAGCCTTATTGGGTAGATAAACTTTACTAAGTAAGACGTCCTGTCTGGAATGGTAACGGGTTTTATTATTGCACTTGTCATGCAATTTTTTTAAATCCGTGGTGCAGTAAAAAAAGAGTTGCTGAAAATCAGTGGGAATCATTCTATGTGCTATATGGGGCACGGCAATAATGATAATACGTGAAAATGCAATAACTATAGTGTAAAAAATAATTGCATATCGGAGGAAAAGTATATGTACATAAATCGGATCTTTGAGTTATCTAAGTTAATGGATCAGGAAAGATTCCAGAAGATATTTGATAAGGTACGAAAACAGTCTGGATGTCTGGAAAGGAACGGCGAAGAATATATAGACCATTCTCTTGATGTAGAAGGGGTGACAGTCATTTACCGTGATACCCAATACAAAAAGAAGATAAAGATACTCGTCAATTCAGGAGCCATATTGGGGAGTAATGGTACGGATCCGGACAAGCTTATCAGGAGACTGGATAAATGTATCGGCAGGTACTTTGGCTATCAGTATAAAACAGAAGACTTTAACTTATCGGGCATGATCATGACGGTGGATGTCAATGTAGGCGAACGAGAAAAGGTGGCGGCATACCTGAAAGTCTTACGGCGTATTGGAAGAGTGAAAGGGTTCTCACCCATAAAATATGACTGCTTTGACGAAGACAGCAGTTTCTGTCTGGAAGGAAATAGCAATGGCGTTGAATTCATGGTGTATGATCTGGAAAGAGCACTTATGGGGCAATTTCATCCTAAGGAGATTAAGAAGAAAGAACTAAGAGGAGTTATAAAAAGAGCAGAAGATATTCTACGTATAGAAATACGATTGTCAAGACCAAAGGCGATCCATAACTATACGGATGCAGAGAATGCTACACTGCAGATCATAGAACTTTCTGAAAAATGTCAGGATATATTTTTACATATCCTGACCAAGATAATACCATATGAAGGCTTCTATAAAAAAGATAAGGCAGTGGATATCATATGGGAGAATATCAAGGACAACAGGTTGAGACGACGAATGCTGCGGTTGGTGGCGCTTATTCCGGAGAAAAAATCGTTATATCTTGCGCAGAAAGCAATGAATTACAGAAATATAGAAAAGGTCATGGAAGCATTTGCGGATATAAATGTATCGCCGGTTACGATCAGTAAGCGGCAAGATGTGCAGTATTTGAAAAATATTTATAGATACCTTAAGGAGTAAACAGGATTGATCTGTGTGGTAATTAAGCAGGAGATTAGTTCATGGCAAAAGACAACAACAGGAGCTGCGGAGAGAACTCTTCATTGTGGGCAATCTTTTTTTATGATAGAATGTTTGCATCAGGAATTTGCCCAAAAGCTTTGGAATATAATCATACAGACATTTGGCTCTGGCTGGGGCAACATAGAGGAGGTAATGCCGGGCAGTTGGGATATGCAGATGATCAGTGGAATGAAGGCTGATCCCAAATGCCGTGAGTTTGTATCTGAGAAAGATGTGATGGAGGAGTTAGGTTGTATTTTGAGGGAAATGTCTCTTTTTCAGAGGATTTGAAAACAAGAAAGGGGCAATAAGTATGTGCATGTATTGTAAATGTAAGATTACGGTTCCAACTTTAACAACGCATGTTGTAAATTGGTCATTATGCAGGGTGAAATCATAAAGCAATATGAAGATGATAAACCGTTCCCAAGCTGTCTGTTGCTGGGAATGTCAATAAATGGAAGATATTTACATGTAGTCGTTGCAAGCGATAACATCAATTTGCATATAATAACGGCATATTACCCGAATACTGACGAATGGGAGCCGGACTTTAAAACCAGAAAGGGGCGTTAAATATGAACTGTTTTACTTGTGGCAGCAACCATATGATTGAAACAACAACAATCTATGTTGAGAAGCTGGAAAACGGTATCTTGATTGTGAAAAATGTTCCATGTAAGAAATGTTCACAATGCGGTGAGGAATTTTTCTCAATGGCAATCATGAAAGAAATTGAAAAATTGAGCAAACAGGCAGAAAAGATGATCAGTGAAGTTATGATTATCGATTACAACAAAGCCGCATGAAAGTAAACGAGTAAAATCCGTTCTGCTTTGGATTATACGACCGCTATGTCAAGGGGTGCATTATTAAAAACTGCTGAGCGATATTCCATAACCAAGCAGTTTAGATATTTTCCGGATATGTAAGTTTTACGCACTCAGGGATATTGCAGGCACGGCCAGCAATATCCACGTAGAGGTAAAAATGCATAAATTCTCAATGTTTGAATCAAAGTTGAATCACACCATGCAACGTGCCTCTCCTTTCCCTGATTTTATGCGGGTTTCAGAACAGCGGTATTGTTCGAGTCCCGTCTCGCGCTCTTTAAAACCCTAGTAAACACTAGGGCTTTTCTTTTTCGTGTGATATTTCGTGTTGCATACTGTCAAAATGAGATAATGTAATGCCCGTGTATTTCTGAGAATATTCTTCTATCGTTCCCCTGTAGATAGTCTTAAGGGTTCTGTCAGATCCCCATCCACCGCGCTGCCATGATATACTGGTCAGGGACACCGATTGCGTGCATGATGCTGGCAGCGTAGTGACATTACGGTATAATAACGACAAACGGAAAAAGCCCTTATTTTCAAGGGGTCTGAGCGTTTGCCGTCATTTATTCAATTCCTTTTCCAAGTTGAAATCTGACGTGAAAAATATCGAAAAAAGGAGGCTGTTTCATTAACGACAAAATTTAATAGCGCCAGCGGTCCGGCATATTGCCTGGCCGCTGGTTGTATGATGATGTAGCTGCCTGTTAAAGTCTCTGGCTTTGGCGGGCTTTTTCTTTTCACCGGAGGGAGGTTCTATTGAGGATTTGCGCCCAACCCTGACAACTGTATACCTTTCCAGGATGATCCTGGACTATTCTTGCGCCCCTATACGCTCTTT
>Ga0137308_100528_pt1 | contig 59680 bp, 65 predicted proteins | sample Inofrocosms_June_FD_97181 | JGI IMG/M metagenome (GOLD analysis project Ga0137308, IMG submission 97181) | Mouse cecal microbial communities from Vienna, Austria - N-Acetylneuraminic and N-Acetylglucosamine D2O microcosms_June | ecosystem: Host-associated > Mammals > Digestive system > Large... | reverse complement strand
ATATTCTATATGCCCAAGACAACCCACCAAAAGCCTCTCTGAAATATAACACCATGACAAACTATGTGGTCAACTCTGATGAGCTGATGAAATACAAATCAAATTCAACAGGCTTTACTAAGAGTATTGTATGGTATTATGAGAAGGAAACAAGATATCTGATGGAACTACAGGATCATATTGCGAAAATGATGAATCCTGGGATGCAATACTATATTGCTATGCGGTTCAGCAATGCTATAAAAGCAATGCTATTCGTCGGATTTGCTCCGGAAATTACTTCAATCAAAGCGGAAACGATTAATTACCCCCATATTTCGCAACTTACTTCCCGTAAGTTGGAATTGAGCGAATATAGTGGGACCGTGGAAATGAGGCTTTGTGATAGGTGTTCTCACTATCAAACGCTTATGAAGTGCAAGCGGAACGGATGTACATTTTATTCGAAGTAATAATCGAGATTTGTATTGTCAACGCCAATCTGAAATTGAAAGAAAAGACGAAAGAAATTTTGCCATTTTTCGGAGATGAGGGTGCAACAAGAATCAGGTGCTTCTTTATTCAAAAAGCGTGTTCACGATTTGCTGATTCTGGCGCAAAAATTTCCTGCGCGCCTTCAGGCAGTAAGAGCCGCCCTAGCTGTTGATGACGGTGCAGTGATGCAGAATGAGGTCCAGAATTGCAGATGTGTAAGCAGTCAAGTAAAAAGGGCCACAAATCGCCACAAAGTATACCAAACAGAGAGGATATTTTCGCCAGGAAGTATACCAGTGGAAAAAGTTAGTTTGTAATGGACTGGTGGTGCTCCAACCTGTAACTGGAGCCAGGCATGTTAATAATTTCGCAGCGGTGGATGAGGCGGTCTAGGATGGCGGTGGTAATAGTAGCGTCGCCTTGGAAGTAATAATGAGGGAAGTTCTCTCGCTCATGGCGGAGATGAACCCAAAGAAAAGATTGGCCTCGGCAGGCGAAAGGGGCATGAAGCCCACTTCGTCCACAACCACAAGTTCTGCTTTGTGAAGATACTTGAGGCGGCGTCTGCTGGCGCTGGAGATTTCAGCGGTTTTGAGGATGGTCATGAGGGCGTCCAATGTCTCAAAGGCCACGGTGTAGCCCAGGTCAAGGCCATAAACGGCCAGGGAGAGAGCGAGATGGGTCTTGCCCACGCCGGGGGGCCGAGGAGCAGATGTTAAATGCCTGCTCCACCCAGGTCATGTCGGACAGGCGGAGCATCTGCTCCCTGGAGACGCTGCGCTGGAAACCGAAGTCAAAGAAAATCGGGCCTTTTCCGAAATGCAGGCAGTGGCGCTGGGGCGTCTTGCGGGACGCTCGCCGCTGGAAATTGCGGAAAAAGCCCATATCCTATTTGACCAGGAGCAGCAGGTATTTCTCTTTTCCAGTCTGGGAGAAAATATCACCGTCCGCTATCCGTCCTATACGATTGAGCCGCAGCTGGAGGAGTGGCATCATCTGGTCATCCTCCACTACCTGGAGATGGCAGACGGTACTCCGCTGGATCAGCGGATCGTTTCCTTCGGGGAATTGCGGGACGGCATGGTTCGCGGCGGCGGGTTTGACCGCACCTGTGAACAGACGATGGCCCGGTACTTCGGGAAAAAGCCGCTGGAAAATCTGCAGGCGGTCTGTACTGCGCTGGGCGGAAGGCTGGAGGATTCCAACGCCGACCTCTGCGCGGTCCTCCCGTTTCTCCCGCAGTATCCGGTAACATGGAAGCTCTGGCTTGCTGAGGAAGAGGATGAGATTGAAGGCTCCGGGCGGCTGTTTCTGAACGGCAGCGCGGACCACTATTTGTCCATAGAGGATGCGGTTACAGTGGGTTCCATCATTCTGGACAGGCTTCAGCGGCAGTATGAGATGATGTTCCCAGGCTGATATTCCTGGCCGCTATTCCCGTTCCATTTGCTTGCGAAGGTAAGTTCCAATGATATGTGAAAAGCGGTCAATGCTGCGGGTATAGACAAATTCCTTACCAAATATTCTTTTTTCTACAGGGAGATCATCTTCATCTCCCACAAAAATCCCCAAAACGGATATCCCCTGGTTTCTTGCTTTTCGGACCTCAAAGGCGGTATCCTTGATGGCGTCCTCTCCCACATAAGGCACAGGCTTCCTGCTGCCAAGGCGGTTCGTCCCCAAATGGCTGGGCCGGCCATCGCTGAGGATGATCAGAGTTTTGCTTTCTTCCTCGCGCTCCTGAAGCGATGTGCAGATCGTGCGGATAGCAAGGCCATCCCGATTTTCTCCGATTGCCTGGAATTGCAGGATATTTTGGTTCCGTCCGGCAGGATCGTCATAATCCCGGAAACGATGCAGGATGGTATAATCCCAGAAAGCGCAAAAGCTGCTGACTCTGTGTGGAATCCCGGCTTCACTGAGCGCTTGAGCAATGATATATCCCTGTACAGCGATCTGCGGCTGGCGGCATATCTGGGAACTGCTGCTGTCCAGCAGGATATCCACCACAAAGCTTGACTCCTCCCGCTTCTTTTTTATGTCAAAGAGTTTGCTGTCAGAGGTCCTTCCCAGCTTCCACAGCCTTGCCGCATTCAGCTGTCCGTATTCGGCTCTGCTGGAATCTGCATCCTGCCGCATGGTCTGGACCCGTTTCAATAGACTTGCCAACACAGCCACATTGCGCCGGATAACGTTCTGCTGACTGGCGAAGTACAGTTCGTTTTTTATCTGCTGCATATTTCTCCGAAGGTATTGGGTACTCTTCAGAGCCGGATTTTGCAAAATGCCATCGGTAAAGTAGAGAGAACACCGGCGATGGATGCCGGTGCATAGCTGCCGGTTCAGCCGCTCCCGTTCCAGCGGGGTCTTATAGCTTTTCCCGAAATTTCGTTCCATGTAGGCAAAGACCTTCTCTGCCGCTTCCGGCTCTGGCTCCTGAATAGTATCTTCATTGGAGAGATCCGCAGGGGCAACTCGATTGACGGCGCTCGGCAGTATGTGGGTCAGCCGCTGTATATCCTGTTTCAAAAAGGATAAATACTCATCTAATATGGTCTTGATCTGCTCGTCTGACATAGATTGGCGTCTCCGGTATTCGATCACTTCTTCCGGAGCGACAGCCATGACCGCTTGCAGATCACCGTGAGCGGACGCAAAGCCCGGTTGGAACAAACTGTTATAGATCTCATCGACCGTGCGGATAATGGCATCCGAATCCTCCGCAGAGGAAAGACCTTCGATTTTGTGTATAACCGGAAGAAGATCGTCTGAACACGGATGTGGCTCTTTCAGGAACCGCCGCATCAGTCCGTCCCGGAGCCGTCTGGCGATCCGGACACTGTTTTCTGTAGGAGCGGATACGGCATCTATGTGCAGACGGTCTGCAAAGGCCATGCGGCGGAGCTCATCGATCCCCCTGCGCTCCATGCTTACCTTGGGATAGGCTGCCGTGTCCATGCACAGCTGGATCAGCTCCATCAGCGGAGCCCTTTCGGCTCCCAGGCTGCATTTTTTCAATGCGTAGAGCGAAAGCTGATCCAAATCAAAATGCTGGACAAAGCCCCCCAACTTAATGGCGTCATACAACGCCAGCGGTTTGGATACAGCAAAGGTTTCCACATCCGGTTGAATATCCATTGAATAGTTGCCACTGACCGTCCAGAACAAATTGCGGATACGGTTTTCAATTTCCTGGCGGTGATCTTCCAGCGGTACTTTCGTGGGCAGGAAGCCGGTATCTTTCATCTTTTTATCCCTCAAAGACATCGTCTTTCGTCCAACTCCTTGGAATTCTTGTACAGGCTGAATCCTCCAGGATCTCCTTTTCAAATTGGTCAAAACTCTTGTTTATCAGCCCCATACGGATGGCGTCGATGGGCGGCAGCCCCGAACGGATCGTCCGAATCCCGGCAATCATCCCCCGAAGATCCAGCGGCTTTGTGGAGATCTCACCGTTGCCGGCTTTTTTCTGAAAATCCAGAAACAATCCGCTGAATTGCTCCAGAGCAGTCTGCTTCATATCTGGAAAATGCTTTTTCAGCAGGAGGGTCAGGGTATCCGTGTCCAGCGGCGGCATATCCACAACCAGAAAACGGGAAACCAATGCTTCATTCAGCTCTCTGGTGCCTGCGTACCCTTGGTTCATTGTACCGATAAACCGAGCTGCCGGATGCAGTGCGATCCTGCTGTAGCCTGGAACATCAATATGCCTTCTATGGTCAAGGGTGGCGTGAAGTACGGACAGAGCATCGTTTTTTGCCATGTTGATTTCATCCAGGATGCCGAAACCACCAAATTCTGCGCATTGGTATATAGGACCCTTGCGGAGCTGCACTTCATTGTCCCGGAACGTGTCTGTACCGATCAACGATGTGCTGTCGGTGTTCACATGGAATGAGACGTCATAGGAGGGCCGCCCAAGAATCCAGGAGAGCGTCTCGCAGAGGACATTTTTTCCTGTTGCTTTTCCACCGGAGAGCAACAGATTTTCCCCTTGTAAAATAGCTGCCACCGCCATTTCCAGGGTTTCTTTTCCATAGAACGGCATGGCCGGCGCTGCCACCCGTTCCACAGCTGCCGGATCAACTTCATACCGCTGCCGGAAGGCTGCCGCCTGGGAGATCAAGTCAGGGGAAATCCCCTGCTCCTGTAAATAACCTTGGATATGTGCATCATCTTGCATTGATCTTGCCTCCTTTTTGCCTGAGATCATTTGCGCTTCCGCTTTCACAGAAGCAGACTGTCACTGATAAAATCATCGAAACAATTAACAATTAAGCATGCGTATAATCATTTCGTTTGCAGTATACTTTCACCCAAAGGACAAGTCAATGCCCTTGAAGCATTTCCTGCTAAACGGGCAAAAGAAATTCCCATTCAGGCAAAAACGAAATTTCTCCCCCACGATTTCATCTCACTCAGTACTGATTTTTTCTGCACATTTTTCAGGATTCTGTTCGATTTCATACACATTCCGCAAAAATGTCCAGGACTATATCCCCCACCGGGGGTTGTAGTCCTGGACGCTTTTTTTATAATGGGAGCATCTTATGAACGAATGGAGGAACCATTGTGAAAATTGCAATCTGCGGAAAAGGCGGCTGCGGAAAAAGTACAACCACCGCTCTGCTGGCAAAGGAGCTGGCCCGTATTGGAAAGCGGGTGCTGGTGATTGATTCGGACGAGTCCAACTACGGCCTGCACCGCCAGCTTGGTATGGAGTTGCCGCGGGATTTTACAGAATATTTCGGCGGCAAGGATAAGGCGTTTAAGCGGATGATGACAAGCGAGATGCTGGAACAGGCGAAGCTTTCGGCTTTTGCCAAGAAGTTCTTTTCTGAGAATTTTACTTTTGCAGACATCCCGGAGGAATATTGTGGAAAAAAGGACGGGGTAATGCTGTTATCCAGCGGCAAAATTCATCGGGCAAACGAAGGCTGCGCCTGTACCATGAACAGTATTATTGAGCAATTCATCACCAATCTTCAGTTGTCGGAAAACGAGTTCGCCCTGATCGATATGGAAGCCGGGATCGAACACTTCGGACGCGGTGTGGACAACAGCGTTGATCTGGTGCTGATGATTGTTGACCCGTCCTTTGAGTCCCTGCGGCTGTCCAAGAAGATCCAGGAGCTTGGCGCAAGCATCGGCAAGCCGGTCCGCTTTGTTCTGAACAAAGTGACTGACGATATACGGCAAACCATGGTAGAGGCCATTGCGGATTCGGAGAAAATCGCGGCGGTTCTGCCTGCTGACGCTCAGATTGCAGCCGCGGGGTTGGCCGGAGAGGAACTGACAAATAGCTGCCCTGGCGTACAGGAGCTGGCGCGGGAACTGGCTGCGGGAGGCTTGGTGTAAGAAATGTGCCTTTCAACGATTTATAAAGAGGAGCGGCATCCCAGCCGCATTGTTTTGAAAAATGTCACCCACATCCGCTGCGAAGACGGCATGGTCATCTTTACGGATCTGATGGATCGTGAAATGGCTGTGGAGGGAGAGATTTTGGAGGCGGATATGGTCAGCGGCTATTTCATTGTGAAAGAATCTGCGGCATCATAGTTTTGAGAAAGGTTGTAGATATATGGCTCATGTAATTGCAATGGCTGGAAAAGGCGGCGTGGGGAAAACGACTCTCTGCGGACTGTTGATCCAGTATCTCTGTGAAACCGGGTGCAGGCCCGTGCTGGCTGTGGATGCCGATGCCAACTCAAACTTGAACGAGGTCCTGGGGGTTGAGGTGGAGAGTACCTTGGGTGAGATTCGGGAAGAGATTGAACGGGCGGGGACAAACGCCCTGCCGGTGGGGATGCAGAAAAGCACCTGGGCGGAGATGCGGCTCAATGACGCGCTGGTGGAGGACGATGCATTTGACCTCCTGGTAATGGGCCGCACCCAAGGGCAGGGCTGTTACTGCTTTGTCAATGGCTTGTTACAGACGCAGATGCAGAAGCTTGAGGGAAATTATCCCTATATTGTGGTGGACAATGAGGCCGGATTGGAACATATCAGCCGGGGCTTGCTGCCAAATATGGAGATCACGATCCTGGTCAGCGACTGCTCCCGCCGGGGCGTTCAGGCCGCTGGCCGGATCGCCCAGCTAATCAAGGAGCTGGGATTGAAAACCGAACGTGTGGCGCTGATCGTCAACCGTGCGCCCAATGGGGAACTGAATGAGGGGACACAGGAGGAAATTGAGAAGCAGGGACTGGAGCTGCTGGGGGTTGTTCCCCACGATGATCTGGTCTACCAGTTTGACTGCGATGGCCGTCCCACGGTAACGCTTCCTGCAGATTCGCCTGTTCGCAAAGCACTGCGGGAAATTGTTGGGAAACTTGGGCTGTAAGCCGATTTTATTTGGGTAATGGAGGTATTGCGAAATGAGTGTTCTCGGCGGCTGCGAAGAAAAGAACAAGACCCCTGTTCTGGAGGAACGAGTCTGCCCCAACTGCGGGGATGAAGTAGAAGTGTTCACTGTCAAAGGGCGGTTGATGGATGATTTTGTTTGCAAATGTGGGTATGTGTTTCAAAAGGAGCAGCAAATCATCTCTGAGAGAAAAAAGAAATAGCAATTATGCTCTGATTTTGAATCTTGCGCAAGGCGTTAATTTGCTTACTGCTTAAAATTACTAATAACGCAGGTAATGAGCCGGAATATCTTTTTCGATATTCCGGCTCACTTGTTTGATTTCCCCTAAGTTCCAGACTGGTTGCTTCCTATCCAGTCGAACACACCTGCATGGAAAATATATAGGGCGTGTTCGCGCCTATTAGGGTTGTAATGGGAGCGATGCGATTTCTTTATGCGTGACAAGCTGGTTGATGGAGTCAATCACGATAATCTCCGTCCTATCTTCTAGTATAGCGCATAGTTGCCGCCGTCCTGCTGCGCTGTTCTCCGTTATATACGACCAAGTAGCGCGGCGATCTACTCTGCCAGCACCGCTCTCAGCGCCACGCACCGGCTGTCTGTTTCATTGTAGCGCCATGGCAGCTTGCTTGGACGGTGGGTCGGTAAAGGCGCAGACCTTATTCATCATCCCCATTGTAACGATCCTGGTAGTCTTTGATATAGCTGTCCAGGTAGTCAAGGTATTCGTTTGCTCCGCCCTCAAACCGTTCCAGGATAGCGGTGATCCTGCGGCGGCACTCCGCTTCTTCGCTTTCCGTCAGGGTATGGACTTCGTCAAGATGGGTAGTTGAACGAGGGGCAATAACATCGTTGATAATGTCATTGAACAGGTTGTCCAGCAGGGCCTCCGGTGTGTCAAGCTGCTCCGCACCTGCTGCGCCGGGTTCATCCACCACGATCCAGACATAGCCGATCTTCTTGGAGTAGACTATATCAAAGTGGTTCTGCCCATCAATGTAATTCTCAAAGGCTTTGAGAATGGCATCCAGTTCTTTTCTCACATTGTCTGTATAAATCATAAGCTATCCTTCCTTTCGTTGCTGCGGGAATAGGCGCGCCGTCCCTGCTGCTATATGGCTAAATAATAGCCATGTTATATGGCCATTATATCAGCCATAATAGAAGCTGTAAAGGGGGCGGGCCTATGATTGTCTATGAGCCATTATGGAGAACAATGGCTGATCAGAAAGTTACAACGTACACGCTGCGCTTTAAGCATGGGATGAGCCATGCGACTGTCCAGCGTTTGCAAGCGAATATGCCCGTCTCAACCCATACACTCAACAAACTTTGCGCTATTCTGGATTGCCCCCTCCAGGATATTGCCGAATACATTCCAGACAATCAGATAGGAAAAAATTAAGGCCACCCCATCCAACGTTGAAGGGGTGGCCCTTTTGTCACCTCTCCAGCTTCTGTCCTCTATTCTGTTCCTGATCTTCCGGTGCTAAACCGAGGACTTTATCCACGTTCTGCTATACGATTTGATCATCAGCCAGTTTGAGTAACGACAACTAAGACTTTTATATTATATAATTGCTCAATAAATTAGTCAATAGCTCAATTACAAGAGCGGATAACAGAACGCCAAAATTTTATAATAAAGGCATCCTAATCACAGGGGGATGCCTTGGATGAGCAAGAAGGAAGTGGAATTCAGCAATCGAGACAGGTTCATCGAACTTGGCCTGATGATTGCCAGCCTGCGAAAAATGCAGGGACTGTCCCAGGAGAAGCTGGCGGAAAAAGCGAAGATCAGCCGTTCCCATCTGAGTTCCATTGAGGCCCCCAACATTGTGCGTCCTTTTTCTCTTGAAGTATTATATAACATTGCAGACGCTCTGGGGGTACGACCGGGCGATCTGCTGAATGCCACCTTGCCCCCAACGAAATGAGAACAGCGCCTTGCCAGCGGCAGGGTGCTGTTTCTGTCTCTATGCCGCCTCTCCGCCGTAGAGGTCGTGGTTAACCTGGGCGGCGTAGTGATTCTCAATAGTCGCTGGCGCGTTATACAGCACGGTTAGCAGGTACTGTTTCATGTTCCGTACCTGCGTGGTGTTCTCCCGGAGACAGTCAAACACGAAACGGATATGCTCCCGATCCAGTTTCAGCAGCCGGGACTTCACCACAGCCTGGGGGAAGTTGTTCCCCGCCACCCGGATATTTTTCTTTTTGGAGCAGACCGCCTCCACCATCAGCTCCACCATCTCGTCCAACTGGCCAGTGTCATACGGACGCTCCCGCACAAAATCGCCATAGCAGATGTTCTCCCGGATTAGTTCCCTATAGGCGTCCATCTCTCCCTGACTCGTCCCGCTACTCCTGCTCCGCTTCCTTCCCTTCGCTTCCGGCTGCTGTGCCGCTCCGGGGGCGGCTGTTGTGGAAGGGGCGGAAGGGAAAGGAAATGATTCTGTGTTTACTGAGTCAGTTATTACTTTCTCTTTTTTTACTGGGTCTTTATTTATTTGCGTTGGATTTTCCGTCTGCGTGGAAACCGTTGACGGTTTATCCGTTGTCGGGTTTTCCGACAACGGATGGGCCGATGACGGCTTTTCCAGGGGCGGTTCATGAGAGGCAGGGTACTCCAGGATGATGTACTCGTTGCTGCTGAACTTGCCGGCTTTGTCGGTGGTCTGGCTGCGGTGGATGTATCCGGCTTTCTCCAGTTCCACCACGGCGGCCCGGATGGCGTCCTTGCCCTCCAAGCTGATTCGGGCAAGACCGGCGAGGGTGTAGTCCCAGGTTTCCGGGAGACTGAGCATGAGCGACAGCAGGCCCTTGGCCTTGAGGGAGAGGGTCTTGTCCCGCAGGTGATAGTTGCTCATGACGGTGTAATTGTTGGTGCGCTCTACACGAAAAACTGCCATTATATTTTTCTCCTTTATAATAGTTAAGCGGCGGAGAAACTGCTTCTCCGCCACTTGCGATTGATAGGACGTTGCTGTTCAGTTGTAAACGGGGCAGCCATAGCCCCAGATCTCGTAATGGCCCACATTGTAGCTGCGCTGACGGCAGCTATCGCTGGAGTTGCCCTCCACGGTATAGACCACGCCATTCTCCACCCGTTCCACGATGCCCACATGGTCAGGCACATCGTCCTGCGGCCCGGAGGAACCTTTGTTGTCCCAATCGAAAAAAATTAGGTCTCCAGGGCGCGGCTCGTAGCTGCCGTCCTGCCACTGCCCCCTGGCCTTGAACCAATTGGAGCCGCCTGTGCAGCCCGCAAATTTGGGCATCACCCCAGCATCAATATATCCGCACTCATTGGCGCACCAGCTTACGAAGCAGGCGCACCATTCTACCCGGCTGTTGAAGCCGTACCAGCTCCAGTATGGCTGGCCGCCCACGTTGCCCACCTGGGACAGCGCCACGGCCACGATCTCGCCGCTGGAGCCGTAGAGAAGATTGTTCCACAGCTCTCGGTTCGCCGCCGTCAGCAGTTCGTCCAGAGCTGCGTTCTGCTGATCCGTGAACGAATAAAACACCCGCATATCGTTTGGTGTTCGGGGCGTGACTGTGATGGTCAGCACCGTTTCCGTCCAGGCGTCCGTGTCATCGCTGGCGGGGTGATCCACGGTTTTTGTCTCCGTGGTGATCTTGGTCATATCCCAGAACACCGTCCGCAGTTTCTCAACCGTGTCCGTGTCCAGAACAGCCACGGACTCTCCGTCTACCGCCCCGGCAGTTTTGGCGGCGAATACCGCGAACACGTCCGCCCAGGACGGAGGCCGTCCCACAATCTCCACACTGTCGTAACTGCCGCTTGTTTGATAGCCGGACAGGGTGTCGGCATATTCCTGGTTGATCTGCGCCATTGCCGCCGTGGGCGAAACCGCGTCCGGGGAGCCGCCGCCATCCGAGAAGAAGATGCCAAAGGGCGAGGCGATGAGCAGGCCGATCATGCAGATCACCAGCACCACCACGAGTACCACCCAGCCGCCAGCAGCGATGGCGGCGATCAGCTCCTGCATGGCCGCAATGGCCGCTTTTACCGCTGCCACGGTGGCTTTTGCCGCTGCCTTGGCTGTGGTCGCCGCCGCCTTTGCCGTGGCACGTGCGGTCTGTACGGCCCGCTGGGTGGCCTTGACGGTGGCCTGGGCGGATCTCTGAGCGGTTTTGACAGTCTGTCCTGCGGTTTTCGCCGTCCGCGTGGCAGTCTTGGCAGTCCGCTGGGTGGCCTTGATGGTTTTTCTGGAAGACCGCTCCGCCGTCTTTATGGCATGGCGGGCGGTGCGCTCCGGCACTTTCCGTGTTGAGCGTGCCGTTTTGACGATGGTTTTCCCGCTTTTCTGCACAGGCCGGGTATCGGGATTCCCCGAACTCACCGACTGCCGAAGATGGTGGGCTGGCGCATATCCGCGCCCGCTGGACGCATGGCCGCGTTGCGCCGGAACAGAGGGGGCCACATCTCTGCCGCCCTTGACTTGCGGAACAGAGCTATTGCCCAAACGCTGGGCTTCTGCCCGTTTCACAGCGGCCCTCCGGCCCTGTTCCTTCACAAAGCCCTGCTGTTCCTGGGTAAACGCCTGGGGTGGCTGATCCGGGGCCTCTGCGGGCTGCCGCTGGATGTAGGCGTCCTTTGTCTTGATGGACAGCCGGTCAGGCGGCTTCTGGCTGTTGGAAGAAGGTTCTGCCGCCCCATGGGCAAGGTGAGTGTCAGGGACGACATCCCTCGTCTTGATCTTCAGCGGTTCCGATCTTCCCCGTGGGACCGGTTTTACATCCATAGGAAAATCGCAGACAGCAGGCTCCCTTATCCTGACTTGGGGCGTCTCCGATCCGGCCTGCCGCACGGACGGCACATCCGGGTGGGGATCATGAACAGCAGACTCTCTGGTTTTGATCCGAGTCTGCCGCATCCTCTCCTCTGGGGACGGCTTTGCCCTACTACTTTCAGACGGCCCAGCACCGGCGCCACTTTCCCTGGCGGAAACAGCTTCCCTCGTCTTGATCCGGGGCTGTTCCCGTGGGGGCGGCTCATGGGGGGAGGGCCACTCCGCTGGGGACTCCGGGAGCGGCGGCAGATCTGCAGGAGACTCCGGCGTGGGCGGATCTGACTCAGTATGCGGCTTCTTCTCCTGCAATCGGCTCTTGCCGGATTTTTTCTTCTTCAGCAGAGCTTCCACACCGCGCCGCACCTGATATGCCCCACGGGCAGCGGCATCCTCGATCCGGTCGCCGCCGTAGTCGCTGGCCTGTCCGCGCTGGGCTGTCTCCCGAAGCTGACCCCGCAGGCGTTCCGTTCCGTCATCCAGCCCACGGCGAATGAGTTGTTTCGGCGCAGCTTTAGCTTTTTCTTTCAATTTGCCCTTTACTGTACGCTTTTCTTTGATTTTTTCGATTATCTACCACCTCACTTTGCTTTCTTCGACATTTTATGTTACACTGTCCTCCAAAGGAGGGCGCGTTGATGGAACAAATCCGCAGATGTGAATGGGCAGGCCCCGACCAGATATATATTGACTACCACGACAACGAGTGGGGCCGGCCGCTCCACGATGATAATAAGCTGTTTGAGATGCTGATTCTGGAGGGGATGCAGGCTGGGCTGGCATGGATCACCGTGCTGAAAAAACGGGAAGCCTTTCGTGCCGCTTTTGACAACTTCGATCCCCAAAAGGTCGCGCTGTATGATGACGCAAAGGTCGAAGCCCTAATGGCAGACGCAGGGATCATCCGGCACCGGGGCAAGATCAACGCCGCCACCGGCAACGCAAAAGCATTCCTTGAAATTCAAAAGGAGTACGGCAGCTTCGACCGATTCATCTGGGCCTATGTCGAAGACACACCCATCATCAACGCTCCGCACAGCATGGAGGAGCTGCCTGCGTCCACCCCGCTGTCTGATCAAATCAGCAAGGACTTGAAAAAGAGGGGCTTCAAATTTGTGGGGTCAACCATCATTTATGCCTTTATGCAGGCTGTCGGGATGGTGGATGACCACATGGTTTGGTGTCCCTGGCACACGAACAACAGAAAATAAGGCCGGATATTTAGGCGGCGTTGGTCTCACTCAGCTTGGTTGTCATCAAGCGGTAGAGCCGGTTCTTGGGGAAATTGTCCATAAACGGCACGATGGCGCTGCCGCACTTGATGAGGCCGCGCCCGAAGTCCACGTTGGTGATGTAGGAGAGCTGGTTGTCCGAGATGTTCAGCAGCCGCGCCAGCTCCGCCCGGTCGGTGGCCGCCTGGTTGAGCATGACCAGGAACTCACTGTTGGCCAGCATCGTCCTGGCGGTGTGGGACTGGAGGAGATCATCGACATTCTGAGTTAAACCAGTACAGCAGGCACCGTACTTTCTGACACGTTTCCAGAGGGTAAACAGGAAATTGGCGCTGTATTCGTGCTGAAACAGGAGATAGATCTCGTCAATATAGACCCAGGTGTTCCGCCCCATCTGCCGGTTTCGGATGATGCGGTTGAACACGCTGTCCAGCACCACCAGCATACCTACCGGCAAAAGCTGCTTGCCCAGATCCCGGATGTCGTAGCACAAGATCCTGGCGTCCGTGTCCACATTGGTGGGCTTGGCAAAGGTGTTGAGGCTGCCCTCGGTGAACAGCTCGATTGCCAGGGCTACGTCACGGGCTTCCGGCTCGGACTGACGGAGCAGCTCGGCGTGGAAGTCCTGGAGGGTGGGGGCCTTGCCCTGGTAGCCACCCTTGATGTAGCTGTGGTAGACACTGGCGGTACAGCGGTCGATGATGGATTTTTCCTTTGCGGAGAGCATCCTGTCACCCATGAGCTGCTCACACAGGGACAGCAGGAACTCGGACTTCAGCACCACCGGGTTTTCCCCGTCACCGTAGCCCTGCTCCATGTCCATAGCGTTGATGTGGTTGGGCGAGGTGGCGGAGATGTTCACCACTTCGCCGCCCAGCCCTTCGATGAGGGGCCGATACTCGCTTTCCGGGTCGATTATGATGATATCGTCATCGGTGGACAAGGCCAAGTTGACCATCTCCCGCTTGGCGGTGAAGGACTTGCCGGAGCCGGACACGCCCAGCACGAAGCCGTTGCCGTTGAGCAGCTCCTTTCGGTTGGCGATAATCAGGTTCTTGCTGATGACGTTCTGTCCATAGTACACACCGCCCTGATCCCGCACCTCCTGGGCCTTAAAGGGCATGAGGACGGCCAGGGCCTCGGTGGTCAGCGTCCGCAGGGCGTCGATCCGCCGCAGGCCCAGGGGCAGGGCGGTCACCAGCCCGTCCGCCTGCTGCCAGTTCAGCGTAGCCAGCTGGCACAGGTGCTTCCGGGCGGCGGACTGGAGGGCATCGGTGTCGCTGTCCAGTTCCTCCTTGCTGTCGGCCAGATGCACCAGCGTCACCACGGCGAACATCATTCGCTGGTCACGGGTGGTGAGATCGTCCAGCATCTCCCGTGTTTCTTTTCTCTGCTGCTCCAGATCGTAGGGGACAACAGCGGAGAAATTGTTGTTGCTGTTCTGCCTGCGCTGCCAGTTGGTCACGTTGGTTTCAACGCCCAGCAGCCGATTCTGCATCTCCCGGACGGCCTCGTCTGTGGGGACGGGGATCACATCGATGGACAGCATCATAGTGCGGTTCAAGGCCGTCAGCTCGGAGATCATGCTGTCCTTGATATAGCTGGCGTACTCCTTCAGGAACAGCACCCGGCCAAACTTGTCTCCCATGACAAAATAGTCCTTCTTGAACTCCAGGCTGTCCGGGCAGATGGCGTCCTTGAAGGAGTGGCCCTTCCGCATCAGGTCCCGCAGATCCACATGGAATTCCGTTTCCTCGCCGGTGCGGTAGAAGTCGTGCAGCACCCGCAGGCGCTCCACCGCGTCCAGCTCCTCGCTGTGGGCGTCCAGATGGCTCAGGCGGGTGGTCACGTCCGCCGTCACCCGGTCGAAGAAGGCGCGGGCCTCCTCGATACTCTTGCGGTGGACGGACAGGGTGATGTACCGCTCCTGCACCACGCTGTTGGAGCTGTCCGTCACCTTGTCCATGAGCATGGCGTTGTACTCGGCCCGGTAGCCGTCCAGATAGTCATCCTGCCTGGGCAGAAGGATCTTCTGCTCGAAGTCCTGGCGGTTGAGCCGCTTATTGTTGATGGTCAGCTTGGTGGTGGAGCCAGTGTCCAGGGCGTTGAGCAGCTCCGAGTATCCAAGAAACATGGACGTTTTGTCCTCTTTTGAGGCAATCGCATAGTTGATATCCGAGAAGCGGATGGTCTTGGAGAATTTGTTCCCGAACTGAAAAATCCCATCCGGCCAGAGACGGCGGATGGGAATGGCGTCTTGCACGGACCTGGGGACGACAAAGCCCTCCCGATCCTGCTTCAGCGTATTTTGTAAAGTCTTAATCAATTTTCAGTGCCTCCTTTACTGTGGAATGCTCCATCGCCTGGGCGTACAGATTTTCCGCCCGGAACACCAGCTTTCTGGGATATAGCAGCTCCGAGCGGATGACGGCGAGGAGGAACTTCTCAAAGGTCATGCCGTTGTAAGTGAAAAAGCCGCACAGGGCGAAGGGGAACGCCGCCAGGATGCAGACCCAGCCGATCTCCCCGCTGCCCAGCACGTTGCGCAGGCCGAAGTACAGCCCCACCGCCACCAGGACGGCCAGCAGGGCAAACAGGAACTGCCGCAGGGACAGGCCGAAAAACAGGCTTTCCTGATAGTCCCGTACTTCTTTGTTGATGCGGACTTCTATGGGTGATCACCTCCAGAATGAAATCGGCGGACAGGCCATCATGGTCTGTCCGCCGTGGTTTATGGTTCGCTGTAAATGTTTTTCCCAAATGAGTATGCTTTTTGCAGATGTTCTGTCTTATCGATCTGCGGCTTTCCATTGGTGTCGCCGCAGCCGCCAGCCAGCAGCATCCCCTTGTCGTGGAAACCGATGTAGTTGACGAGGGCAAACTGATAATAGGATACCGCCTGGTCAAAGGTCCAGAAGAAGTTATCCGCCGCTGTCATCAACAGAGCGCAGTCTTTCATAGGGTATCGTTCATACCGGCCCAAAGGCGGGTTGGGGTCCTCCTCTGCGATACAGTAGAACCGTTCAATAAAAGCCTTGATTCGGGAGGACACCGTCCAGAAATACAGCGGCGAAGCAAAGACCAGCAGATCCGCTTCCTTGATTTTGGGGACAAGGTCATTGAAGCTGTCCTTCTGCACACAGGGTTTGCCATAGCGGCAGGCGTTACAGCCCAGACAGCCCTTTACTTCGTTCCGCAGCAGGGAGATCACCTCCACGCTGTGTCCCGCTTCCTCAGCTCCTCGTTTGAAGCTGTCTATCAACTGTGCGGTATTTCCCTTGGGCCGTCCGCCGCCTTGAATCACCACAATTCTTTTCATAGCTGCCTCCTGTCAGTTGGATTTCACTCATTATATACGATAAAACAGCAACGTTCAAGATGAACGAAGGAATCGGCAGACAGACCGTTGCAAGGTTTGCCCACCTATGGTAAGATGCCACAAACCAGAAAAGGGAGGCTGTGGCAATGATGTTTATGATTTTGGGTGTAGGGCTGTTTCTGCTGCCCATCCTGTTCCGCTTGGCGCTCAAACTCCGGCTGGGTGTCCCGATGCTCTACGCAGTCCTGATGCTCACCATATTCCATGGCTGGTATCAGGCCAACACGGTCCTGGCGGACGGCATCTTCTTCGCCCTGGTCGGCATCGCCGCCCTGTCCTGGGTGGTGACGCTGCTCCGCCGTCTCTGGGATCTGCTGGGGGACTGGCGGGAGGAACGGGCAATGGCGGAGCTGCTGGCCTACCGCGTCCGGCAGGCCAGGGCCGCTGGCGAGTATGTCATCGACACCGAGGGCCTCTGGTAACTGCTATCCCAGCCCCATCAGTTCCCGGATGAGCCGGTCGCTCATTTTGATGCAGCCCACCAAGACAAGCATATCGAAAATCAGTTCGCCCACATAGTTCCATACGATGGTGGCCGCCGCCAGGGTATCGTCCGCAATGGCAGGCGGTGTGGTGGCGAAGGCCGAGAAGATCACACAGGCCAAAACGATGATGCAGCCCTCCAGACAGATGGCGGCATAGCTTTTGAGAAAGGCAACGCCAATACTGCTGGAGGGCTGTCCCGCGAAGCTGGCCATGGGAATGGGGGCGATGGCGGTGGCGAGGTAGAGCTTGAAAAACCGAGAATAAACCGTTAAAATCATGATCAGGGACAGCACCCAAATAAACAGCGACCCCAGCAGCGTGATGGCCCAGAGGGGGATGCTCTCCAGAAAGCCCACGTCCTCGATGATAGTTACCATCTCGCCGGGCAGGGTGGTGTCGGTCAGCGCCGACAGACCGGAGGCGTCCATGATGGTGGAGATCATCCCCTGTGCCACCTTGAACAGCGCCGTCATCAGTTCCATCCCGTGGGTCACCGCCGCCTGGGCCAGTACAAAACGGATAAAGCACTTGAATACCATTTCCGGCTTCTTTAATTCCGTAAAGCTGCCGCAGGTCTTGACTACGCCCATCACGAAGAACAGCACCAGCAGGGCGCAGCCGATGGCCTGGAGCGCGCCGTTGATGCTTTGGATCACCGTCCAGACTCCGCCGCCCTTGAAATTCTCCGGGGTGGTGCTGAGGAGCTGCCATATCTCCGCCAGCTTTCCGTTCCAGGTCCCCAGGGCGGAGTTGAGATTGTCCACGATCCAGTTTCCGCTTCCCATTTAATCATCACCTTCCTTCGGGAAACGAGTGGGGAGGGCGCAGCCGCGCCCTCCCGCTGCCACTGCCGCTGTCCTCAGCCACCAGTGATGAGGGTAAGGATCTCTTTTGTAAAAGTAATGACAATGCCGCCCGCAATGGTCAGCATACCGTTGGCGCGCTGGGAGGGATCGTGGCTCTTGAGGGACAGGCCCAGCTGGAGGATGCCGAAGCCCAGCAGGATCAGGCCGATGGCGCGGATCAGGGAAAAGATGAAGTCGCTCAGATTTTCCACGATCTGCAGGGGATCGTCCGCCGCAAAAGCGGGGACGATCATGACGGCCATGGACAGCACCATGCAGGCGAAGACGGCGTAGGCCCGCTTGGCGCGGCGCTCAATCTTCCTCTGGCGCTCCAGGGTGTTCAGGGGCTTCTGGGATTTCGTCAAATTCTTCAGGTTCTTCATCGTCTGCAGTCTCCTTTTCATCATCGGACGTATCGTCCGTTATTTCAGCGAACAGCGGTTCGCCGGGGAACTTGGGTTCAGGCTTTTCCTGATGGTGGATGTAGGGCGGCCCGCCGCCGTCAATGGTGTGGCGGATGGCGGGGTGTTCGGTCAGCTCATACTTCAGATCCATAACCGGCTTGGCGCCGCGGATGAACAGGATGGCGTAGCGGTTGTCCAGCCCCCGCACCTCATCTGGTGTGAGTAATTCGCGGCCGCTCATTTGAAAATTAGTGGAATATGAGCCGGATTTCCCCTTGGTCTGACCGTGGGTTTTGGTATCAATCGTGGCTTTGCCAAGGGCCTCGGAGATGTAATAGGGTAAGGGCAGCCGCGCCTTACCGAGTTGCGCCCGGCAGGTTTCGGCTCCCTCCCCTCCGAACCGCACGTACCCCTCTCGGAGTATACGGCTCTCCATCTAACGATGGGCATCAGCAGTTATGGCAATCGAAATAGCAATTTTGGCATAAAGCCAGAGTTTTTCTCCGAATTTCCAGCATCTTGAGCTCGTAAATGTCTTTGCCTTTGAGCTTTTTCAGTTTCTTCACATGATGAATCAGGATGCTGTTCGTTTTCAGACCACAGATTTCACAGGTTCCCGCTTTGAGCCGATTAGCAAGGCTGTTGCTCCACTGGCGTTTCCTATACTCTGGGAGAATGTCTGCATAAACGGGCGCGGCTTGCTCGTTCATCTGGAATCCGTCATGATAGAACTCGCAGCGTTTGGGCCCTGCTTTGGTCATGTAATCCACGCCAAAGTGTCCATTTCGGACATACTTTTCTTTGATTTTGCTGACTTTAGTGCGATACTTCATGCCAAAGGTTTTTAGCATACTGTATTCCATGATATACAGGAATTTGTTCAGTGTGGAAACGTTCAGCGCTAACCTGTAATATTGATACAGCCCGCTGATTTCGGAGTTGAATTTTCTCAGAATATCAATGTCCTCCCGGTTTACAAGAGAACGCCGCGGCATGGCTCGCCACTGTTCTTTGCCATGCTGGTCGTGCGTAATAATGAAGGCTTTGTACTCCTGAAGCTTGGACTGCCATTTTTCATGGGGCATCCGCAGGTTCACCGTCCCATACCACGCTCTGCGCAATGTTCCGTTTTTGCTGCGCTTGGTATCTTTGCTCCGGCTGACAAAAATGTCGTAGCCGAGGTAACGCACTCGTTGGCTGGAATGGGTCACCTTTGTTTTTTCCATGGACAGCGTCAATTTCAGGTGGTCTTTCAGAAAATTCGCAATTTGCTCTTTGAGGCTTACCGCCTCCTGCCTGGAGCCAGTGACCCCAACAAGAAAATCATCTGCATATCGGTTGTACTGAATGGACTTGAAATTAGGGTCAAAGGGGTCGTGGCCGTTGGTCTGGAACATGATTTTCCGACAGGATTTCATCGTCTGCAAAGCTTGCTCCGATTCATCCAAACGGCCCATTCCCCGCAGTTCTTTATAGCGTTTCATCCAGTACAGGTACTTTCTGTGTATTTTCTCGTACTCCTTGCTGGGTTTTCAGTACCTCTCCTTCCTTTGGAATTCCAGCATCTTCCGTGCGATGAATTGGTCTAACTCGCTCATATAGATATTGGCGAGAATGGGGCTCATACCAGACCCTTGAGGTGTTCCGCTATGGGTTGCGTGATAAGTCCACTGCTCCATATAGCCCGCTTTCAGGAACTTCCACATCAGGGCGAGAAAGGCTTCGTCCTCAATGCGTTTGCGCAGCAGGTCGATGAGAACATGGTGGTCAAAGCTATCGAAGCAGCCCTGAATGTCCCCCTCTATAATCCACTTCGTGCCACAAAAGGTCAGTTGAATTTCCTTTAACGCTGTGTGGCAGCTGCGGTGAGGTCGGAATCCGTGAGAGTATTTGGAAAATGCCGGTTCATAGATGGCTTCAAGCAGCATACGCACGACTTCTTCCACCAGCCTGTCATTTGCGGAGGGGATGCCCAGCGGACGCTTTTTGCCGTTTTTCTTCCTGATATACGTCCGGCGGGCAGGCTTCGGCTGGTAGCTGCGGTCTTTGATGGACGCAATGATGGCTTCAATTCTCGCCATGCTCATTCCGTCCAGGGTGATTCCATCCGCGCCCGCCGTCATGCTGCCTTGAGATTTGGCAATATTCTGATAGGCCAGCAGATAGAATTCAGGGTTGTACAAATTCCGGTATAGCCGTTGAAACTTGTACGTTTTGTCGATTGCTTTTTGTTGGATGCCTTTCAATACATGGATCGGTTCTCTCATAGTGCCTCTCGCACCGTCCTTTCTGTGTATTGAACATTAGACTGTCCCCCTTCGCCATGTGGACGGCATTACCGCCGCAGACTACTATGGGGACTCTGTTGCCATGGCGGATTTTCAGGGCCGATGCCCATAGCCCCAAATGAGAGGGCATTCCGCTTTAGGCAATCCACGTTTAGTACAGCTAAAACATGAGCATTTTATGTTTTCGGTATGTGACGTTCGCCGTTTTCCACTTTCCCGTGGCTGGATTTGTTCTGGAATATCCCACAGAGGCACCACAAATAAATGTCTCCGCCAGAACAGCGCCGAGTTTAGCTCCCATACGGCGCAGGCGCGCACTTGGCCCAATCTCCGGCTGTCATTCAAGCAGTTTAGCTTCCATCCTCATACATAAATTTTCACCCTGTTTGCACCTTGTGACCCCAGGGGAACTCTGTGACCACGTGCTCTCCGGCATGCTACACTCCCTGTCAGGTTTCCCTTTCCAGATAAGCCGGGGGGTGATAGGCTGCGATTTGCATCGCTCGATATTCTTTTCCTACTGCTTGCTCAAGGCAGTATTTTAGCTGCACCGCGAACAGCGAATGGGCTGTTCTTACGTGCGCACCTTGTGGGTTGACGATTCGTTGCCGCCTAAGTACAGAATTGTGTCCGAATTGCCCGGAATTGTCTCCCAACTATCCTTATAAAGTTCCTTGATCTGTGCCATGTTCTGTATGATGGTGCTTGCTGAAATGTTGCGGGAACGCATGGTAGCCAGCTCACGGGTAAAGCCTGGGAGGGGCATGGCGGCGAACTCGTCCAGCACGAAGTGGACGTGGCAGGGCAAGGCCCCGTGGTGGATCTGGTCGGCGCTGTAGTAGAGGGCCTGGAACGCCTGGGAGTAGAGCAGGCTCACCAAAAAATTCAGACTGTTATCGTTGTCCGGTATCACAGCATACAGCGCACACTTTTTCTCCCCCAGGGTGTAGAGATCCATATCGTCATGGTCTGTGATGGCCTTGATCTGGGGCAGGTTGAAGGGGGCCAGCCGGACGGCGGTGGACACAAGGATCGATTTTGAGGTCTTGCCCGCAGCCATTTTAAAGACCTTGTACTGCCGCACTGCCACGCAGTCCGGCTTCTCCCGCTCAATGGATTGGAAGAGCAGATCCAAGGGTGAGACGTATTCCTCGTCCTCCTCCTTCACCTCGGCGTACTCCAGCACCCGCATGACCATAGAGAAGTTCTGTTCGTACTCCGGGGCCTCCTGCCACAGCATAAGAATGATGGCCTGCAACAGAGCGGTCTCTGATTTCTCCCAGAATGGATCTGAGTTGTGGCTGTTTTTCGGTGTGGTGGCCTGGATAAGATTGTTCACCAGCCGGAGGGCGTCCTTCTCATCCCGGATGTAGCGGAAGGGATTATAGCCGTCCGACTCCTCCAGGTTGACCAGATTTAGCACCCGGATGTCATAACCTTTTTCTTTCAAATATCCGCCTGTGGCCAGTAAGACCTCCGATTTTGGATCTGTCACAACATAATTTGTGTTGGCCTCCAAAATATTGGGCTTGACATATGACCGGCTCTTACCCGCGCCGGAGCCGCCGATGACCAGCACATTGAGGGAGCGGCGGTGCCTGTGAGTGTCCAGCCCCAAGCGGACATTTTTTGTCAGCAGCTTGTTCTGTTTCTGGGCGAACATAGCGTTGACCTGCCGTGGAGAGGCCCACGTGGCGGAGCCGTGTTCCTCGCCGTCCCGCGTTCGGCCCTGGTTGGCTGAGAGATAGCACAGTGCGGCGGCGTAGGCCACGGAGCAGAGCAGGATGGTCACCAGACTGTGCTGGGTCCATTGGATGCGGAAGGGGTGTTCCATGGCTGCTGACAAATTGCTGATGATGTCCGGCAAACCGCCGCCCAGGGATTGGGCGATCAGCAGCGCCGCCCAGACTACGAGGACGTATAAGAACAGATACACCGCAATGCCGCCGGTCTGAGATTGTTTGTTCAGTGGTCGATCACCTCCAGGAAATAAGACCCGGGGAATCTGTTCCTTGACAGATCCTCCGGGCTATGATACAGTGACTTCGGTACTTCCCTGCGATCCTAACGCACGTTTTTATCGGGACTTCAATCCCGCTTGTGCTGTGACCGCAGGGAAGTATCTTTCTATCGTGCTTTTGCCTGGGGCTTTGCCCTGGTTTTCGTTTTGGAGATCGCCTTGGCCGGAGCGGACGGCTTCCTCACCTGCGCCCGGTATCCCTTCAGCCGCGCCTCAATGGAGGGACGCTCACTCGTCCCCCTCATAGCGCCGCTCTCTTTGGGTATAGAGGAGCTGATTTTTATAACGGGCGAGTCTCGTTCCGACCGAGAACCGTTTTTTTTGATATTCTCCTGACGCTGGGCCACGGGGGCCTCCTGGCGGCCCTGCTCTGCTGGCTGCTGGGACACCTCCCGCTGGGGCTTGCTCTGCCCCGGACGGCCCTCCTGGGGCCTGACAGCCGCTTTCTTCTGCCGCTCCTGGGACTGACGCTCCTGCCGTTTGTCCTTGGGGCGATCCTGGACTTGCCGTTCCCGCCGCCGCACCTGCACCTGCTCCGGGGCCTGCCGCTCCTGGGCTTGGCGTTCCGGCTGGAACACCTCATGTCCCTGCTGGAGCGGCTTCGCCGGTTTCCGTTCCGGCTCCGGGGGCAGCGTGTAGAGGATGCGCTCAAAAATAGCGTTGGCCCGGTCCAGCTCTGTCGCGGGCAGGATCACGTCCATCAGCTTGCCCTTGTCATCCTTGTCCCGGATCACCGAATATAACAGCTTGTGTTTTTTCGCCAGCTTTTTAAACTGCTTGTACTGCTGGGGCGTCATGGGGAACCGGCGCAGATCCCGCGTCTCCCGCAGCATCTTGCCCATGTTTACCTTGCCGGAGAGGGTCTTGCGGCTGCTGGCCAGCGCCATGGTCAGGGCCAGCAGGTTCTTCAGGGCCGAGCCGGACAGCCGCACCATCACCTCCGTGCCGGAGAGCATCATGCGTACCATCTGGTCAGCGGCCTCACCGCCTCCTACGTTCATCTCGCTCCACCTCCTTGGTGTGTTCTTCAATTTTGTTGATGTCATGTTCCATCTGGGGCAGCCGGTCTAAAATATCACGGCAGAGGGCCAGTTTTTTCCGCTCCGCCCGGATCTGCCGGTTGATCTCCGCCACCTGTTCATAAATTTCTGCCTTTTCCGCAGAGAGCCGTTCTCTGGGGATACAGCACCCGTCCAGCACGGCCACCGCTTCCATGTATTGGGCATACTCCGTCTCCATCCCGGACAGGCCGTCCTCGTAGAGCTGTTTGGCCTGGGCCAGAGCGAACACATCCGCCAGGGCATCATACAGCTTTTTCCGTTTCTTTTTCCGCACATTGAGGATCGTGCGCTGCTTGGTCAGGGTGGCCAGCGCGTCCTCTGTGCGGGCCTGGAATGCCCCCATGTCCCCCTGAGTTGCGATATCGTTCTCCCGGAGGAAGGTAAACTGTTCTTGATAGTGCTGGGACTTCATCACCTCCTGCCGAAGCTGGGGCGTCATCCGGGGCGGGTACTGCCGCTGCCCGATCTTGCCCAACACATAGAGATAGTGGACATACAGTGCCATAAAGCCGGTGTATTTGGGATGTTTTTTGTAGGGTTGGTAGGGTGGCCTGAAAATGACAGCAGGCCGCTGGCCCGCCTCGATAGCCTCCATGCCGCTCTGTATCGCTGCCCGGATACTATCCTCGGTGAACAGCGGATTCTTCCGGCCTGGGTACATGAACCGAGGCTGGCCCCGCAGCCGGAAGCCCAGCCGGTTGCCATGGCTGATCTCATATCCCATGTGTTCCATGAGCATAAAGAAGTGACCAAGGTCGTTGGCGTCCTCAATGGCTGTCCGCAGGTCCGCCTCCAGCATGGAGCGGAAGGTTGGCTGGCCCCTGGACTGGCGGAGCCACTCAATATAGCTGACCGCCTTATCGGATCTGCCCTCCATGATGACCGACAGCCCATGCTCCCGGCACAGCCGGTCTGAGGTGGCCCGGATCTGTTGGTAGTAGCTCTGGGCGTTGCTGTGATACTTCTCGCCAGTGTCCGCGTTCACAGAGTTGAAAACCAGGTGGGCGTGAATATGCTCCTTGTCCACATGGACACCGATCACCGTCTCATACCCCGGCAGATGCTCCTTGGCAAATTCTGTGGCAATCTCCAGGGCCTGCTCCGGCGTGACCTCCCCTGGCTTGAAGGACTGGATGATGTGGTAATACTGCACACCGTCCTCTTTGCCCACAGTCCGCTTGGTGTCCAGCATCTCCCGGCACTCCCGGCCTGGGTCACAGTTGAGGTGGGCGGTGAGGATTCGTTCCTCGGTCTTGTCCCCATTGAGGACGTAGTTGATGCCCACATCCAAGCGGCCTTTCCGCGCCAGTATTTTTGTGATGGCCATGGTAACCTCCAAAAAACGAAGTGGGCGGACCCTTTCGAGTCCGCCCACTTCACAACTTATGTCTCATCCGGCGCCTGTCCATCGTGCGCCAACCACATACACTCAGTGATTTTCATTTCAGAGAAAATCGCCATGAACGATGAATCCTCCGGGCTGCAGGCATAGATGCCGAACCTGATCTTGCCAGCCCCCTCCCACATATGGCATACCCGCATCTGGGTAAAATGAACGCCGTCCTGCGAACACTCAATGCAGTAGTCATCCTCTCTGCGGCTGAAACGGTACCACATCGTTTTGATGTCTGCACGGATAGCAGTCGTAGCCCAATCCGAATAACCGTGATTTGTCACCACGCTGCCGAGGTGCTGAAACTCCTCATTTTCATACTCAACAGAGCCTTTCAGCCAGTTTTCGCTGTTAAGATACATGACAATGCCGCACTGGTCAAAGCGGTGGTGTGCGCCGGAAAAGTCCGTTTTCACCACAAAAGAGAAGAATTTTTCTTCCGTTTCCATCTGGAGAACAGGGGCGTTGTCGTTCCGAAAATGGTAATAGGTCCTTTGCCACAGATCGGTTCCCGGTTTGGTGGTAATCTCAACACTTCCATCCGCGATGGAATGGTTCTCCGGCTCCCGCGTCCACACAAATTTGTTAATGTCAAATTCCATTTTCCATGTCTCCATTCCCTATAATTGGCCACCTAATTATATCCCGTGCCACAGCCCAATGCAAGGGGAGCATCCTATTTTTTCGCGATCTGGTACATCAACTCGTAGACCTGATCCAGCAGGTACAGACCTCGCTTGGCATCCTCGGCCCTGGCGATCCCGGCGTTGACGCTGCGGGCGATTTGATTGATGTTATTTCCGATGTGGTGGATCTCCGTCCGCAGTTCCTTGATCTCCTGGGAGGGGCGGGCCTTGACTTCCGTACCTTGAATCAGGCGGCGCAGGTAGGCTGTTTTGGAAAGTCCACAGCGGCGGGCGCAGCTCTCCAGACGTTCTTTTTCTTCTTGGGAGAGCCGCAGGCATATCTCGTATTTCTTTTGCATCAACGCTCCTCTCTACGGCCTATGGCCGCTAATTTTTCCGCCTGCAGGTGGCATAGGGGACAGGGGATTTCCCCTGCAAGCGCGCAAAAGATATCTTTGCGCTATGCTTGCGCCCTCACCGCCCAGGGGGCGGTGAGGGCCTCGGCCCCGCCGCTGGCGGGGCTTCGTTCCAAAGCAGTAGGTTGATTGGAATGGGCGGGCGGCGCCCGCGTCCTCTTTAGCCCCCTCCCTGTCTACAGAACGGGGTTTTATTTAGCCTATCATTAGGGTGTCGTTTTTTCAATAGTCTGTCTACATTATTGGGTACATTATACTCAAAGGATACCTCCTGCCGGGTGTCCAGGAAGACACCCTTGTCAAATAAATACCCCAATATGAGGACAGGCAGGGTGTCAATACATAACACCCCGCCCTCGCTCCTACCGCTCCGGGGACTTCTTATGTTTGGGTTTTTGCTGCGTATCCGTCTGCCCCGGCTCATCATATTGCGCCAGTTCTGCCATAAGCGCGGAGGTCAAATCGTGAACAGCGGCATTGTCAGAAAACGAGGCTCCCAGCCCAGCGGCGGCCAGCGCCAGTTGATTTGCGCTGTTCCTGCCGCCTTTTTGAAGATACTGGACGATCTGCTCAATCTCTCCGGCGCGGAGTGTGCTATCCTTTGGAAGCGGATAGCACTGATGCAGCAGATCGCAGTATTGGGCTGCAATCCTGCCCGGAGTGGCGGCGGAGAAGTAGGGGTTGTCCCATTCCGCAAAGGGGACGATGGACAGCATCTGGCGATTGCCGTCTACCGGCTCATACACACGCACAAGGTCAAAGCCGATTTCACGGGAGACACGGGTGAGGATATCCCTCACGGCAGGATCGTCCCGGAGCCGTTCGGATCGGGTGAAGTCGGTGACGAGGCAGTTCTTTCCCTGCCGCACATGAAGGATATCGGCGGCGCTCATGCCGTCCGCGCTCTCCAGGCCCAGGGTCAGGCGGGCGGGGGGCTGTCCGTCCGGGCTGGGTTCGGCGGCCTCGCTGTTGTAGGGTTTGTCCCGCAGCTCGTCAAACCGGGCCTTCACCGCTTCAAAAGAGGGGAAATGCTCCAGCTCACTGCGGTCCGCAGCATTGTCCGCCCAGGTTTTCAGGTCAGCGATGATGTAAAAGCCCCATCCGCTGCCGGCTTCCTGGGTTGGCCCCAGGACATTTTCTTTGATAGGATCGTATGGAATGATTCTTCACCTCCCGGTTATAAAAAGGCCGAGAAACGTGTTCAAGTGAACACATCCCTCAGCTATCGTTCTGGTACTTTTCTCTTTTTCTGCCGCTCCCCCGGAATAGGCGGCGGGAGGAGTTCAGCGGGTGGCGCATCAGAGCGCAGCAGCCCCAGGAGGCTGTGCCGCGCCCCGATGTTCGCAGCCGTGATCTCCTTGACGCACAGCCGCAGCCAGGGAAGCTGTTCCGCCATCCGCTGGGTAAGGACAGCAACATCCAGCGCGGTCAGTTCCGACCGGGAAACATACACGGAATACTGCCGCCGGTCAAAGCCATTGGCGTCCATGAAGCGCCGGATATCCTTGTAGGCCCGCTTGAAAAACTGCGGGTCCTGGGCGGTTTCTTTGCGGGGATAGTGCTTTCTCAGCGCCTCCTGGCTCAGATCGAAGGTGATTTCCTTTCGTGTCATTCCCATGTTACGTCACCCCGTACACTTTCTTCACGGCTCATCGTTCATACCCCTTTTTTCTTGTGGGAGCATTGCCTGATGTCTCTCGGCTGCTTTGAGGCTGCTCTAAAGATGCGACCGCATCCTCCATTGACTGGAACATACGGCCAGGGGAAACATGATGAAACAGGCCGGAATTGCCTCGAACACCGAAGTATCTGCCATCGAAGGACTCGACAGTATGCGCTATGGCAATCTGTTTGGCCCTGTTTGTAATAAGGTAGCAGATATCCCCTTTACGCCACCCACCAGGAAACACGTCCGTCATTATCTCCCACACACCTTTCCAACCTGGGCGAGTATGTCCTCCTCGCCGCCCTCGTCCTCCCAGACGCAGATGGCGGTGCAGTCCATGAACCAGTCAGCCCGCAGCAGGGACAGGATAATGTCCCACATACAGGCGAAGTCATCGCCGTGGCCCTTGTCCTGGAAGGACAGGGTATCGCCATCGGAGACACAGGGGAGATCATGGGCGGCGAACAGGCTTTTTACCGTCTGATGCACAGCCTCCAGCGTATAGCTCCGCCGCTCCACAGCGGCTTCGTCAAAGGAAAATCTTACTTTCATTTCGTGGCACCTCCTGTTATTTGGTAGCCCACATCATACCGCACCTTTTTGACAATATCCAGATAAATCGGCAGACAGTCATCGGTCATATCTCTTGGTCCATATCATTGAAAATATAGGGATTGACAAAACGGCTGTCATTGCGTATACTATTCACATCAAATAATTTTGATGTGAGGTTAGTACAATGGATAACGTCCACCAGGAACACGCCAAAGTCTTTAAGGCTCTGTGCGACCCAAAACGGCTGGCGATCCTCTCCCTTCTTCGGAGCGGCGAGAAATGCGCCTGTGTTTTAATGGACCAGTTGGGAATGGCTCAATCTGCTGTTTCCTATCACATGAAGATTCTGTGCGAATCGGGGATTGTCGTGAGCCGCCAAGAGGGGAAATGGACCCATTACAGTCTGAGCGGCACAGGCAGCAAGGCCGCTGTCGAGTTGTTGCTGTCACTGACAACGCCCAGCACAGAACAAGACCGTTGTTGTGGTTGAGAAAAGCCACCGTCCGGGGGTGGCTTTTCTTTCGGCACAATACATCAAGATTTTTTGATATGATTTCTGATTGGAGGTACTCTCATGCAAATCCTTCGCTCCCTGTGGCTGTTCATCCAGGACCAAGTTCTTGGTATGAAATGGCTGAATGTGCTGATTGGAGATCTGCTCTCCTTGCTGGGAGTGGACACGGCCTCCCGGCTGGGCGGCAGTATCCAATTCTTTGTGTACGATGTAGTCAAAATCACGGTGCTGCTGTGCTTCTTGATTTTTGTGATCTCCTACATTCAAAGCTACTTCCCGCCGGAGCGCAGTAAGCGGATATTAGGCCGATTCCACGGCATCGGCGCGAATATCATATCCGCCTTGCTGGGTACGGTGACGCCTTTCTGCTCCTGTTCGTCCATCCCGCTATTCATCGGCTTCACCAGTGCCGGGTTGCCGCTGGGAGTTACGTTTTCGTTCCTGATTTCATCCCCAATGGTAGACTTGGGTAGCCTCATCCTCCTAATGAGCATTTTCGGCGCAAAGGTCGCTATCATCTATGTGGTGGTGGGGCTGGTAATCGCTGTTTTGGGCGGCACCCTGATTGAGAAACTGCACATGGAGCCGTATGTGGAGGAATTTATCCGCAACGCTGGCGGCGTTGACATTGAATCCCCAACACTAACGAAACGGGAACGGGTTCAGTATGCCAAAGAGCAGGTTGTTGACACATTCAAGAAAGTGTTTCCTTATATCCTGGTCGGTGTAGGCATTGGTGCTGTTATTCACAACTGGATTCCTGAAAGCTGGATTGAGGCTGTGCTGGGTGGTAACAATCCTTTCGGCGTTGTTCTTGCTACGCTGGTTGGCGTCCCCATGTATGCGGACATTTTCGGGACTATCCCAGTGGCGGAGGCCCTGCTTTACAAGGGCGCACAGCTTGGCACGATTCTGTCCTTTATGATGGCTGTCACAACTCTAAGTCTGCCGTCTTTGATTATGCTCCGCAAGGCCGTAAAGCCGAAACTGCTGGCTCTGTTCATTGCCATTTGTACCGTCGGCATTATCATTGTCGGCTACCTGTTCAATGCGTTCCAATTTTTGCTGATATAAATTAGGAGGAAATGATTATGGGACTGTTTAGCAAAAAGAAAGAAGAAACAAAATTCTGCTGCTGTGGTGGCAACTGCACCCCGGAAACGATGGCACAAGCAGAAGCGGAAAAGACCGCTGCCGGGGTCAAAGTGCTGGGGAGCGGCTGCGCCAAGTGCAACGCTCTGGAGGATGCCGTCCGCGCCGCCCTGACAGAGTTAGGGATGGATGCAACGATTGACCATGTGACGGACTTCACGCAGATTGCCGCCTACGGGGTTATGACTACTCCGGCGCTGGTAGTAGACGGGAAAGTGGTGTCCTATGGAAAAGTGCTAAAGAAAGATGAAGCTAAAACATTAATTCAGAAAGTGCGGACATAATTTTTTTGTTCACGCCGCCTGCGCCAGTTCCTGCGTAATCCGTTCCCTGGCACGGTGGGCGTACTCGTCCGTCACCTCAATGCCGGTGGCGGTGTACCCCTCCAGCACAGCGGCCAGAACGGTGGTGCCGGACCCGGCGAAGGGGTCCAGGATATGGCCACCCGGCTCGGTGATCTTCACGATGTCCCGCATGAGCTGCAGGGGCTTCTCCGTCAGGTGGATGCGGTTCTGGGGATTTCCGTACTTGAACACACCCGGCAGGCAGGGGACGGGGCGGTTGATGGGCATATCGCCGTTGGAACCCCAGACGATGTACTCGGCCTGCTGGCGGAAGCGGCCCTTCTGGGGGCGGGAGTTGCCCTTGTCCCAGACAGCGGTACCCCGCCAGATCCAGCCCGCCCACTGGAGGGCGTCGGAGGCGGCGGGGAGCTGCCGCCAGTCGATGAACATACACACCGGCGCACCGGGCTTGCACAGCTTCCGGGCATCCGCCAGCCACTCCGCCGCCCAGCGAGTCCAGGAGCGCTGATCCTTGGCGTCCCCCTCGAAGGGCGGGGGCGCGCTGTCGCCCATACTGGAATACTTCTTGGCGGTGGACTTGTTCTTCTCCGCCTGGGTGCGTCCCCCGGAGGCATAGGGCGGATCGGTAATGATAGCGTCAAAGGTACCGGGGGGAAAGCCTCCTAGCAGCTTCAGGGCATCGCCCTGGATGATCTCCCACTTCTGGGAAAGGTTACCGCTCATGTGTGTTCCTCGCTTTCTTTTTCGTAGATTTTTGTGGTATAGCAGGCGGAGACAGCTCTGTCTCCACATACTCGCTGATGATGCTGAGGGCCTTGTTGTAGTCCCCGCAGGCATTCACACGGCTGATCATCTCATCGGATTTTTCATACTGTCCGGCCTGCTTCAGCAGATGGGAGGCCCGGCCCATGATGCCGAAGATATTTCCGTCCTGCCCCAGCAGCTCCATTCGGGGTTTCTGCGGGAGCTGCTTCTGGACAAAACCGCCCAGCCGGTTGGGGACATAGTCGGACAGCCATGTGCCGCCAAACTGCCCGTGGGTCTGGAGCCGCCACATGGCGAACTTGCCTAGGTCCAGCTTGGTCCCTTCAAAGGGGAACAGCAGGCAGGTCACTCCATCGTGCTGGAAGGAGGACACATTCTCAAACCGGCTGCCGTCCAGCAGGATACCGGCATCGGTGAGCAGACCGTTGATGCCGTCCACCCACTCTTGGGGATCGCCGCCGCAGCCCTGGAGGATGAGGCCCTCCTGATCCTCCATTGTCCGCAGATCGCCTGTGGTGATCTGCTTTACTGTGTTATCGTTCACGCTGATCCCTCCTATTTTTTTTGGTGCAGGTTTTTCCTGTTGATAGCCGGATGATGGTCCGCCCATGTGTCCCGCAACGATTTTCCCATATCTTTTCGGCAGATTTCTTCCATCGAGCCAACGATCATCGTTCACCTTCTTTCTCGCAAGTAATGTAATATTCTGCTCCGTCATTTTTGTTTCTTACCCGGCTCATTCCGGACATTGGCTGCTCCCTTCTTCGCAGATGATTTGGAGATGCTGGCATCTTTACAATAAAATGGGCAGGTCGTACAGATCGTGTGATTTGGCAGCTCATAATACTGCCCGGTAAACAGACATGCCCGATTGCCGCATTTGCTGGATACCCGCCAGGGTGCTTGCGTTCGTTTCTTGCTGTGGATACAAGTCTCATACCCGCTGTCGTTCCATCGTCTTATCTGTTCTGAACCGCCTCTATGCTTTCGACAGCAGATGCTGGTAGGGACCAGCACATCCCGCAGGGAGTCGCGGAGGATCGTGCGGCCCCGTTCATCAATAAGGAGTCTGTCCAGAGAGTCGTTGACAACTGTTTCATTGCTGATCACCACCACCGCCCCGACCAGCATGATGTCACCCGCCACTTGCCCATAGACAGTGCAGTTGCCACCGAGAGTGGGTGCGATCCTGGTTATATGTGAGGGGAATACTATGCCATCCCCGGAGACTCGCGCACACTGGCGCAGCGTTGCCCCCCGAATGTAGGCTGCATCCTCTGCTTTGGAATCATCATACATTGCAGAACCGTAGGATACACAGGCGCTGCAGCAGACCACAGCCCTGTTGTGGAGGGTGGAGCCATTTTGTACACGACTGTCTCCGGCGGCGATGGCATCATCGAATATCCAGGAACCATCCCCCGACTCAAAGGACAGGTTGTCCTCGTTTTCCACAAATCCGCCCAGATCCCCGGTCTTTACCGTCCTGCCAATATCCCGCAGAGCCCGGATGCGGTGGAGAAAAGAATATTTTTCGTGGGCGATGTCTGTGATCTCATATTTGGCGTTCATAACGTTGTCAGCTCCCTTCCCTGGGAAGATGCGCCGCCCTCATGGACAGTGCATCTTCTGTACAGCTCAATGTTCTTTCCCATCTGGTCCACACTGTTTGAGCCTTTCATCTCCTCAGCCTCCTTTATATGATTTTGTGGCAGTGCCAACAGCAACAATCCCTGCCCAGCGTCCCGAAACAGCTCCGGCCCGAACAGGCGGGCGAGTCAATGATCTTCCCGTCCCCAAACAGCCGACACAACTCCTGATCAAAGAAACTGCTCATTTAGTCACCTTCTTCCTCATAAATGATGTAGTATTCGGTTTCTTCCTTTCCCCAGCGGATGGTCTCCATCTCCTGATTCTCGCTGACCAGCCAACCGGCTTTGCCCATGACAGTGGCCACATCGGCAGCCCGGACACAGCGGACAGTCCGCTCGAACAAGCTTCCACGGGGTTTGATTTTCTTGTTAAATGCGTTTTTCCTCATCCGCCTGAACGCTGGGGAGGATGCCTCCACAGACATTCCGAAGGTGGTCCCGTTAAATTCCTTCATATGGAGATCCATTACCCTGTCTGCTCCTTCCTGTCAGAGATACCGCTGTCCTTACAGTAAAATACACAGGTCATGCACACCGTGTAGGACGGCAGCTCATAGTGCCGCCCGGTGAACACACCCGCCCGGTTGTCACAGCCGCTGGAAACCCGCCAGGGGGCCTGCTTCCGCTTCCTGCTGTGAACACAGGTTTCATATCCATGCGGATTCCTGATCTTCATCTGTCCTGTCCCTTTGCACCGCGTTTTTTCTTGGGCGGCTTTGCCTGCTCTGCTGGAGCATCATCCGGATCGCGGTACTCGTAGCTGCTCCCATCCTTGGTCAAGTGCAGATCATAATCGGAGAGGTCAACTTCCATGATCTCCGCCGCCATTTCGCAGGCTTCCCGGCTGCCGTTTTCCGGTATGTTGCGATCCATGACCTCGCCGTCCTTCAGCGTGAGTTCACCGACATTGTGTCCGATGTCCTCGTCCGCCCAGCGGTAGGTGATGGCCTGCTCCGGGTACTTCCGTGACAAAAGGGCGACAATCTTCGGAACAGAATCCCAGGCGGTGCAGAACACCATGGTGTGGTCATCCTCCCTCAGAGGATGGTGCTGATAGGCGTTCCATTTCGTCCCCCAATTACGATTGCACCACTCATACCATGTGGGGCTGCCGAACCGCTGGATGTTGCTGTATGCCCGTTCGCCCAAGGCCCAGGTTTCCGGGTCGGCCATACGCTTTTTCCGATAAAGCCCTTTGCACTGGCGAAGCGCTGCCGCATAGTCCTTCGGCGCCAGCACAGGCTTTTGCTGTTCCAGATCCGCCAGCGCATGGTGGTATTCCCGAACCAGCTTCAGCCCTTGATCCGTTCTGGTCCCAGCCTCCACATCCAGTTCCTTGGGCATAGGCAGCAGCTTATTAAAATCGAAGCTGCCCAGGGGCTGGCCCTCCATCCGCATATCATGAAGCATTTGTTGGAAAGCGGCCAGCGCTGTGCTGTCCGATCCAAAAGTGATCTGATTTGTAATGTTGTTTGGCATAACATCCTCCTTTCTATTACCGCAGATGTTCCTCTGCGCCGCTGCGGTGCCAGCAGCAACAATACCAGCATTGGCGCTGAAAAGCTATCACGATACCCAACAAGAATGCACTGTGAAAACCCAGCGATACCAACAATTCCCGGCTATGCCGCTGCCTGCTCGTCCTCCTGCCGGAACATGGCGTCAATGTCGGAGAATTTCTGGGTGCGGTTGAACTTTCCGGTCACTTTGCCTGGGATGGCCTGGAGCGCCAGCATCCTGGCCCACAGGTCCGGGTGGTGGTCGTAGAGGTGGCGCAGCTCCAGGCGCTTGGCGTTGGGGCAGAACCAGCAGCCGCCCCGGTCAGTGAAGGCATAGACAGGCGAAAGCAGCCCTGCGTCCTCGCAGAGCTGCCATGCGTCCTGTTCTGTAAAGCAGTAGCCGTTCCTGCTCATCTTGCGCATAACCGATATACTGGACGGTTCCAGGCGGCAGGGTTTTCTGATAGCGCTGGATGGGCCGGATCTTGCAGTCCCGCTGAACAGCGCACCGCCCGCAGATGGGGAAGGAGCGCACCATGCCTTTCTTCGGCCCTCTCGTAACCCGTCCGGTAAACAGATCCACATAGGTCTTTTCCGAGCGGAGGACGATGATCCTGACCCCCATCCGCTCCAGCCTGGGAATGGCGGTGTTGTAGATGAAGTCTCGGTGTTCCGGCACCTCGCCGGAGATGTCCTTGTCGAACATCACTTCGCAGTAGACCGCCTCATCCAGCGGCTCCCCGTGCTGCACAGCCAGCAAAATGGTGGCCAGCGAATCCTTCCCGAAACTCACGGAGGCAATAAACTTAGGCCGTCCCATTTTACCGCTCCTGCCTGGATGATTTCTTCTTTGAAGCAGTCTTTTTGCCGGACTTCTCCTCTGCTGGAGGCTGCTTTGGTGCGCTGTCCCTGGGACCGAATATCGCGTCCTCCAGCTGATCCAGCCATGCCATATCCGCCTCCTCAGCTTTGCAGTCGATTTTTCTGATCTTACAGCCAAACGCCTCCAGCTTCTTCTGAACACCCCGCACACAGTAGTCGGAAAAACTCTCCGCCTCTGCCTCGTTTTCGTCACAGCAGGAAAATGTGTACTCCAACTGCACCTTGCGGCCATCAAAGTGGAAGTTCAAATCACTGGAAATATAACCGTTGCCCAGAGTATCATCCTGCGCATAGACCTCTTTGACGTGCTTCGCAAACTGCTTCTGAATGTCCGGGAGCAGCAGCATATTGAACTCGCCGGAGCCGTCAAAGTCGAGACGGAACGTTACTTTAGTCTGAACATTATAATCTATTCCGTCATCCATTAGCGGGATCACCTCCTTGCCCGCCGGTGTTGACGCAGGCGTCCGCCAGCGCGGCGGCCTTGTCCGTCTGCTCCCAGGGCGCGTCCTGGTGGGTGAAGTGTCCGTAGTTGCAGAACTGAGCGAAGATAGGCCGGTTCAAGCCCAGGGCGTGGATCATCCCGGCAGGCGTCAGGTCGAACACAGCCCGGACAGCCTGCTCCAGCACAGCTTCCGCATATTTCCCGGTCTGGTGGGCGTCGATGTCCACCGCTACCGGCTCGGCCCTGCCGATGGCGTAGGCGAGGCTGACGGTGCAGCGCTCCGCCAGCCCAGCGGCCACGATATTCTTGGCGATGTACCGGGCCATGTAGGCCCCGCTGCGGTCCACCTTGGTGCCGTCCTTGCCGGACAGCGCACCGCCGCCATGGGGCGCCAGCCCGCCGTAGGTGTCCGCCATCAGCTTCCGGCCCGTCAGGCCGGTGTCCGCATCAAAGCCGCCCAGCACAAACCGTCCGGAGGGATTGATGAACACCTCTGTCCGGTGGTCGGGGTAGAGACTGCGCAAAGCGGGGACAATGACGTAGCGTATGATTTCCCGGTGCAGATCGCCCATATTCTTGTCCGCCTCGTGCTGGCAGGAGACCACCACAGCGGCGATCCGATAGGGCGCGCCGCCCTGGTACTCCACGGACACCTGGGCTTTGCCGTCCGGCCCCAGGCCATGGATCGTCCCCGTCCTGCGGGCGTTGGTGAGCAGGCGGGTCAGCCGATGGGCCAGCACCACGGGCAGGGGCAGCAGCTCCGTTGTCTCACTGCAGGCATAGCCGTACATGATACCCTGGTCTCCGGCGCCCATCTGGGGGTTCTGGGAAACAGCGCCGGCGATATCGCCACTCTGATCGTGGGTGACAGCCTCCACCTCATAGTCCGATTCATAGCCCGTTTTCCTCACGGTCCGGCAGACAATGGCGGGAATATCCGGCAGCTCCCTGGCGGATATCTCCCCAGCCACGATGATTTTTCCGGCAGTGGCCATAACCTCGCAGGCTACATGAGCGGCAGGGTCGCTGTGCAGGCAGGCGTCCAGAACGCTGTCGGCAATGGCGTCGCACAGCTTGTCCGGGTGGCCCTCAGTGACCGACTCGGCGGTAAGGATATACTTATCTCTCATGGTGAGTTCCCTTCTTCCTTTTTTCTTGAGGCTCCCGGCCTCTGGACAGATCCTTTTCCAGCTCCTCCGCGATACAGTCGATTTTTTCTATTCTGCAGCCGTATCCTTCCAGCGCATCCTGCACATCCAACACGCACTGTTTTGAGAACATCTCAGCGCTGGCCTCGTCCTTGTCCTGTCTGGCAAATGTGTACCGCACTTCAGCGCGGCGGCCCCGGAAGGTAAAGTCCAGATCACCCACCGTCCGTTCTGCCAGGGTGTCATCCCTGTTGAATATCCCCGTGACGTGGCTGATGAACGCATCATAAGATGCAGGACTTGCCTTATCCTCACAGATCATGTGGAATGTTATTTGGCAGGATACGGCGAAGTCCGGCATGGCGGCCTCCGGCGCGATCTCCGCCTGGTTCTCAGGCCGTTCCGATGTCAAAACCATCACGTTGTCGTAGAGGGTTTTGTACCGCTGGATCTGTTCGTCTGTCAAAGAGACAAAATGCTCCCCGCTCATCCCGGCAATGAAAAACGTGCCGCGGAGGATATCCAGCGGCAGCAGCCCGCTTTCATCCAGCAGCGGGCGGTTATAGGGCAGGTCCAGGATCTTCCCATTCTCGTTGCAGACAATGGCTGACGCATACCGAATGGACGTGACGGCCTCAATGTCACCGCCCACGATCTGCCGCATAGCGTCCAGCGTGTCGGAGATCTCCTGGACACGGCAGGGCTTCATCGGCTCCACAACCAGGACTTTGATTTTATCGCTCATTTCTGTTTCTCCTTTTCGGCGGCTTGGGCGGCTGGCTGAACAGGCTGTTGATCCGCTCCGTCTCCTGATGCACCTCCCGTACAGCGTGATCCCACGCCTTTTTCAAAGCAGCTGCGGGCAGGCCGTTCTGCCGGTATCCCTCCAGAATGCCGCCATAGTAGTCGGCGGACGGCAGCATGGGTTCCCGAAACCGCTCGTCCATGATGTAGGCCATAACGGGCAAAGACCGGCCCTCGCTGTCCCGGACGGTCACCATCCGCTTATCATAGAAGCGGGGATAGCCCTCGTAGATGTCTAATGACCGCTCACACTCCGGCGTGATGCTCCACAGCAGGCCCTGGACGTTTTCGCCCTCCTTGGGCGCGATGGTAGCGAAGCCGCCTCTGCGAAACAGCAGCTCATAGCCCTCCAGCACCACCGGCCCCACCACCTGGGCGGCGGGGCAGCGATGCTCCATCTGCCCCAGATTGATGTTGCTCCCATAAGCGAAATACAGGTTGTTTTCCATTGTCATTCCTCCAAAATCATCAGCGCCCCGGCCTTGGCCAGATGGGCAAACATGGTCTGGGCCTGCCGCTCCACGCCGGACTCCGGCAGGGGACAGTCCAGATCGGTGGCCCGGATGAAGTTGCTCCGAAGCTGATGGATGTAGCTCTCCGTATCCGGGTACTCAGTGGGATCGAAGTCCTGCTGGCGGAGCTGTTCCATGATCTCTGTGGCGCTGCCCTCATAGGTGCGCTCGTCAATGCAGATTTTCATTGTGATCACCTCGCTGCTTCTCGATTACGTTTTTTCTTTTTATTGACTTCATAGCTGTCCTTATCGTGGCGCCACGCCCTGTCCCCCTCAAGATGGGCTAAAAGGTGATCCCTGGTGTGCTTGAACTCCTCCCCGTTCAGCCCCAGCCGCACCAGCCAGACCCGGAAGGTGAACAGCTCGTTCTCACTCTGGGTCTTGCGCATGACAGTGCTGCGCTGGGCGATGGCCTGGGCAGAAATAGCGAGGCACAAATTCACATAGGCGGCCACCTTCCCGGCGTGGAGAGTAGAGTTGAAGCACCGCCATTCAACGGTGCCGCGATAAAAAGTAGAATGCAGATTCAGCGCATAATAACGCGTGTCATTATAGTGATCGTGACGGTTGCTGCCGCCTCTCTCAAACCCTTCATACCAGATATTTTCCAGCAGTGTCAGGTCGGTGGTTTCATCGGAGGACAGCGTCCGGGCCTGCCGCAGCATGGGTTCCCGCACTTTCTGGCAATAATCTCTCGCACGGATCGGATCAACCTGCAGCGCCTTAAAGAGAATATCTTCCTTGGAGTACATAATACCGATCAGGTTCTTCAGGCTCTGCCGGTTGTGATTAGAAGCGTCCACATGGACATGGATGCCGCAGGAATTGTTGACCTTGGCCCCGGCCCTTCGCACCCGGCGCACACATTCCTGGAGCTTTGGCAGTTCGGCGTAGGTCAGCTTAGGCGTGACCATCTCCACCTGATACTCGCCATCACTGGTGGATCTGTAGCCGAAGTCTATTTTCCGCTCCCCACAGATACTGCTGTCGCTCATCAGCTTCCACTCTTTGCCCTCTGGGTCGGTCACACCCCAGGCGTCGTAGTAGGTGCCGCAGTAATGGACGGATGTGCCAAAATACTCGGCCAGCGCTTCTGCGGCCTGCCTGCGGGTGATGCCCGTCATCTCCACCTCCACACCGAAGCACTGATCCTTGATGCCGATTTCGTTCATGCGGCGGAGTCCTCCTTTCGAAGCTGCTCATCCACGGTCCGGATTCGCCGCCCAATGGCCTCAATTATGTTGACGGTGACTGAATTGCCCGCCTGCTTGTACGCCTGGGCGTCCGAGGTGATTGCCAGCAGACGGTCGATCTGATCCTCATCGAAGCCTTGGAGCCGGAGGCATTCCCTGGGCATGAGGCGGCGGATTCGTCCGCCCCGCTCCACGATGCCTTGGACGCTGGCGGCGTCATGGGCCAGCCTGCTCACCCGGCCGCCTCTGGTCTTGCTGCCTGGGTAACCCAGATCCACGCTGTCTCCGGGGGCAGCTTCCTTGTAGCCCTGCCTGGAGGAATCACGGATCATCAATACGCCGGAGCGCTCCGCCCTGTGGTTGGAGAGGGTGGTCTGCCCATACCGGGCGGTAAGGCACCGGGCAGTATCGGTGCGTCTGGGTTCTCCAACAGACAGATCCACAAAGGCGGCGTCAGGCGGAATCAGGTACAGCCCTGTTTTACCGCCCATGCCGCCAGCACCGGAAGTTTGGGTGCAGGCTACTCCTGCCGGGTCATAGACTCTCGATCCCTGCGGCCCTCCAAGGACTTGAACAAGAGCCTTTCCGTTTGCTCCGGCGAGAGGAAATATTTTTCCGGCGCATCGGGGATCAAGATATCCGACAATATAGACCCTTCGCCTTGATTGAGGCGTCCCGTGGTCTGCGCTGTTAAGCACAGACCATTCCAGACCATACCCCAGCTCATGAAGCGTGGAGAGGATAGTCGCAAACGCCTGTCCTGTGTCATGGAGTAAAATTCGGGGAACATTTTCAAGCAGCAGATACGCAGGCTTTCTTGCTTCAGCCAGTCGGGCAATCTCAAAAAAGAGAGCGCCTCTGGGGTCAGCGAAGCCAAGTCGATGCCCTGCAGCAGACCAACTTTGGCACGGAAATCCGCCGCAAAGGAGGTCGAAGGGGGGCAGGTCATCGGGGTTGATTTCTTTTGCATCGGGATAGTATTTTTCCTCCTCTCCAATGTCATGGATGGCGCGGTAGCTGGCATCGGCGTACTTGTCGATCTCGCAGTGGCCGACACACTGGAAACCGCCCGCGCGGGTCAGTCCGGCCCGAAAGCCCCCGATCCCCGCGAACATATCAAAATAGCGGATCAGATAGTATCATCTCCCTCCTGAAGCGACCGCAAAAAGCCGAGGACGTTGTCATCCACGTCCACGGCCTGCGGCTGCTCGAATTGTTCTTTTGCTGAGATCATTTCCACGCTGTACAGCTCCTCCCGGATAATCCGGCGGATAGTTTCCGCCAGCGATTCCTGCTCATACATCCGGCAGACCGCACGGCAGACAGCGTCCGTCCTCTGTCCGGCAGGGATGGCGCACAGCCGTTCCCACGCCTCCCGCTGGAGGGGCGAGGCCATGGAGAACGAGAGGTTCAGCCGCCTTTTATCCGCCATCCGCCACACCCCGCGACATTTGCCCGACAAGACGCTCGTAGCCTTTGGCGTTCATACATACGTCATCCAGGATAAAAGGCCGGCAAAGGCCGTCTGTGGCCGACACGTGGCGTTTTAAGAGGGCGGCCCCGCCGCCCAGGAAGACGGCGGGCATGGCGCGGGCATCCAGGCCGCTCTCCGCAATGGCGGACAGCAGGCGGCGGACGTAGCCGGAAGCCTCCCGGTGGATGATCTGCCTGGCACTCTCGTCCACGCTGCTCACCCCGCCCTGCAGGACGCTCTCAATCTGCGCCGCCGTCATGGACAGGCCCAGAGAGCGGCGCACCTGCTCCGCGATCTCGTCCAGGCAGCGGATCATGCCCAGCTCCAGGCTCCGGCAGGTGGCGGCGTTGGGGATACGGTTGTCCAGCCGCATCAGATCCACCGTCCAGCCCCCGATGTCCGCTACGATGACGGACGGCTCATCCAGCAATTCCTGCTGGGTCAGTACGGCGGCATAGCCCTGGGGGAACAGGGACACCTCCGCAATGGTGACAGTATAGTCGTTTCCCTCATATCGGAAGGACACCGGCTTGCCGTCCCGGAGCAGGTAGGCCCTGAACTTCTTTTTGTCCCGGCCAAAGCTGGTGAGGGGCAGGCCAGCCGCCAGATGGACGCTGGCGGTACGATCAGCGCCCCGATGTTCCAGCTCTCTGGCGATAGCTGCCAGGGTCAAGAGGTAGTAGTCCTCCGTCAGCGTTTTGTCCTTCTGGAGCGGCTGCCGCCCGCTGCCCACCACATAAAATTTACCGCTGTATTCCAACACATCTTTACTGGTGTAGGGTTCATGCTCGTACTGCACCAGCCCGGTGGGGAAGGAGAAATGGGGGCTTTTCATGGCGGCGTAGCCGTGGTCAATGCCAATGGTGATGGCTTCGCTCATCTGGAATCACCTCGATCTTTCTTGATTTTTTTGCTTTTCTTGGCGGTGGCACGGGCCTTTTGAATATCCGGGCTGGTAATGTTCCAGGTATCGTTATACTGTCGGATATGGCACTGCAGTTCCTCCGGTGTCATATATTTGGCGCACAGCCTGGGCAGGTAGGCAGCGGCCTCGCTCCAGGTGTAGGGATAGCCGATCCCATCGCCGTACACAATATCCTTCTTCAACTCCGTTTTCAGTGCGTCATACCCGGCTGGGTCAAAATCCTCGTATATGTCCCGTCCAGTGAGTTCCTCGAAGGCCCGTTCCCCCATGTGGGGAAGACAGTCAAAACGCTGGTCCTGGTAGTCCGGCGCATCGGCCAGCGAGTCCGGGTCCTTCAGCGCTGCCATGTACACCTCCCGGCCCTGGGCGATCAGCCAGCCTCGGAAATCGGTGAAGCCGTCATCCGTACAGCTGCCGCGCTCCATGACGGAGGCGGCTGTCCACAGGCCGTACTGATAGGCCAAGCTGGTATAGGCACAGGCGATGTCATCGAACTTTTTCGCCTGCTCCGGCCCCATGTCCACCAGCTGTTCCAGCAGCCATTCGCTGGGGCCTCCCGGATGCTTCTTCGCCTGGGCGATCAGCGTCCAGAAGGTATCCTTGTTGATCTCGGTAATGCTCATCTGGCGTCACCTCCTCGTTTTGGCTGTCGCGGAGGGCGGCTGGCCGCTTTTGCTGTCTCCAATTCTTCTTTTGTGAGAATGGAAAAGTTATTGTCCTGCCAGAAATTCACATATAACTCGCCGTCCTCCGTGTGCCGTGGGCGCTGGGCATAGCCCTCGCCCCAGCCATCCGCATACTGGCTGGTGCAGAACTCTTTCAGTTCCTCCAACTCAGCCGGTGTCAGCATCTCCTTGATCTGGCAGACCGCAACACCGCACAGCACACCGTCCATCTCCTCCACAGAGAGAAATAGGGAAAGAACTTTTTCGCTGAGTGCATTGGAGCCGGAAAAGGCGAACATCAGCCCCTGCTCCTCCATCTCTTGCAGCATCTCATCTTCAATGGCCTGCAAAATGATATTTTTATACTCGGTCAGATCTTCGCCGTACAGCTCTACCAGCTGCTCCGTGCCATCCTCGTGTCCCTGACTGTCCGGGTCAGGTTCCATGTATAGATTGGCTGTCAGCGGACTGTACAGCTTCAGTTCCATCACTTTGCTTTCAATAGCGCCCGCTTCCTGCTCCGGCCCTAAAATATTATCAAATCCCATCCTGGACAGCACTTTCCCATAGAGCTGCTGTTCAAATGCCTGATACTCAGGGGTGGTGGCATCCACCTCCAGCAGCGCAGCAGATTCGTAGGTGCTGCCAGGGATGATCTCCCACTCCACCGCCTGGAAACGAACAGCAATCAGCCAATCCAGGAGCTGATGCCCTTCCATCAGTTCAAACATTCCACGGTTATCTTCATAGGGGAACAGCGAGGGAACATCGATCCCCGTCAGCTCCTTCGCCGTGCGGTACAGGGTAAAGCCTTGGGCGTCCATGCTGGGCGAGATCGTGTCGTAAAACCGTTTCATATCTTCCGGCGTGGACAGCCGGGGACAAAACTCCTCCAAGGCATCCCGGAGCGCCTCCGCCTTATGGGAGAGAAAGTTCGTATACTCCTGCTGCTCGTTCGATGTGAGCCACAGCGATTCGCAGTTCTGCTGGCTCTGTTCCAGGGCCTGCTGGGCCTGCCGCAGTTCAGTGCGGGCTGTCTCCAGCTCGGCGCGGGCGGCGGGATATTCCCGGACAGCCCGGAGCATATCTCTCAGTCCCACCGTCATCCCGCCTTTCTGAACCGGGAGATCAGCCGGTCCAGCACACGGATGCGGCAGCGCACCTTGCCTGCGGAGTCATCCAGGCCGTTCATCTGGCTCTGAATGCGCTGGCGGATGGCTCTGAGGGCCTGCTGGTCACTGCAGCACTCCACCACGATGTACTCGCTGCCGCGGGCCAGCACCTCCCGCCTGCCGTTTTCATCCCGGATGCTGGACATGAGCCGCTGGCCCAGCCGTTTGCGGTAGCTGTCCTGGAGGGCGTCCGCGTCCCCGGACACACCGTGTTTTTTCAAAATGGCGGCGATCTCCCCGGAGCTGATCCGCATATTGGCGGACAGCATATCCATGATCTCCTGCTCCGCCTCCGGGGGCAGGGCGGGCCTGCCGGGAGGCCCTGCCGCCCGCGCGGGGTGTTCTTTACTCATCGCTCTGCCTCCTTTCTTTTCTGAGATTTGTTTGCAGTCTGCAGCATCGGATCAGCCAGCGGTATCCCCGCATCCTCCGGGCAATAGACATACATCCCCTTGATGGAATGGGCCTGTTCCGAAACAAAATCCGCAGGCGCATCCTCCAAACTGGCCACCGCCAGGACCGTCCGCTTGCGCCGGTCCCGCCAGGAGGTATAGCTGTAGTGGTGGTTACAGTCCCGGTAGATGTGGATGCTCTCCGGCTCCCCGCGCCGCTGGGCATAGGCGGTCACAGCGACCTTTTCCGCGATGAACGGAGGGATAACACCCTGTTGCAGCTCCGGGCCGATGCTGTTGATGTACTTGACCATCTCCCGGATGTCCCGGCAGTCAAATTCCGGCGCGTCAAAGCCGTACCGCTCTGTGACCAGCGCCCATTTGAACCGTTCATGGGGGCTGTCCAGAGATACCACAAAATATTTGCCGCCGCGCTCCCCGGTCAGCGGCTCGAAGCGGGCATCGTCATACAGCGGCCCATCCAAGGGGCAGTTGTTCTTGAACCAGACATAATAATTGTCCAGGATGAACGGATCGGTGATCCCCATGACCACTCTGCCGATTTTCTTCAGCCGTCCGGCCAGGGCGTGATCCTGGCAGAACCAGTCGTACCAGCCTGCGGCGCATTGGGTGTATCTGTCCTGAAGGTTAAAGGCCCCAGCCCGAAACTTCTCCTGCCACTGGCGGACAGAGATTTCATCCGGCATCGCTGTCACCTCCCGGCAGCAGCGTTTCCAGGATGCCAGCAATGGCGGCAAACACCTCCGCCAGCTCACGGGCCTCCTTGGCGTTGTCCTCGATCTCCTCCGGCGTCATGCGGGTACACTGCGTCCAGATACGCACATTTTCCTCCGTGGGCGTGAGCAGGACGGCCCGTTCAAAGGCTTTGCAGAACAGCCCCGCGATCTTATGGCGGCGGTTTGACTCGGCGTCCGCCTGCTGGATCTCCTTTTTCGCCTTTTCCAGTTCCACTGCCTGGGCGGCGGCTTCCTCCCGCTGATCCTCCGGCAGTTCCTGCACCTGCCGGGTGATGTTGTAGCCCTGGTTGATGGACAGGTCTCCGCTGTCCAGAGCATCCTTCACGGCAGGGGGAGCGTGTTCATCGATCTGCATGACTTTGCCCATGGTGCGCTCCCCCAGGCCCACCGCGTCTGCCAGTTCTTTGCGGGTATCTACGGAAGAAACCGCTTCCGGCAATGTTGCCGAAAGCGGTTTTTCTCCAAACTTGTCCCCGCCAGCAGCGGACTGGTTGGCCTTTGCCTTGGCCTCAATGTCTGGTTTCAGCCGGAGGGCGATCTTGCCCAGCTCCCACTTGTCCAGGTTGCGGCGGCCCTTCTGGGTGTCCAGCGCCCACTGTTTAGCCTCCAGCAGATCCGCGAATGAGAACACGGCCATCTGATAGGGCAGGCCGTGCTGTTCACACAGCCTCTGCCGGTTGTGACCGTCAACGATCACCATGTCCTCATTGACGATGACCGGGGAATAACAGCCGTTGGCGAGGATGTCCGCCTCCAGGGCGGCGAGCTGCTCCCCCGTCAGCGGGGGGAGCAGCTCGGCCATCTCCTGCAGTACGGTGGGGCTGCGCTCCGTACTGCTGTATATGGTTCCGGTGTTGCGCATCAGGCAGCGTCCGCCGCGCCGCCGTCCTCAGCGGCCACGCCGGCAGCCTCCTCCACCTTCCGGGGGGACAGGAACTCTACCTCGTTGGCCTTGATGAGAAATCCGGGCTGGCGGGTGGGGTCCTCGGAAAAGACGATGGTCTCAAAGTCCCCGGAGGCGGCCAGCTTGCAGCCCTTGTAGGCGAAGGCGGCGCACCGCTCCGCCAGAGTGCCCCGTACCTTGATGGAGATGAAGTCGGTGAGCTTGTTGCCGTCCCGGTCCCGGTAGCGGCGGTCGGAGGCGATCCGCAGGATGGCGTAGGGCTTGCCGTCCTCATGGGAGCGAAGCTCCACATCGTTGGTCAGGTTTCCGATTGCAGTGATCTTCAGCATAGCTTTTCTCCTTTTCAGATTGGTGATTTGATGGTATTATTTAATGTATAGGGAAAGCGGAGGCCCCCTCCGAAGAGGGAGCCTCCATGGTGCGCGATCAATAGCCGGTCTTGGGGAGCGGGGTGGGCTTGCCGTAGATCGTGGTCACCCAGCGGCTGATGGCCTGCACCCAAACTCCGTTGTAAGTGCCGCCCACGTCCGCGATGTTGACAAAGCTGCTGCCAGCGGTCAGGCCAGCGATGGCGGTACACTTAATCTGGGGTTTCTCCACCTGAGCGAAGCCAGCCGGGGCCTGCCCAAAGACGAACATCACTTCCGTCACCCGCTCATTGGCGGCGAGGCCCAGGGCGGCGGGGGATGCCTGCAGAGTATAGTTCCTGCTGGTGGACAGGTTGTCCGCCAGCGTCCGGTACTCGCCGCCGTTCACCCGGTAGGTGATCTTATAGGTGCCGGAGAAGTTGTAGGTCCCGGTGACGATGGTGTTCAGCCGCACCTGGGCGGGAAGCGTATCCCTCCAATAGAAATTGTCCAGCCGGACGTTGGAGTTGTTGGCGATTCCGGTCAGCACATAGTTCACTGGCTGGCCTGCCATGGCCTCCTTGGGTCCGGTCTTGGTGATGGACACGCCGGTGGTGAGGCTCTTGTTGGTTACCTCAAAACGCACGATCTGGCCCTCATGCTCCAGATAGGCGGTCAGCTCGGTATCGCTCACGCCGTAGTTGGCAGGGGCCTTGGTCTCCCGGATGGTATAGCGGCCCAGAGGCAGGGGCTTGGAGGAGGCCAGACCGCGGCTGTCGCTCTTGATGGTGTCCACTAGATTGCCCGCCTTGTCGTAAATCTCGAACACAGCCCCCTCCAGCAGCGTACCGGCAGGCAGGCCATTGGTGGAATTGTAGTCAGCGGACTTCTTCACGATCTGGATCTGCGCGGTGATGGGGATGTTCTTCCACTCGATTAGCGTAGTTTCCCCGGCGGTGACATACACGGTTTTCATCTGAGTGTCGGGGACATAGCCCTTATTCTCCAGCTCCCGCAGGTAGTAGCGGCCCGAAACAGTCAGATTCTCGATATAAACGTACCCGGAATTGTCAGAGGTGTACTGGCCCACAGGGGTGTTGGTGCTGTCGTACAGCAGGAAGGTTACGCCCTGGATGCCCTTTCCGGTGACGCTGTCGGTCTTGTGGATCAAAATCCCGCTGAAAGGCTTGTTTTCCACGGTTAGCGTGGTATTTTTGCCGTTTTTCATGGAGAAATAGTGGCGTGTGGCGTCCAGCTTGAAGCCCTGCGCCGCCTCGGTCTCCACCGCGTAGTAGTCACCGGCGTCCAGCGTGAGGGACACCCGGCCATCGCTGCCAGTAGTGACTGTCTCCATCAGAGCATCGTCCGAGGCGCGGCGGATCTCGAAGGTCACGTTGGGGATGCGCTTCTCCTTGTTCCTCTCTACCACTTTGATGAGTTCAAAGGTCCCGATAGGGTCATTCTCAAACACCAGATCGTTGCCGCCATTGGTTCCGCCGCCCACATTGGTGCTGCCGCCAGGGGTGACATTGGTGGTTCCGCCTACGGTCCCGGCGCTGCCGCTGCTCACGGTATTGGAGCCGTTTTTGACGATGATCGTCTGGGGCGTACTGTTGAGAACATAACCGGAAGGCACCTTCGTCTCGGTCACCACCACAGTGCTGCCGGGGACGAGGCCCGTCACAACGACAGTCCCATCCTTGCCGGTAGTATAGCGTCCCAGCACAGTGCCGTTGCCGTCCTTTACCGTGAACTCGGTACCGGGGATGGGCTTGCCTGTAACAGAGTCCAGCTTGGTCAGCGTCAGGCTGCACAGGGGTTCGTTCAGGAAGGTCAAGGTCTGGGTGTCCATGGGATTCACCGTGACTGTCTGGGTCTGGGTACTCTGGTCAATGACATAGCCGGGGGCAGGCTTGACCTCCTTGACCACCACAGTGCCGGTGATGCCGCTGATACGGATCTCACCCTTGTCATCGGTGGTGTAAAGTCCGTTGCTGCTCAGGTGGCCGTTGTCATTGTCAACGTATCCTCCGTTAGCGTAGGTGAGCTGGAACTGCGCACCAGAAATGAGAGCGCCGGTCACGCTGTCCTTCTTTTGAATGACCAGGGTACCAGCCCTCTGGTTCCAGAAGATGAGTTCGGGGGCCTGGGGGCCTGCGGCGATCTTCACACTCTTGGGCGTCCCATCCAGCACGAAACCGTCCACAGTCTTGATCTCCCGCGCGGTGATCACGGTTCCGGGTTCCAGTCCTTCGATTACGATCTCGCCTGCGGCGTTGGTGTAGAAGGTGCCATCGCCAGGGCCGACAGGTGCGCCGCTGCCGTCTACAACTTTGAAGGCCACGCCAGCCAGAGGTTCGTTGGCGGTTCCCGTGATGTACTTGCGGATCGTCAAGGTCATGGTGGGGTCATTCTCGAAGGTGAGATCATTGCCGCCGCCAGTATTGCCGCTGCCGCCTGTGTTTCCGGTACCGCCGCTGCTCACCGTGTTGGAGCCGTTTTTGACAATGATTGTCTGGGGAGTGGGGTTCAGAACATAGCCGGAAGGCACTTTTGTCTCGGTGACTACCACAGTGCTGCCGGGAATGAGGCCCGTCACAACGACAGTCCCATCCTTGCCGGTGGTATAGCGGCCCAGCACAGTGCCGCTGCCGTCCTTGACAGTGAATTCCGTACCGGGAACGGGCTTGCCGGTGACGGAGTCCAGCTTGGTCAGCGTCAGGCTGCACAGGGGTTCATTCAGGAAGGTGAGGGTCTGGGTGTCCAGGGGGTTCACGGTGACAGTTTGGGTCTGGGTGCTCTGGTCAATGACGTAGCCGGGGGCAGCCTTGACTTCCTTAGCCACTACGGTTCCGGTGATGCCATTGATGCGAATTTCGCCTTTGTCATCGGTGGTGTAGAGGCCGTTGCTGCTGAGATGCCCGTTGTCATTATCCACATAGCCGCCGTTGGCGTAGGTGAGCTGGAACTGAGCACCAGCGATCAGAGCGCCGGTCACGCTGTCTTTCTTTAGAATGACCAAAGTCCCGGCCCGCTTATTCCAAAACGTCAATTGCTGCACTTCGCCGCCCTTGATGAGAATGTCCTGCGGGGTTCCGTCTAAGACGAAACCCTCCACAGTCTTGATTTCCCGCACTTTCACGGTCGTGCCGGGTTCGATGCCCTCCAGCACGATCTCTCCCGCTTTATCGGTATAATAGGTGCCATCGTCAGGACCGACAGCGCCGCCGTTGCCGTCCACTACCTTAAAGGCCACGCCGGACAGCGGCTCGTTCTCGGTCCCCTCGATAAATTTGCGGATGATCAGCGTGGTGCCGGGTTCATCGTCAAAAATCAGGGTGTTAGTGACACCGCTGCGGACAACGATGTTTTTGGGCGTCTCGTCCTTGATGTAGCCTGTGGGGGCCTTGGTCTCAGACACCACATAGGTGGCGTTGGGGGTCAGCCCGGAGACAGTGACTGTGCCGTCCGTCCCGGTGGTGTAGCGCCCGATGATCCGGCCCTCGCTGTCCTTCACAGTGAACTCCGCACCCTTCAGGGGCTTCTGCGTCACAGCATCCCGCTTGAGGATCGTCAGGGTGCAAAGGGGATCATCGTAAAACCGAATAGTCTGTGTATCCGCCGCATTGACAACCACCGTCTGCGGGGTGGGGTCTTTCTGGTAGTTGTCCGGCGCTTTTTCCTCTGCCACTACATACGTTCCGGGCAGCCGCTTCGAGAGCACAATCTGGCCGTTCCGATCCGTGGTATAGAGGCCGTTGGAGCTGGTGAGCCCCTCATTGCCAGGCACCAGTTCGCCGTTGGCGGTGGTAATCTTGAACACGGCTCCGGCGAGGGGCTGCTTGGTCACGCTGTCGTACTTCTCGACAATCAATCCCCCTTTGGGAGTGTTGGTGACAATAACCGTTTGTGTATCGCCGTTGGTGCCAATCACCACATTGGTGCTGGGAGAATCCATCACATATCCCGCAGGGGCCTTGATCTCGGTCAACACGTAGGCGCCTGGGGCCAGATTGGTGATGCGGATTTCCCCCTGGGCGTCGGTGGTAAAAATACCGTTCTGCGTCAGCGTGGATGTGCCGATCACACCGTCCAGTCCGACCTCGCAGCCAGCGGCGGTGGTCACACGGAACTCCGCGCCGGGGAGGGGCTGGCCAGTGACGCTGTCCCTCTTTTGAATGATAATAGCCCCCTTGGGCTGATTTTTGAACGTGAGAGATACTGTTTTTCCCTCCTGGATCTGGATGGTCTGGCTCTGGGTGTCCAGAATGAAGCCAGCGGGGGCGCGGGTCTCTGTGACTACCACGCTCTTACCCGGCTTCAGGCCGGTGATCCTGATCTCCCCGTTCTCATCCGTTCTGTAGATGCCATTGCTGTCGCCCACTACAGAACCGTCCGCATAGGCTACCTTAAACTCGGCATTCTGGAGGGTGATGGAAGGATTGACCGAACAGACCTTGCGGATGAGCAGGGTCCCGTCCGGCATGTTGGTGAATCGGACGGTGACCACGCTCTGCTCTCCACTGTCCGCCAGGAAGATGGTTTCGGAGGACTGGATAATGGAGTAGCCGTCTGCGGGGTCTACCTCCTCCAGCACATAGGTGCCGGGCTGGAGGCCGGTCCAGATGGCGGTACCGTTTTTGCCCGTCACCTTCGTGCCGATGACGGTGCCGCCTGTGCCGGAGGTACCGCCCAGGTACTTCAGCTGGAAGGTGCAGCCGGGCAGGGCCTCGCCGGTGACGGAGTCATATTTCTCGACTACGATCCCATTGAGCGGCGTATTTTCAAACACCACGGTTTTATTCTCGCCGCCCTTGATATAAAACTCCTGTGTGGCGGGCTGCTTGATGGTGAAACCAGCCGCAGGCTCCAGCTCGGTCACACGGTACCAGCCGTCCCGGAGCAGGTCCAGTTTGAACTGACCGTTGGCGTCCGAGTAGTAAGTACCGAGACTGTTCAGCTCACCGGTGACGGTATCGTCGCTGCCGTACCAGACCTCGAACTTCGCGCCCTTGATGGGACTGCCGGTGATGGAATCCACCTTGTTGACGGTCAGACTCGGCTTCTTGTGGTTCTTGAAATACAGCGTGTGATCCCGGTTGGGATACAATGTCACCATCTGGGGGTCTGCGTCATTCAGCCAGGGAGCGGGGACGGATTTTTCGGACACCTCATAAACGCCGGGCAGAAGATTCTTCAGCTCTGCTCTGCCGTTGGCGTCCGTCCTGATCTCATCCACACTGTGGCCGTCTGCCGCCTTGACCAGAAACACGGTATCGGGAACGGGTTCGCCGGTATCGGCATCATGCTTGTGAACAATGAGATTGGGCCGCTTCTGATTCTCAATGGTGATCTCGGAAGTCTTGCCGGGGAACAACTCCACATGGTACTCCCGGAGGTCGATGATATGATTGGCGGTGGTAGCGGTTTCCTTCACCGAATACACACCCGGCTCCAGATCAGAGATCAAAATCTCGCCCTGGTCGTTGGTGATGCGGTCGAGATAGCGAGTGCCATCCTCGATCTTGGCAATGCGGAAGTGAACGCCGCCCAGAGGGGAACCGTCTGAACTTTTCTTGATGAGACGCAGCGAGGGCTTGATGTGGTTCGTAAAAACGAATTTAGCAACCTCGTTGCCGTCCAGCTGGATAATGCGCTGCTTCTCGTCAATGATATAACCCGGACAGGAGATCTCCGTCACCACATAAGCGCCCAGAGGCAGCTTGCTCAGGTCGATCTCGCCATTCTCATCTGTGATGAATTCTTCCGGACCGAAAGAGCCATCCACGGATTTGATCTCAAACTTGGCATTGGGGATACGCCTGGAGGGATCGCTGGCATCCACCTTGACCAGCTTCATGCCGGGCTTCCTGTCGTTGTAGAAGGTGAGCTGTTTGATCCCATCCCCGGCGTGAAGCTCCACCTGCTGGGGAGTGCTGTCGATGACATGCTCATCATCCACAAAAATTTCCTTGACGAGATACGTTCCGGGCTGCAAATCGGTGAGCAGAATCTCGCCCAGCTCGCCGGTCTCATACATGCCGAGGCGCTCACCATCCCGCCAGATCTCGAAGGTCACACCGGAGAGCACCTGCTGATTGCTGCTGTCATACTTGATGATCCGCAGGCCGGGCAGCTCCTTATTGACAAAGGTGATGGAAGCGGGCTGACCGGGAACCACCGTAACGGTTTTTACATCCTCCGGGTCAAGCTGCCAACCCTTGATGCCGGCGATCTCGCGCGCCTCATACGCTCCGGGCTTCAGCCCGGTAAACTCAATGGCCCCCGACTCCTCGGTAACGCCGGTGTAGACCGTGCCGGTTTCAATGTGCTTGATCTGGATGGTCACGCCAGCCAGCCGGTCGCCGGTGTCGCTGATCTTCTCGATACGCAGATCGCCGTAGGGCTCGTTGTCGTAGGTCAGCGTGGCGGTCTCGCCCGTTTTCACTGTCACATTCCGGACCGGCTCATCGCTGAGAAGATAGTTTTTGGGTGGCACCCGCTCGTAGACGGTATAGTTTCCGGGTTCCAGATTGGGAACGGAAACCTTGCCGCCCACGGAGGAGAAAGATCCGATGGTATCGCCGTTGGGGCCGACAACTTCAAAGATTGCTCCGTCCAGCAGATCCAGCGTCCCGGCGTCCCGTTTGATGATCTCCAGAGAACCAGGTTCCGGCTCCGGGTCAGGGTCGGGATCAGGGTCAGGGTCGGGCGTAGGCGGGGGAGGGTTCTTGCTGTAGTTGGCGATCACGTCCACAGAGATGGGATGACGGGGATCGGTATCGGCCATGTACTTCTGGAGGTTTCCGTACTTGTCCGTCTCCGCGCAGGTGGCGTAGAAGATGGCATAATTGTGGCCAATGCCGGAAACCTCGACCTGAACCGTACCGTCTCCCTCGTCCATGGACTCCTGGGGAATCAGGATGGTGAACTGACCGGCAAAGCCGTTGCCGGTATTTTCCATGCAGCTGATCTGAGTGCAGTCATTGCCATCCTTATCAATGATTCTTGTGCCGGTAGGAACAGAGCTGGGATCGGTAAACTTCACATGGACCCAGCCACCGTCCACCCAGGTCTCGCTGACAACCTTGTAGACCTGCTGCATGTACGCCTTGCCGTCAATGGTGACGGGGTAGGGATTCGGCTGGTCGGGGGTGGCGGTCAGCTTGGGGCTGAGGGGCTTGGTCCAGTACATGCCGGTCTGATAGATCTCTTTCGCAGCCTTCAGCACCCGCTGGGCGGCCGCCTGATCCGAACAGCCGGGATTGACTTTCAGGTCATAGACGCTCCAGTTGGACAGCAGGTGGCACCACAGCGCCATCTTTGTGGCGTAGTAGGCTTCATACTTGCTGTTCAGCCCCAGCTTATCCAGTGGTACATGGGGGTATCCGCTGGCCACGATACCCAGCACCTTGGTATCCGTACATTTCTGATTGGCCAGATACTCGATACCGGTTCCGGCAGGGACAGTCTGCGGGACACCCTTCGTGTTTGGATTCACGCAGTAGCAGGGTATCTCACTTGTTGTTCCATCCTGCGCTTTGTAGTTGTAATAGGTGTACTTCTGGGACCGGGCAGCGCCGTTGATGGAGAGATAATCCAGCGTGGTGCCGTCCGAATAGATGTCGATCTCACCCAGGGCCTCCTCCTCGCTGGAGGCGGCCTGCGCCGTAGCCGGGAACATTCCCAGCACCGTGACCAGCACCAGAAGCAGGGCCAGGATTCTGTGCTTTGCGGAATTTCTTCGTTTCATGAAGCTTCCTCCTTGAATTTTTGTAGAAAAGAGCGTATTCTGTGAGAAACACACACTTTCCGGCAATAGGAAAGGCGGTGGGCCTGCTGGCACACCGCCTTGTGTTATGCGCTGCTATCAGCGCAGATTGTATTCTGTTCTCAGGAATTTGCCGTTTTTGAACACATCCCAGACCTCCAGGTAGTAGTCTCCGCCTGGGCAGGAATGCAGCGCTTCCGGTACCGCCTCCTCCCGCCAGGGCCAGAAGGGTGCGCCGATCTTATCCTCCGGGAGTGTCAGGTGGATGTGTACCCACGGGGTCCCGTCTCCGCGCATTCTCGGACTGCCGCTCTGCATGATCCAGTCGTCCTCGCCCATGGCATTGTAGAGGCTGTAGAGCATCCGGCGGGTTTCATAGAGGTTGCGGATGAAGATGTAGTCGCCGTCCGGGTCGTTGAACCGCCGGACTTCCGCTTTGGGCAGCTCCGGCTGGTCGAACTGGGACCAGTCGCAGGTTGCTTCAGGCAGGGAGCCAACCGGACCGTCTGCGAAGTAATTCTTGTCGTACCGGCTCACATCCGTGATGGTGTAATTGGTGCCGTCATCGCAGCGGATCACGTCTCCCGCCTGGGGGACGTACTGGCTGCCATCCTGCGGGACGTTGATGGAGCCGTCCGCGTTTTTGCTGAGAGCGGAGGGGGAGGTCTGGCTGTCCTGCGGGGTTGATGCAGGTGGGATCACCTCCGTTTCATAGGGTTTGTCCGGGCTGATGGTAACGGTGTTTGTGGCGGCATCGTAGGCAACGCTGAAGTCCACCGCCTGTCCGATGTCCCGGAGCTTGACGTAGTTGCTGCCGCCTATTTCATAGGCTTGCAGGCTGATTTGCCGGTCCTCCAGATAGAACTTCTGGCTACTGGGGTTGGCCATAAGGCCCGCCGCCGCCTGAGTTGCAGGACCGCTGACGGCGATCCCCGCCAGGATGCCCGCCGTTACCAGGGCAATTTCTTTTCTTCTGCTCATGATCGTTCCTCCTCGCAGTATGATTTTGCTTTCGCAAGCGAAATGATACCACAAAGAGAGCCTGAAGTCGAACACAATCGGCAGACAGCACGGGGTAATTGATGAACAGTATTATCCCTGCTGGATCGCGGTGACGCACCAGCGGTACTCCGGCTGATCCATCACGCACGTATAGAGCGTCACGCGGTTGTCGGTGGTGGCGGCGGTGCCGCTGGAGTCATTGACACCAACCTTCTCTACGCTGGTGACTGCATAGGTGCGGGTCCCCATCTGGGTGGTCAGGATGATGGTATCGCCCATCTCCAGGGTGTGGATCTTGCCGAAGTAATTGTTTGTACCGCGGTTGTGGCCGGCGAAGCAGACGTTGCCATCCCATATGCTGGTGTTGGTGAAGTGGCCCGCGCCTTTCTTCAGCGCGGCGCTGTCCGTCCCCTGCACCACCTTGACGCTCAGGCCGATAGCGGGGATCTTCAGCGTTCCCAGGCTGCCGTCCGAGTAGCAGAGATCGTCCGTCACCTCGGTGTAGCCGCTAGTGGTACTTCCCTGGGCGATGTCCGTGGGGCTGCCGGGGATCTGGGTCACGGTGAAATTGCCGCTGGTGTCCACCGTGGGGTACTCCCCGGTGATGATAGAGCTGCCAGCCGCACCGCCTGTGGCGTTGGCTCCGGCGCTGCCCACCTGATTGACCAGCCCTCCGCTAAGAGTGCCGGGGACGAGGTTGGGGGTCAGGTACTCGCCGGAATTGGGCAGATAGCTGGTAGGGGTCCCGAAGCCGGGAGCGGCCAGGGCCGTGTTCTTGCTCCGGTCCACGTTGGGGTTCTCCCACTCGTAGATGGTGTCATCGCTGGTGGGCTGGCCGAACAGGTAATCCTCTGGTGCGTCAAAGTCGTATTCCAGCGCGTGGGCCGGAACGCAGCAGAGGGTGCATAACATCATGGCCAGCAGAAAACTGCGAATTTTCAAGGGGTTCATCTCCTCTCACGAAATTTTTTGAATGCGTACACACCGCCTGCACCCAGGGCCAGCACCACAACGCCGATCATCACGGGGCGCTTGAGACCGGACAGATCCACAGGCTTCTTCGCAGTGTCCGGGGCCTCCGTGCTGTCCGGGGTGCCTGTGCCGTCCTCCTGCTCCGCATCGCCGGAGCTGTTTTTCTCATCGCTGCCGGGGGCCTTGGACTCCTCTGCAGCCTTCTCGCTGCCGAAGATGGCGGTGTAAGTGACCACAGCGCAGTTGGCCTTGGACACCTCGCCGGTGTAGTTGGCGCTGACCGTGTAGCCGGTGGCGTATCTGCTGGAGGCGGTCCCCGTGTAGCTGGCGGTGGCGGTGTAGCGGGTGACGGGGTTGCCCTCACCGTCCACGTCCGTGGATTCGCTCCACTTCACATCCCCCAGGGTCAGGGTCTTGCCCTTATCCTCGATGCTTTTTGGAATGAGGGAGATGTCCGCCTCGGACAGATTGGGATAGCTGCGGCTGGCGGAGAGGGTGCTGGTCTTGGTGGCGTAGCCGTCTGTTGTCACCTGGACGCTGGTGTGGTCCAGCCGCAGGGTGCCGACATAGCCGTCCTCGGTGGTCACCTCCATCTCCGCGTCCAGCCGCTGGAGAATCGTCTCCAAGCTGTTGGTATCGCTGGCCTGGGTGACCGTCTCGGTGTGGACCTGGATGTCCACGCCCACCTCGTCCTTCCGGGTCATGTCCAGCAGGTAATACCTCCGGCCATTGCGGACGAAGTCCTCGGTGGGGATGAGGCTGGGATCGTCCGCCAGTGACAGCTGATAGGTCTTGTTGATCCGCAGCTCGTCAAAGTCGCCGTAGGTGTATTCCTCCACCGATATGGGGTAATAGCTGGCGCTCTGGCCCGTATTGGAAGCATCTGCGGCCAGGGCGGTGACGCTCCCGGCCATGACGAGAGCCAGGACGCATAAGATTGTTAAAATGCGTTTCATGGGATAATTCCTCCATTTTTCAATTTGTTTGTCCCTGAATCATGATGTTATCTGGCGTCTCTATGTACGGCAGGGGCGGCCCGCTGGGGAGGGGCGAGGCTCTTTTCAATGCCGCCGCCGATCTGCTTGCTCATATTCCGGATGGCATTCAGCACATCCAGCCGCCCCTGGGCCTGCCAGCCCCGGAACAGGTCCGGCTGTCTGGACAGATCCGGCTGCTCCCGACTGATTCCAAAGCGGCGGCACAGGATGTAGGATACGCTCTGGGCGCTCAATTCACAGCTCTCCCGGCTGTATTCCCAGTTGAAGCCCCGGTTGTGGAAGCGGGCGTGGGCGATCTCGGCGGCGATGGCTCCGAATGCCTCGCTGTCTGAATAGTTGGGGTCCACGGCCAGCACCATGTTCTGGGGATCGTAGTACGCTCCGGCGTCCAGTCCCACCTGGGCCATCACCTGGACAGGGGAATAATTCAGCAGAGAGGCCAGCGCCGTCTCCATCTCTTGTGTGTCATCCTCCAGGCGCGGCTTACAGAGGTCCCGCCCCTGGGTCTGGGTCACATCGAAGGCGTCCGCCAGGGTATAGCTGCGGTCTGCGGAGGACTTGACAAAGATTTTACTCCCCTTTTCCTGCTCCGTCTCCAGCACAAAACGGCCACGGGACTTCCAGCGGTCACGGGTGAATACGACTGTGGCCTCCGGGGCCTGCTTCATCACCAGAGCGATGTTCCCGGCGCTGTAAGCGGGGTTGTCCCCCTGCATATCCAGGTATCGGACGAACGCTTCCGGATCGGAAGCGATCTCCGCTACGCTCTCGTCCCGGAGATTGGCGGCGGCTTCCTGTTCCGCCTGCCGCTGCTCACGCCACTGGGCATCTGCGGCGGCCTTATCGCTGATGAGTTGTCCTAAGTCTGCCATTGATTCTATCTCCTCCTTTTGATTGAGGTTGTTTTGGGGTTGGCGCTGTTACCTCCCTTCCAAAAACTTGGTGCTGCAGGAACTCGTTCCAGTCCTTCCCGTGGGCGGGCGTCCTGGTGGATACGGCGTAGCCCTTTTGGGCGTACTCCTCCTGGAACTTCTCTGTGGCCTCCTGTCCCGGCCCGTCCGCGTCCAGGCACAGAACAATTTGTTTCAGATGCGGGTTCTCCCGCAGGTAGGTGTCCAGCGGCCCTTGGTACAGTCCGCACAGGGCCACGGCGTTGCTGGTGACCGCCCGGTGCAGGGTGCAGAAGCTCATGAGGTCGATGGGGGCCTCGAACACCGCCACCCAATCCAGGGCGGGGTCGCAGGAGAGCCGGAAGGCCACGCTCTTGTCGCTGCCGGGGGCGTCCCGCTTGAAGCTGGAGCCGCCCAGGTCGTAGGTGCCGCGCTTGCTGGCGAATACCGGTTTGCCGTTACCGTCCCGGCCCACGAACACGCAGTTGTGATGCAGGCTGTCCTCATACAGCAGGCCGGACTCGATGAAGCCCCGGATCACCTGGGGGGCGATGCCTCTCTTTTGAAGATAGGCAAACACCCGCCGCTGGTCCTGGTTGGGGATGGGCAGGGCAAAGGCCGGCTTTTCCTCCTGCGGGACTGGCCTGGGGCGAGGGGCGGGGGAGTCCCTGGAACGCTTGCCGTTGAACTCCAGCAGGTAATTGACGGCTTCTCGGAAACCCTTACCCTCGAACTCCTGGAGAAAGGTGATGGCATCCCCGCCCGTGCCGTTGGAGTAACGCTTCCAGGTCCGGCGGTCTTTGATGATCAAGCTGTCCATCTCTCTGGTGGTGTGGTAGCGGCTGCCCAATCGCCGGACGCTGTAGCCTAAGTGTTCCAGCAAGTCGGGCAGGTCTGTTCCTTTGGCGGTCTCCATCTCCTCGTCCGTGAAGCGGAAATCTGGGACTGTGCTTTGTCTCGTTATGATCACCTCCTCTGGCGAAATGAAAAAAGGCGGCCCGGAACATCCTGATTGGGATGCTCTGGGCCGCCTCTTTTTCCTGCTATCTGTCCGGATGATTTTTATGTTTGGAAGAACGCTTCCGACCGGAGTGTTTCTGCTGCACAGGCGGGCCGGACTCCCGCTCGTCCCGCAGCTTCTCCCACAGCGGGTTCATTCTGATGGTGACGCTTCCACGGTCCGCATCCATGATGATGTGGGCGGCGGTGATGGGACTGGAGGGCATCAGCAGGGACAGCTTCTCCGCCAGCCTCGAGCCTGGGCCGAGAATTGCCTTGCTGGCTGTCACATGGCTTTCCACCTCCGGCAGATTGTGATCCATCTGCTGCAGGGCCTCTGCCGCCGTTGTTCCAGCTTCGCCGGCCCTGGCTATTGCCGCATCCAGCAGCTTTTGAGGGTCGTACTGTCCAAAGTGGGGCGTATAAAACTGCGTTGCCTCTCCGTTTTCCCGCACGGTACAGAGGGCCAGGGAACTGATCGCACCGGCGCTTTCCGGTGTGGGCAGGAGAACAAAGTCCTTCCACTCATCCTTGCTGATTTCTTCAGCCGGAGTGCCTGTCTGCACGTAGACCGCCGCGCCGATGATCTCCCACGGCAGCAGGCCCGTTTCCCTGGCCCCGCACAGATCGTACACGTTCTGCAGCGTTTCCAAGGTGAAATGGCGGGAGACGAAGGAAAACGCATGGTAAAGATCGTCTTTCATCTCCAGCCAGAGTCCGTTGGCGAGGTCCAGCAAATGGCTGTTGGCTTCCGCGCTGGGGGTGGGGATCAGCCCATTCATGTGGGCGGTGAACTCCTGTTCACTCATATAGGTTTTTGTTGAGGTATTTGCGGATTCTTTCTGATTCATGGTAGTGGTCTCCTTCCTGATTTTCGTGTCCTATGCTGCCAGAGCGGCCCAGGCCATCCCCATCGGATCGGCCTGGACCGCTCTGTTGCTGCTGCTATTGATCCTCGCTGCCGGTGAGGTCCTCCACGGTCCCACACGGCTCCTCACCGCCCTGGCTGGAGACATCCAGGCCCTGGGTGCCTGCTCCGCCCTCCGGGGTCTCACAGGGGCTGACACCCAGCTCCTCTGCGGCCTGCTCCTCCGGCTCAGGGCTGTCTGTCCCAGCCTGCTGCTCCGCTGTCTCCAGAGCATCCATGATCAGCCCTAGCACGAACTCCCGCTGGGTGAGCTTTTTGCCTGTGCGGATTGTCTCGCGCTCCAGGTGCGCCTTAATCCGCTGGAAGAGGTCCTCTCCGACCTGGAATGCCATCGTTCGAGTATTCGTGTTTGCCATGATTTCGTTTCCTCCATTTTTCTTCATTTCGTAATATTCGGTGAGCAGATTGGTGATGTACTGCGCGGTGGTCAGGCCAGCCGCTTCTCTGGCCTCACAGACTTGTTCATGCAGGGCGGTGGGAATCTGAGCACATAGGTTCTTTTTTTCTGCCATAGTTCCGGTCTCCTTTCCTTTCGTTGCTGCATACACCGGACCAGCAGCTCCATCTGCACGGAATTTTAGCCC
>Ga0137308_100527_pt1 | contig 59686 bp, 45 predicted proteins | sample Inofrocosms_June_FD_97181 | JGI IMG/M metagenome (GOLD analysis project Ga0137308, IMG submission 97181) | Mouse cecal microbial communities from Vienna, Austria - N-Acetylneuraminic and N-Acetylglucosamine D2O microcosms_June | ecosystem: Host-associated > Mammals > Digestive system > Large... | reverse complement strand
ACTTAAGTTTCAACTACTTCGGTAATTTTTACCGAATCATTGTGTAATAAAAGTCTGTTTTATGCGTCATATATGATAAAAACATTTTTATCAGTGATGGATAATATCCTTATAGCAGAAAATATTACAAAAGATTTTACCGGTCATCGCGCGTTGGACGATGTGTCGATAGCCGTGCCGCGCGGCAAGGTCTACGGGCTTTTAGGCCCCAATGGCGCGGGCAAGACCACCTTAATCAGGATTATAAACCATATCACGGCTCCCGACAGCGGATATGTGGAGTTCGATGGCCACGCCCTCACGGCTGCAGACGTGGCACACATAGGCTACCTGCCGGAAGAGCGAGGCCTGTACAAGAAAATGAAGGTCGGCGAGCAGGCTATGTTCTTCGCCCGGCTCAAGGGTCTGAGCAAGCACGACGCCGAAAAGGCTTTGCGCCACTGGTTCGACCGGCTTGAGATATCCGAATGGTGGGACAAGAAGATAGAGGAGCTCTCGAAGGGCATGGCGCAGAAGGTGCAGTTTATCGTCACGGTTCTTCATCAGCCCAAGCTGCTTATTTTCGACGAACCGTTCTCCGGCTTCGATCCTATCAATGCGGGCATTCTCAAGCGCGAGATACTGCGTCTGCGCAGCGAGGGTGCCACGGTGATATTCTCTACCCACAATATGGCGAGCGTCGAGGAACTGTGCGACGAGATTACGCTCATAAACCGCTCGCGAAACATACTATCAGGACCCGTCGGGCAGCTTCGCGAACAATTCGGAGCCAATATATACGAATTTTCCTTTGCCGGCAATCCCGAAAGTCTGCGTGCGGCGGTAGGGCATATGGGAGCGGGCTTCGACCTCGGCTCGGTTGACGACAGCGGCTATGCCCGTGCCACCATAAGCCTTCAGTCGCCCGACGATGTGCGTCCTCTTCTGGCTGCGGCCAACGAGGCCGTGCATATCAACAGTTTCCGCCATGTGCTGCCGTCGATGGACGATATTTTTGTAGCCGCAGTTTCTGCATCTAACAGCGAATCAAAACAATGAACTCAGGACTCAAATTAATAATCTCGCGCGAATATCTGTCGCGTGTCAAGCGCAAGAGCTTTATCATATCCACGATTCTTGTGCCGATACTGATGATAGGCCTCAGTGCCGCTCCTGCCCTGGTAATGATGCTGAGCACCCCGGAGAGCCGTATCGTTGCCGTAATCGACGAGAGCGGCGATGTGGCCGGGCGCCTCTCGGACAATGGCGAAGTACATTTCATAGAGGCTTCGGCTCCGCTCGACAGCCTGCGCTCCGACGAGGCGTACGACGCTATCCTTGTGCTTGGAGCCGACGTGGTGAAGCGTCCCGGCCAGTCGATAACGCTATACAGCCGTGGTGCTCCGGCTATGGCGACGAGCAGCTACATATCGCAGCAGCTGGAAAATGCTATAGAGGACATACGCCTCGAGGCATACGATATTGCCAACATCAAGCAGATTCTTGCAGATGTGCAGGTCACAGTCGACTATCCAACCATACGCATCGACAAGGAAGAGGACACGGCATCGTCGGCAACGCTGTCGTACTTCATTGGCCTGATGCTGGATATGATGCTGTATATGTTTATCCTCATATACGGCCAGATGGTGATGAACTCTATAATCGAGGAGAAAAACAATCGCGTGCTCGAAATAGTGGTGTCTTCGGTCAAACCGACTTCGCTTATGCTCGGCAAGATAGTCGGCGTGGGGCTTGTGGCCATAACCCAGATACTGATATGGGCTGTTGTACTCGGAGCTTGCTCCTTGTGGACCGTTCCTATGCTTTCGGGACTTGCCGAAGCTGACGGAAATGCCGAATTTACCGCCGCTATGGGGCAGCTCGCCGACACCGGATTCATCACCAGCCTGTTTGTGTATCTGGTGCTGTTCTTTATCGGCGGCTATCTGTTCTACTCGGCCATATACGCGGCTATCGGCTCGGCTGTCGACAATGTGCAGGACGCTTCGCAGCTATCCACCATTGCAACCATGCCGGTGATAATAGGCATCGTGGCTTCGATGGCGATACTGAACAACCCGAACTCCACATTGTCGTTCTGGGTGTCGGTGTTCCCCTTCACGTCGCCTATGGCAATGATGAGCCGCCTGCCCTACGGGGTGCCTATGTGGGAGATACTGCTTTCACTCGCCGTGCTGTATGCCAGCTTTATGGCTCTTATATGGGTTTGCGCCAAGATATACCGTGTGGGCATATTTATGTATGGAAAGAAGCCGACCCTTATGGAAATCATACGCTGGGCAAGGTATAAATGATATGGTTGTGTTAAAAATGGCTAAATAACGAGCCGGCGGGGAGTCTACACACAACGTGCGACCCCCGCCGGCGTTATCCCTAAGTACATAATTCAGAAATTTTTTGTACCTTTGCAAGCTAATTGCAAAACAACCGGTTCATAAAAGCGAAATGAGACAACTAAAAATCACCAAATCAATTACCAACCGCGAAAGTGCGTCGCTCGATAAATACCTTCAGGAAATAGGCCGTGAAGAGCTGATTTCTGTAGAAGAGGAGGTGGAACTCGCTCAGCGCATCAAGCAAGGTGACCAAGCCGCTCTCGAAAAGCTGACACGCGCAAACCTGCGCTTTGTGGTGTCGGTGGCCAAGCAATATCAGAACCAGGGACTTTCGCTCCCCGACCTTATCAACGAGGGAAACCTCGGCCTTATCAAGGCTGCGCGTAAATTCGACGAAACACGAGGCTTCAAGTTTATCTCGTATGCCGTGTGGTGGATTCGCCAGTCGATTCTGCAGGCTCTCGCCGAGCAGAGCCGAATAGTGCGCCTGCCTCTCAACCAGGTTGGTTCGCTTAATAAGATAGGCAAGGCTCTTTCCAAGTTCGAGCAGGAGAACGAACGCCGCCCCTCTCCCGAGGAGCTGGCTGAAACCCTCGATGTTCCCGTTGAAAAAATTGCCGATACCCTCAAGGTATCGGGACGCCATATTTCGGTTGACGCGCCCTTTGTCGAAGGTGAGGACAACAGTCTTCTCGACGTGCTCACAAACGACGACAGCCCTATGGCCGATGCCGCCCTCAATCAGGAATCGCTTTCCAACGAGGTTGAGCGCGCCCTCCGCCAGCTCCACGAGCGCGAGCGCGAGATATTGAAGATGTTCTTCGGCATCGGTTGCCAGGAAATGACTCTCGAAGAAATCGGCGCGAAATTCGATTTGACCCGCGAGCGCGTGCGCCAGATTAAGGAAAAGGCTATCCGCCGCCTCAAAGGCCAGAAGAGCCGCCTGCTCAAAAGCTACCTCGGCTCCTGATATCAATTAACATAAGCGAAGCGTCCGGATTTTCTTGAAATAGAGTCCGGACGCTTCGTTTATGCGTTTAGCTGTGGGGTTTAGGTGAAGGCGGTGTCGTTGTGGAGGAGGGGGGCGAGGGCGTCCATGTCGGAGGCGGCGTCGCGGGTGCGGAGGTAGGCGTCGATGGCGTCGGCGTGGCGGTGCCTGTGGAGGTCGGTGCCTGCGAAGTCGACGAGGCGGCGTTTGATGAGGTCGCGCGCTATCTTGCGTTCCGGGCCTTTGTATGCCCCTGCGAGGCTCAGGAGGTTGATCTGGAACATCAGGCCGATGTCGTGGAGATGTTCGTACCGGTCGCGCTTGCTGTAATAGTAGTTGTATCGCTCAGGGTGTGCCAGTATCGGCTGGTAGCCTTTCAGCTGGAGGTCGAATACGAGTTGTTCGAGGTTCAGTGGCTCCTGTATGAAGGAGTTTTCAATCAGCAGGAACTTGTTGGGATAGGGCATGAGGTCGTCGGCCTCTATGCGCGAGGCGAGCAGTGCGTCGATGCGGTATTCTGCCGAATGGCCGAGCGCTATGCCGCAGCCTCGCGCGGCAAGTTCGCTGCGGAGTGCTTCGATGGCCGGAGTGATTGTTCCGAGTGTGTTCTCGAATGTGCCCTGTGTGACGTGCGGCGATGCAAGAACGCGCTCTATGCCCCACGCCTGCATACGCTCCACGAGGTCGGCCGATGTTTTGACATCAGGCGAGCCGTCGTCGATGCCAGGCAGCACGTGGCAGTGTATGTCGGTGGCGAAGCATAGCTTCACCGGCTCTTTGGGCTTGCTTTTGAATATGCTGAACATTATTTTATGCCTTTTACGCCGCCTTTGGTGCCTCCGCCCATAGCGAAGATGTTTTGGTCGTAGCTCACGGTCTTGGCTTCTTGTTCGCGGCGTCTTTTGAGGGCGAGGTGCACGAGGCGGTCCATAAGTTCGGTGAACGACACGCCGCAGGCTTCCCACAGATAGAACGAAAGCGAGCCGGGTATGGTGTTGATTTCGTTGACGTAAATCTGTCGTGTGGCGCTGTCGACCATCACGTCCACGCGGCTTACTCCGTGGCAGCCGAGCACTCGGAATGTTTCGCCGGCGAGGAAGCGTATGCGTTCTGTTTCGGAGGCGGGAAGTTCTGCCGGGATGCGTTTCTGGGCCGCGTGCATGCCTCGGTTGTCCTTGCTGCCGCCCATATATTTGTCGGTGTAGGACAGAATTTCGCCGCTTTTGATGGGCTCTTCGAGCACGGAGGTTTCGTAGTTGTCGGCATCACCGAGCACGGAGCAGTTGATTTCCTGCAGGTTTTCGACGAGTTTTTCCACGATGAGGCGAGTGGAGTAGCGCTCGGCGTCTTCGATGCGCTCCATAAGCTGTTCGCGGTTGTCGGCGCGGCCTATTCCCACGCTGCTGCCGAGGTTTGCGGGCTTCACTATCACGGGGTAGCGGAGGCGTTCCTCGATGTTGCCTATGATGGTGTCGCGCTGTGTGAACCACTGCTTGTCGGTGAACCACACATAGTCTACCACGGGTATGCCGTTGGCTGCGAGAATCATCTTCATCGTGATTTTGTCCATGCCGTTGGCCGATGCGAGCACTCCGCAGCCGGCATAGGGCAGGCCTATGGTTTCGAGCACGCCCTCGAAGGTGCCGTCCTCGCCGTTGCTGCCGTGCAGCACGGGTATTGCCACGTCGAGGGTGGCAGCCGGTGCCTTGGAGGCGAACATTCCTCCGGAGTTGGCTTTGTAGAGGTTGAAATCGCCATAGACAGGGCGCATGTATACCTCGGTGCTGCCTTTCAGAAGGGTGTCGGTATCGCGGTAGTTCTTAACGTCGGTAAGCAGTGGGCCTGTGTACCATTTTCCCTGCTTGGTTATATATACGGGTATGACTTCGTATTTGTCGCGGTCGATAGCCGCCATGGCCTGATTGGCCGAGATTACTGATATTTCGTGTTCGGTGGAACGTCCGCCGAAAAATACTCCAATGCGTGTTTTCATTGTAGCTTTATTCTATTTGAATGTGTCTGGAAGATCGTTTTCGTATAGCACGGTGTCGCCGGTGGCAGCCGATGCCGAGAGTAGTTGCTGCGCGTCGGCGAAGGTGTCGACGGGGCGTATTGCCTCGGCCGGCATTCCTCCGCGCTCGAGTCCTGCAACGATGGCGTCGCGGTTGTAGCGGCCTACCACTATGGCTATGTCGCAGCAAGAGGCTGCCTTGAAGCCGAATTGCTCGTTGAGTTCGTGCTGTTGCTCGCCAAGCTCTATCATGCCGGGCGTTATGAGGATACGCTTGCCCTGTGTCATGGCGGCGAGGACGTCGAGCGCCATTGCCGAGCCTACGGGGTTGCTGTTGAAGGCATCGTCGATTATGGTAAGGCCTCCGGGTACCCGCTTGATGCTCAGACGGTGCTCTACCTGCTCTATGCGCGCAACGGCGTAGCGTATCGACTCGTCGGGGACGCCGAGCTGCCTTGCCATGGCAACTGCTGCAAGGAGGTTGGATATGTTGCACTCGCCCACGAGGCGGGTGGAGAGGTCGAGGCTCCATCCGTCGGGAGCGGTGACGGTGAATCGTGTCCCTTCGGGGGTGTACGTTATGTTCTCGGCTTTGTAGCTCGCTTCCGACGATACTCCGTAGCGTATGCAGCGGGTGTTGCCTACCTCGCGGGTGGCAATCATTGGGAAGTCGTTGTTGATTATCACGATGCCGTCGGCGGGAATGCTGTCGGCAAGCTCGAACTTGGTGTCGCGCACGTTTTCAATCGTTTTGAACGATTCGAGATGCTGTGGTCCTACGGCAGTGATAATTCCTGCGGAGGGTTCCACGAGGTCGCATATCTCCTTGATGTCGCCGGTCTGCTTCGCGCCCATCTCCACGATGAATACTTCGTGGTATGGCTTGAGCATTTCGCGGATTGTGCGTATCACGCCGAGGGTAGTGTTGTAGCTGCCGGGGGTCATAAGGGTTTCGTAGCGTTCCGACAGTATGCGTTGCATATAGTGCTTAGTGGTTGTTTTTCCGTAGCTGCCGGTGACGCCTATTATTTTCAGCGCGGGCATAGCTTTGAGGCGCTGGCGGGCGTCGTTGTAATATCGTTTGTTGATTGATTTCTCGACGGGCCTCAGCAGCGTGTTGCCAAGGACTATGAGCCACGGCAGGGCGCACACAAGGAGGAGCGCCTCGGCAGCTGCGAGCAGGCCGTTCTGGAGAGGCACGCTGCTTGTAGCAGTTCGGGCGGATATGAGCCACGCAGTGGCGGCAATCAATACAGCCAACGCGCAGCATGTGGCGTATATGCGGGCGGCGCGGTGCGTCATAGCCAGCGGCTTTTTATATTTGCGCCTCAGCAGCCATGTGCCGTATATCACGGAATATCCTGCGATACAGCCAAGCCCGAACATGGGCGGGCAGAACGGTGTGAGCACGAACAGGAACACAATCAAGGCTCCGAGGCGGTGCGCGGTAGTGCTCTCGCCTGATTCGTTGAGCCATCGGCGGTAGCGCTCGGGGCGGTATGAGTTCTGCTGAAACATCGTGAGGTCGCGGCGCAGGCTCAATGCCGCAGCCGCCGCAACGAATACTATTGCCAATACGGCCGATATGATAATGCTTGTGGTCATCTTTTGATATTGAGGAAATTTTCGATCACGGCGCGGGTTTGTGCCGGGCGTTCGAGGAACGAATAATGTCCGCAGCCCGGATAGGACACAAGGCCTGCGTCGGGTATCAGCCGTTCCATCTTTCTGGCGTCGGAAAGAGGCGTGGCGGTATCTTCCTCTCCCCATATTAGCAGGGTGGGGGAGGGTATCGAGCTTAGCTTGTGGGTAAGGTCTTCGTTTACCACGCGGCTCATGATTGCGCGCATCACGGGCGATGCCGCCGCATAGTCGGAAGATCCGGCTTTCCCACGCATACGGTCGATTATGCGTGCACCGCGTGTTTTGCCCGCGACAAGGGGGAGTATGTGCTTGGCCGCCTTGAAGCTGTATACCTTGAAGTAGTATTTGAGGCTTCTGCGGGGCTTGATGCCGGCGGCGTCGACAAGAATCAGCTTTGAGGTCGGGCGCTCTGCGGCATATGCTATGGCTATGCGGCCACCGAAGGAGTGGCCTATGAGCACGGGGCGCTCTATGCCCATACGGTCGGCGAATGCTTCCACAAAGCGTGTGTAGTCCATGATGCCCCACGACGCCGGTGGCTCGTCGGAAGTGCCGAATCCGGGCAGGTCGAGATTGTACACGGTTGTGTCTGGGCCTGTTGCCGCCGCGGCGAGCAAGGCGATGGTAGAGGCTTTGCAGCCCCAGCCGTGCATCGCTATTACAGGCTGAGCGCCGTTGCCGCTGCGGTAATAGCTCAATTTCAAACCGTCAATCTCTATCGTGCCGTCCATATTGCGATTATATCTATTACAATAACTCGCAAAGTTACTCAATTAAGACGTAATCGCAAAATCCTTTTTCAGCGCGGCATTACGGTTGGCACGGCAAAAAGCGTTTCGGAGCCGGGTCGTGGTGACCCGGCTCCGAAAACGTGCGTGGTTTGGTTAGTCGTTGCCTCTGAGCTTGTCGGCGAGGCCGTCGAGCAGGTCGGCGCCTTTCTCTATGGCGGAGGCTGCCGCGCCTTTCACTTTGTCGGCTATGCCTCCGGCTGTTTCCTTGGCTTGGTTGAGGGCGCTGTCAGGGTCTGTCTGCTGCTTGTGGAGCGCCTCTTGGGCAGCCTGTGCGGCCTGGCTTATGCCTTGGCGGGCGTTTGCGGCGGCTCCGGCAGCTTTTTCCTTGATGCTCGATGCCACCTCGGCTGCTTTTTCGCGAATGCCTTCGGCTTCTTCCTGAGCCTGCTCCTGCACGGCTTCAGCTTGCTCGTTCACTGCCACCTTTGCGGCGGCTGCCGATACTTTTGCTGCTTCTTCCGATATTTCCGCGGCCATTGCTGCGGCGTCTTGGTGTTTCTGTTCCATATTATTCATTATTAGTGTTCATAGGCTAAAACAAGCTGTTCGGGTGGCAGGTTCGGTTCAAATTTTCATAAAAAGTTTTAATGTGTTCGCCACGGGCTGAAAAATGCTTACCTTTGCATTTCCATCGAATAAGCACATTATGAAAGCTAAAAAAATATTATCGATTCTCGCGCTGAGCTCTGCGGCGGCTCTTTATGCTGCCACTCCGGGCAATGTTATCGAGGAAGTGGCATGGATGATCGGCGACGAGCCTATCTACAAATCGGAGATTGAACGTGCCTATCAGGATATGCAGAGCGACCGCACTCCCATCTCAGGCGATCCCTACTGCATAATACCCGAAAGGATTGCCATAGAGCGCCTTTTCCTGCACCAGGCCGACCTTGACACTATCGAGGTGCAGGAGTCGATGGTGCAGATGCAGGTCGACGCGCAGATGAACTATCTGATAACCAATCTCGGCGACCGCGAAAAGGTGGAGCAGTACTTCCGCAAGCCTTTCCCCGAGATACGCGAGTACTATGCCTCGAATATGCGCAACCAGTCGAGGGTGCAGCAGGTGCGCAGCAATCTCACCAAGAATCTAAAGGTTACTCCGGGCGATGTGCGCCGTTATTTCGACGAGTTGCCCACCGACAGCGTGCCTTTCGTGCCACTGCAGGTAGAAGTGCAGATAATCACTCTCAACCCTGTGATACCCCGGCAGGAGATCGACGACGTGAAAGCGCGACTTCGCGACTATGCCGACCGCGTTAACCGTGGCGAAAGCGAGTTCTCCACACTCGCCATTCTTTACTCGGAGGCGCCCGAGGGAGTTCGCGGTGGCGAAACAGGTTTTCTCGGCCGCGGACAGCTCGTGCCTGAGTTTGCCGCGGTGGCATTTAACCTCAACGACCCCAAGAAGGTTTCCAAGATAGTTGAAACGGAGTACGGTTTCCATATCATTCAGCTTATAGAGAAGCGCGGCGACCGTATCAACACCCGCCACATACTGCTTCGCCCCAAGGTTGCGGAGAAAGACCTGCAGGACGCGATGTCGCGCCTCGACACCCTCCGCGCAGACATTGTGGATAAGAAATTGCTCACATTCGAGGAGGCAGCCCGCCACGTGTCGCAGGACAAGGACACCCGCTACAGTAACGGCGTGATGGTCAATCAGAACGATGGTACCACGCGCTTCGAGATGTCGGAGCTTCCCCAGGAGGTAGCTATGGCGGTAGCCGGTCTTCAGCCGGGCGAGATATCCAAGCCGTTCCGTATGCGCGCTCCCAAGCACGAGCGCGAGATAGTGGCAGTGGTGCGCCTCACAAACCGCATCGACGCCCATAAGGCCAACCTCGGCGATGACTTCCAGACAATCAAGACAATGTACGAAAACGCCGAGCGGCAGAAGATAATTTCCCGTTGGCTTGAGAAGAAAATAAAGGAAACATACGTGCGGGTGGAAGACGGCTGGCGAGGCTGCGACTTCCAGCACAAAGGCTGGCTTGGCGAAAATTAAGCAGCGATGTTGAGCCGTAAGTCGCTTGTAGCGCCTGCGCTGTTGCTTTTCCTGCCTGCGTTGCTCGCCATAGCAGCGCCCGACGAGTCGCGGACACGCCCGCAGATACGCCCCACAGTTCCGACTGCCGACCGCACGGCCGGCAACAGGGTATTCCTTGAGCGTGCCGACGTGCTTCGCAAGTCGGAGTCGGATTCGTTTATGGTGCTGGTGAACGATGTGGTGTTTACCAAGGGGCCTATGATAATGCGGTGCGACAGCGCTCACTATTACTCCGAAAGCGGGTCGATGGACGCTTTCGGGAATGTGAGCATGGAGCAGGGCGACACGTTGTTTGTGTATGCCGACGAGCTTAATTTCGATGGCAACACAGAGATTGCGACGCTGTATGCCGACCCCGGAAAGAAGGTGCGGCTGATTAACCGCGACGTTCAGCTTGAAACAGACGTCTTTATCTATGATCTGGCTATCGACCTCGGATATTACGAGGTGGGAGGGCGGCTTACCGACCCGTCGAACACGCTCACCTCGCTGAAAGGCGAGTACGTGCCTTCGACCAAGGAGGCCAACTTCTATGTTGACGTGCATCTGAACTCCCGGAACAGCACCGACACGCTCGACATTTATTCCGACACGCTTTATTACAATACCGGCACGCATATTGCCGAGCTTCATTCGCCCAGCCGGGTGATTAACAGCCGTGGTGTGATATACACCACTCTCGGAGTGTACGATACCGACAGTAACCGTACCACGCTCTACGACCGCTCCACTATTGTGACTTCGGGCGGCCAGACGCTTACGGCGGATACCATTTTCTATGACCGCAATGCCGGCTTCGGCGAGGCTTTCGGCAATCTTGAGGCGGTGGACTCGGCCCACAATGCGGCTGTATATGGCGATTATGGCTACTACGACGAAGCAGCGGACAGCAGTTTTGTGACAGGGCGCGCCATACTCAAGCATTTCGGCGAGGCTGACACGCTGTACCTTCATGCCCGCTATTTGCAGACGTTCAGGCGTGTGGACAGCGTGCACTTTGAGGCTGACACCCTTGCCGGGACAGAGGCGTGGACGAGGCTCGACACCACGCATGTGGCGGTGGCTTATCCGCGAGTGCGCTTCTTCCGCCGTGACATGCAGGGGGTGTGCGACTCGATGCGCTTTACCGAGGCCGACACGATGCTCCGCATGTATGTAAGCCCCATAGTATGGAGCGAGGACAGGCAGATATTCGGCAATATCATAGAACTGCAGCTCAATGACTCTACAATAGAGCAGGCCGTGCTCCCCGACCAGGGCTTCACGGCGCAGCATATCGAGGCCGACCATTACAACCAGTTGAGCGGTAAGAAAATGACGGCGCAGTTCGAGAACGGCGAGATGAAGCGTCTTGACATTGACGGCAATGTGGAACTGATAATGTATCCGGAAGAGGCCGACTCCACCATCAATAAGATTGTGAATGCGGAGAGCAGCTTCCTTACCGCTATTTTCCGTGGACGTACCACGGAACTTATAAAGATGTGGCCGCAGACCACCGGGGCTGTCACGCCCTTGTTTGTTGCCCGTAAGAACATATACTTTCTGCCGAAGTTCAAGTGGTACGAGGGAATAAGGCCCGTTGACCGCTTCGACATCTTCGTGGTGCCCCCGGCCATGGAGGAGCTTATGCAGGCAGCCGGGCGCCCGTTGCCCGAAATAAACTACAGCATCCGCTCGTCGCTGTCGGCGATATCGCCGGTTCCCGAAGCCGTGCCTGAAACATCGCAGCCGGAGCCTGAAGCCCCCACAGAGTAACAGCCTTGGCTGGTGATGCGCAATTAGCATCTGAATTATAGGGCTATATTTTAGATTTTATTGTACCTTTGCCGAATACACCGTGTTCGGGTTCAACCTTTGTGTTGTGTCCGCAGACGGATAGGGCTTACCTAAGACTATGAATAAACCTTTAATCTCTTCGATATGCGTCACATTATCATTTCGATTATTGCCACATTGATGGCAATGGCGGCGAGCGCCCGCCAAATCAGTCCCGGAGAAGCACAAAATATCGCCTCTGATTTTTTTAACAACGGATCTGTGCCCGGCAAAGCGCCGCGTAGTGCCATACGTGTTGCTGCGACAAGTCCCCAGACGCTCACCCCGCAGCCGTACTATATATTCAATGCCGACAACGATGCCGGATTCGTGATTATCTCCGGCGATGACCGAGCCAGAAATATTCTCGGTTATTCCGACAAAGGTTCTTTCAGCGCCGGGAAAATGCCTCCGCAGTTGGAATGGCTGCTTTCCGAGTATGAAAAAGCAATCAAAACACTGCCAGCGAATGCGCCGAGTCCACGGCAATATGTTTCGCGCTCGACCGGACAAACCACTCTGCTCTCTACTCAGTGGGGGCAATCCTCGCCGTATAATGACAAATGCCCTGTTGTTGACGGTTCGCGCGCAGTGACAGGCTGTGTGGCTACAGCAATGGCGCAAGTTATCAATTATGAGAAGAAATCCAGTCGTGTAGCTGAGATTCCCGAATATTGGACGGACAAGGTTTATATGCCGAACCTTCCGGAATATGAATTCAATTTCGACAATCTCGACAACGACGGCATCGCAACTCTGATGCTCTACTGCGGCCAATCGGTAAGGATGAATTATAGCCCGCTGGAATCAGGAGCAATAGTGCAGGATGTTCCCGAAGCGCTCCGTAAATACTTTGGGTGGGAACAGGAGGTAAGGTTCGTCGAGCGGGCTAATTTTAACGACGAACACTGGAACCGCATGGTTAAAGAAGAAATATCCGCCGGCCACCCGATATTATACTCTGCCGTCAATGAATCGGGCGGAGGGCACGCGTTTGTGATTGATGGAACTTCAGATGATTATTTCCATGTCAATTGGGGTTGGGATGGCTATATGGACGGCTATTTCTCGTTCCAACCCTTCGGCAGCGACAACCAGTCGGAATACATTCTTATGCAAGGGATGGTAACGACAAGGGATGATGATCCGTCGGCTGATATAATCACTCACGGTACAACAATCGATGGCATCAATTACCAACTTGACGAAGCCTCTCTCTCCGCAATGGTATTGCCGCTTAAAAACGGGGAGAAATATCGCGGAGAACTCATCATACCCTCTCATATCAACCACCAAGGAAACACTTACACTGTATCTTATTTCGGACCCAGCGCTTTTGTGGGGTGCGGACATCTGGAGTCAATATTTATACCGGCTACCATAGAGAAGCAGGAATGGAGTATTTTTGATGGTTGCGATAATCTCCGCAAGGTGGATGTGGAAGATATGGCCGCTTTTATAAGATTGGAAGTCGGAGGCTGGTGGACAGGCTCTCCCTTATGGTATGGAGCTGATCTTTACCTTAACGGCGAATTGGTAAAAGACCTTGTGATACCGGAAGGAATTGAAACAGTCGGTTATTCTAAGTTTGCTAACTGTACGTCGATAGAGAGCGTTAAGATGCCTTCCACGATGAAAGTTGTCGGACAACAATCTTTCTACAGTTGTCCTAACTTGAAATATGTGGATATGACTCAATCATCGATAGAAATGATTGACATATCGGCTTTTGTAAACGATGTGGCTATTGAAGAAATAACTTTGCCGTCAACGTTGAAAACTATGTGCGAGCTTGCCTTTTCGTTTAATGGCCCCGAACACCATATGGGCTTGCGGAAAATAGTGTCGTTGGCCACAACACCTCCATGGAGCGAGCACGACAGAACGTTCGATGATTTCCAGTATAGTGAGGCCGTCGTCTACGTGCCGGACGAATCGGTTGAAAAATACCGTCAGGCCAAGGAATGGAGCAGCTTCCTCGACATACGTCCGCTAAGCGAAGAAAAGCCACTTCCCGAGCTTGTAAAGGTTTCTTACGATGATCTGAACTATGAAATCAATCTTACCGAAAGATATGCCAAAGTAATAGCAAATTATGGATGTGCCAGCGAATGCATAGTCCCTTATTCTGTCGAGTATGACGGGCAAAGCTATCCTGTAGAAATAATCGGGTTCGAAGGGTTATCTACCAGAACCGTGAAACGGATAGATGCAGAATTGAAAAAGATAGGTGTTGCATCGTTCTGCTGGGCAAACATAGAAAATCGATTAGAGCTACCTTCTACAATTGAAACTATTCCCTATCGTGCGTTTGCTCAAGCCACGATTCCATATCTTGTACTGCCGGAAAGTATTTCGTATATCGGAAAGCAGGCTTTTGGCGATGATGGGGTAGATATAGGCGACAGGGCGCGTATTCTTGAGATAGAGAGCCGTAACCCCTGTCCGCCGATTATTTCAGAGGATTCGTTCGACCACTACATATATGATAACACGTCTTTGAAAGTGCCATTCGGCGCTATGAAAGCGTATGCAGATGCACCGGGGTGGTGCAATTTCAAAAATGTTTCCAATATTGGCGATGAACAAGAGCAGGTTTTCGATAATGACCTTACATTGTCGGCTGACATACCGAATAATTTGGCGGTAAGGGATAAGATGTTGTTGACTGCAATAGGTAATGTGCGAAATTCGGGTATCCAAAACATTTCAGGCTTCAAACTGTCGTGGTATATCGACGAGAAATATATCGACGAGAAATATTTTGATGTCGATCTTGAAAAGGGCGGAGTATGCCCGTTTGAAGAGAAGATAAAGGTTAATGTCGCTAATGCGGGCACGCACGAGCTGAAGCTGCTTGTTTCGATTGACGGAGCTGCTGATCAAGACCTCTCCGATAATGCTGTAACCATATCTTTTGAATCGTTCGACAAGGGTTATTACCGAGTGTCGTTAATCGAACAGTTCAGCACAGAGTCGTGCAGCCTAACTCCCGTTCTGGGTCCGAAGATTATTTCAGGAATAGAAAACTCCGGCAATTCTGACTTCGTGGCCCATGTGATACATCATTGTGGATTTTACGACGACTTCCTAACCGTTAACCACGATTATGAATGGTTCTACAATGATTACGGCACCTATACTCCGGCAATGATGCTTAATCGCACGGATATATCGAACACAGGGTGTACGCCGGTTAATGAAGTAAAAGATGACATAGACCGTAAGATCATTAGCGAAGCGGGTCTGTGTGACGCTCTCGTGTCGGTATACTGCGATGTTTATGATGGTAAGGTATGCGTGAAAACGCTGCTTGAGAAAGACGAGGATTTCGATCTTGGTTCAGGATATGATTATCTCACAGTTTTCCTCGTGGAGGATAATATTCCTGCGCAAGCCCAGCTTGACGGGTGGTCGGACGGATATGCAGAGAATTATATCCATCGCAATACCATGCGCAAAGTCCTGACAAACGTATGGGGCAATAAAATAGTATGGAAAGATGGTATCTGTGCATTGAAGTTTGAATCAGAGATAGATGCGTCGTGGAATGCGGAGAATCTTAAAGCTGTGGCATTTATTCACCGATATGATCCGGCGTCACCTGTCAACTGCCAGGTATATACTGCCAATTCAAGCATTTTGCCGCAGTACGGTATCGAGCCGGACGACAGCTTGTTTGAAGAAACTTCATCGATTGATAATGTGATGCAGAATGCCGAACGCTTCGACGTCTATACGGTGATGGGTGTCAAGGTAAAGGCTGATGCGACAGATTTTGAAGGACTTCCCGCAGGCATCTACATTTGCAATGGCAAGAAAGTTTTTGTGAAATAATCCGCTTCGGTAATATAGACAACAGCGCCGCGCATAGAAACCTATGCGCGGCGCTGTTGTTGATAGGGGCTGTTATTTGGTGAAGGAGAGGCGGGTTTTGCCTATTTCCATAGTCATGGTGTTGCCTACCACTTTTATGTCGTCGAATTCGTGAACCATGCCGATTTGTTTTTCAATCGCGGGTTTGACCTGAGATTCGATGTTTGAGGCTATGCGGCTCTTGAGTGTTTCGAGGCTCGCAGCAGATGCGTCGGTGAGAGCGCCGTATTGCAGCGCCAGTGTAGCGGGGTCTACTGTGGTCACGGTCTTGGAGGCGTCGAATACAACGTCGATTTCATCGTCGTCTTTGGCATTCCACGTTCCTTGGGCTGCAACGGTGCCGGCCACGGTCGCCTTTACCGGGGTGTTGAGCACGGTGTCGGTCAGCACCACGCCCTGAGTCATGGTGTAGTCCGCTTTTATGGTGAATGTGCCGCCCTTGGTGCCTTGGTCGCGGGTGAAGGTTATGGTCGGGGTGCAGGACATTTCGTCGGCGGGGGTGCCGGGCTGTTTGTCGGAGTGCTTGTTGCCGTCGTGCTTATGGCCTTTGCCCAATTGCATATGGGCTGTCTGTCCGGTCCATGTTCCTTCTACTTCGCCGGCAAGCTTTGAAGCTTCATCGCAAGACGTGAGCGCAAGGACCGACGCAAGTGCCAGTCCTAAAATCATTGGTGCTTTCATTTGTTCATAAGTTTAATGTATGTGCGATTATAACGGTTGACGATGGCAAAAAGTTTTTGTGCTTGCTTGAATTTATGTTAACTTAGCGGGCGAATAATTTTAGAGTATGTTCCATAATATGGGTTATAAAGTTCTGATAGTCTTACTGCTTTTGTTCGCGGCAATGTCCTGCACCGAAGACAAGGACATAAACGGGCCGTCAGTGCCGGGCGACGTTTCGATTTCCGGCACTATCCCGGTATTGTATATCGACACTGAAAACGGCGCTCCTGTGGTTTCAAAAACGGAATATCTCGATGCCGCTTATTGGCTCGACCCTATGGGAGCGGACGATGTTGAACCCCTCGGGACTGAGCTTGCACCGCTGCCTATGCAGATTCGCGGCAGGGGTCACTCCTCGTGGAAGGGGGCTAAGAAGCCTTACAAGATAAAGCTCGATAAAAAGACCGAGATGATGGGCATGCCCGAGAACAAGCATTGGGCGTTGCTGAAACCGTCGGAAAATACCGTTGCCGGACTGTCTATGGGCGAGCTTATGGATATGGCCTGGACGCCCGGTTTCCGTCCGGTGGAAGTAGTGCTTAACGGCGATTACATAGGATTGTATTTTCTTACAGAAACGATACGTATCGACAAAAACCGTGTAGATATATACGAGCAGCAAGACGGGGAAACGAATCCCGATTTGATAAAGGGAGGCTGGCTTGTGGAGGTAGACAATTACAAAGACGAATGCCAGATTACCATTCCCGAAAACAGCAGGTGGAATCTTACGCTGAGATACCATTCGCCTGAAGATTTGTCGGACTTGCAGCTTCAATGGCTCACGGACGAGTTCAATGCCATAAATGCTGCTATATATTCCACCGACAAGACTTCTACCGAGTGGGAAAGGTATATCGATGTGGAAAGTATGGCGCGCTTCTTTATATTGCAGGAAGTTATGGATAACCCGGACGGATTTCACGGAAGTTTCTATCTTCATAAAGACTTGGGTGACGATGCCAAGTGGGTGGCCGGCCCGATATGGGATTTGGTATGCTACAATCGCGAGAAAACCGACTATACGTTCAAGATGAAGGTCCACTATGGGTTTACTCCTCATTGGATCGGCGAGATAATACAATATGGCAGTTTCTGCACGTCGGTAGGCGAGGTGTGGGGCGATGTGTATCCCGGCAGGCTGTCGGAGATATTCGATCGGATAGACGACACTATGCTGCCGCTTGGCGAGGCTTGGAAGAACGATGCCCAAAGGTGGGGCGATGATCCGTCGCAGACTGCGCAACATAGGGCCGACAGGATAAAAACAGCTCTCAGGCGCAATATGGAATGGTTCGACAGGCACTTGCCTGCAAGTAAGAAGTGATATTATGAATCCGTTTGAATTTATCGGCCTTTTCCGGAGGGCTTTCGGAGAGAGGGCAGGGCTGCCGCTCGCGTTTTGGTATTCGGACAGTCCGCTGGCAGCCAACGGCAAAATACAGGGGTGCATGTTCCGTGTATTCGCAGATGTTTTAGAGGGCGCGTCTGTGTCCCTTTCGTTGGATAATATTGGTTGCGGAGGCGGCAAGCTTTATGCCGGATTCGCTCCGATGGGCGAACACATACCAAATTTTGTGTCGAACAATGAGCACTATAAGGATAGTCCGGAGGCGGTTGTCGGTTTTATCCATGCTTTGCGCATCGAGATGGCCGGCAAGCGATATCTTAACATAACGCGTGTCGACAAGCTTGCCTCGTTCGACGGAGTGGAGGGAGTTGTGTTCTTTGCCACGCCCGATGTGCTGTCGGGGCTGTGTTCGTGGGCATTCTACGACAACCATTCGAGCGATGCTGTCACCTCTGCCTTTGGCTCCGGGTGTAGCGCGGTTTTCACGCAGGCCGTGAACGAGAACCGTGCAAACGGGCGCCGTTGTTTCCTTGGTTTGTTCGATCCGTCGGCAAGGATTCATTTCGGCGCTGATATACTGAGCTTTGCCGTTCCGATGTCGAGATTCCGCGAGATGTGCGCCACACTCCCGCATACCTGCCTTATAGAGCAGTCGCCCGCGTGGGACAAAATCAGGACGCGCATCAACGGTTGAGCGCGGCGCCTCCGTTGCATCGCGGCTGGGGGTTGGTGTATAAAAAGCATCGGGCTTCTGAAAGAAGTCCGATGCGGAGTGGGCGCTGAGGGATTCGAACCCCCGACCCTCTGCTTGTAAGGCAGATGCTCTGAACCAGCTGAGCTAAGCGCCCTTCTGATGCCCGAAGGGAGGGCTTGTATTTGACAAGAAAGATTCTGATTAGTGGGCGCTGAGGGATTCGAACCCCCGACCCTCTGCTTGTAAGGCAGATGCTCTGAACCAGCTGAGCTAAGCGCCCTTTCTTGTCAAAAGCGATGCAAAGTTAGGCATCTTTTTTGAACCGTGCAAATATTTTGAGAACTTTTTTGTGAAAAATTTTATGCCATTTTTGACAAAGTGGGGTAACCGGCGAATACTCAAGGTGTTGCCGGTTACCCTTGCGCGGCGTTATTTTTTGTCGGGAATCGAGTACGAGATGGCTTCGAGGTAATAGAACGATAAATAATTCTTGCCTTCGGCCTCCGAGCGAGCTGCTATTTTTGCGCGATAGTCGGCCATTCGGGCCTCAAAAGTGTCGATGCTGTCCTGTCCTTGCGCCTTTTTGTCGGTAGCGCAGGCTTCGTGGGTCTTTGTGGCGGTGTCGGCGGCGGCATACATTTTTTCCATCTGGGCTATCTGCTCCTCGTTGATGCGGTTTTCGCGCACGATGCCGCGTACTTCGATTGTTTTGCCGGCGCAGTCCGGGCCGAAAGCCCCGCCCATTTCGGCTGTGGCCTCGCACCGTAGAATCACCGTTGTGTCGGTTCCTGCAAGGAAAGCCTTGCGGCCTCCGTGCGAACACAGGTGCGAGCAAAGTCCCTCGACTGTCACGGTGTCGCCCAGCAATGCTGGAGCTTCTGTCATCAACGAGTCTACACAGAGAGTGGCGTTTTGTTCGGGTTGTGTGGCGCTTTTGGCGCAAGATGCGATGCCGAGGGCTACTGCCGCAGCAACGATGGCGTAAAGGATTTGTTTCATAAGCAAAATTTGTAAAATGCAATAATGCGCAAATATACACAGAATATTCGACGAAACATAATAGTGAATGCAGGGCGCAATCCGATTTGCGGTCGCGAAGCGAATTATGGGAGTCAAATATACGGATAAGCTGAGCGCAAAAGCAAATCAAAATAACCGCTGCAGGCTTTACGCTTATAAAATATTTATAAATAACGGGCTTGGATTTGCCAGTGTTGAGGGAAATGAGTACTTTTACAAAAATATTGCCCGCAAACCAATCGGCGGGTTTTGAAGCCTAAACACAATTACCAATGAAAAAAGCTATTACATTAGCCCTTGTTCTGTGCGTCGGAGGTTTTGCTGCATATAAGTTGACAAAGCATGCCGATGATATACGCGCCGACGTCCTTTCCGAGGGCGAGAAGCCGGTGTGGCTCGAAGCTGATTCGGCTGCGGCTATCGACAGCCGCATACGCTCTGATTTCTCGCTGAGCCTTGCCGAAGCCGCCGAGCGCATACGCGAGCTGCACCCCGGAGTTACAGATGCAGATATCGATACCTTCATAGCCCGCCACTATATAGAAGCCAAGACTATCGACGGCGAGGTGCGGATACACCGCAAGTCGCCCCGCAACCTCGGCTTGCTCAACCCGGAGTATAACGGCGGTATCACCGACCGTGGATATGATGCCAAACCCGAGCGGCTGGCATATGTGGATTCGGTGCTGTCCTATTATCGTGGGAAGAATTCGAAAGGGCTTGCCCACAAGGTGAAGTTCCGCTTCAGTATCGATGTGCCTTACGACAAGTCGCTCGAGGGCGACAGCATACGGGTATGGATGCCTGTGCCTTTGGAAGGCGAGCTTTGCGACCGGCAGGAAGACGTGGAGATATTGTCGACCGTTCCTGCCGACTATGTGCTGTCGGGCGACCGTTCGGTGCATAATACCATTTCGTTCGTTCTTCCGGCGCCTGCCGAGGGCGATACCGCCCATTTCGAGTATGTGGGCAGCTATGTTAGCAAGGGCAAGTTCGTGTCGGCTGCCGATGTGGATAAAAACATCAGGCCTTACGACAAATCGTCGGATCTCTACAAGCGCTATACCGCGATGGAGGCACCCCACGTGGTGCGCCTTGACTCTCTGGCCCGTGCCATAGTTGGCGACGAAACCAACCCGCACCTCCAGAGTGAGCTTGTGGCCGATTATATAATGCAATATCCCTGGGCCGGTGCGCGCGAGTACAGCACCATAAAGTGTATACCTGAGTATGTGCTGCGCGAGCGTCACGGCGACTGCGGCCAGGTGTCGCTGCTGTATATATCGCTTATGCGTTCGCTGGGTGTTCCGGCGCGCTGGGAAAGCGGCTGGATGATTCACCCCGGAGAGAAAAACTACCACGACTGGGCCGAGGTGTATTTTGAAGGCGTGGGCTGGGTGCCTGTCGACGTGTCGTTCGGGCGTTATGGCAATACTTCCGACGCCGATGCTCGCACATTCTACTCTCACGGTATGGACGCGCACCGTTTTGCCACCAACAAAGGCGTGTGTGGCGATCTCTACCCGGCCAAGCGCTTTGTGCGTAGCGAAACAGTCGATTTCCAGGCCGGCGAGGTAGAGTGTTCCCGAGGCAACCTATTTTATCCCGGCTGGGATTCAAGCTTCACACTTCTCTCTGTAGAGCCGGTAGAATATTGAATCCGGCATATCGTAACTGACAAAGACCAATCACAATATAGAAATGAAACTTAAACATATAGTTTGTGCTTTAATAATAAGCCTTGGCGCTGTCTGCCCGGCATATGCAGGCCCGGTAGAGGCGAAGGCTGATGCTCGCGCGCTCGTAGAGGCCGGAGCCGAGGCTGTGGGCGAATGGGCGCAGGTGCGCATACCTGCGGCAAGTATCCGTACAGAGGGACGCCATGCTGCTGAAATGTCGACACAGGCCGTTCTCGGCACTCCGCTCAAAGTGCTTGAACGCGGCGGTGAATGGTGGCGTGTGCAGACCCCCGACGGCTATACGGGCTGGATTCCGTCGTCGTCGGTGGTAGCCAAGACCGCTGCAGAAATGGCGGGCTGGCGCTCGGCCGAGCGTCTGGTGGCTACCGATCCGTGGCAGTTCCGCGTGTACCGCAAACCCGGAGGCGGCTGCTTCGATGTCGTTACCGACCTTGTGAACGGTTGCATCGTTGAAAAAATCAGCGGGGAACCTACCGGCAATTATTACAAAGTGCGTCTTCCCGACGGCCGCGAGGGCTATGCCAAGGCCGAATCGCTGACACCTGTCAAGGACTGGGCCGCGCAGCAGTTCGACCCGCAGTTGATTCTTGCGGTGGCATCGTCGATGGAGGGCACTCCCTATCTTTGGGGCGGCACCTCGACAAAGGCGCTCGATTGTTCCGGCCTTGCCAAGGTAAGCTACCTTGCAAATGGCATAATACTGATGCGCGACGCCTCGCAGCAGGCTGTGACAGGAACGCGGATAGAGGCCAAAAACTGGCGCGACTGCCGTGCCGGCGACCTCTTGTTCTTCGGCAATGCCAAGACCGGCCGTGTGACCCATGTGGCTATATACGACCACGACGGACGCTATATCCATTCTTCGGGTCGTGTGAAGCGTAACAGCGTGGATCCTGAATCTCCCGAATACCTCACAACCCCCTTCCTCCATGCCGTGCGTATAGCCGGAAACGAGGGAACCCCGGGCATAACTCCCGTTAAGGATCACCCTTGGTTTTTTTAACCCCAGACAACAATGAACAGACGCAGTTTTCTTAAAACAGGCATGCTCGGCGCCCTTTTCGCCGCATCGCCCATATCGCTGTCGGCTCTCGACAGCGCCACACGTCCCGCCAACCGTCCGGGGCGTCTGAACCTTTCGTTCCGTCCTTATGAATTGCAGCTCCGCCACGCCTTCAATCTGGCGCGCAACCAGCGCACCACCACCCCCGGCGTGCAGGTTCAGATAGAATATGACGGCTTGATTGGCTATGGAGAAGCCTCCATGCCGCCTTACCTTGGCGAAAGCGTGGCATCTGTGACGGAATATCTGTCGAAACTCGACCTGTCGCAGTTCTCCGACCCCTTCCGCATCGAGGACATACACGAATATATGGAGAGCGTGGCTCCGAACAACCGTGCCGCCAAGGCGTCGGTGGACATAGCGCTCCACGACCTCACCGGCAAGATTATGGGGCAGCCGTGGTACCGCATATGGGGCCTTAACCCCGACAAATGCCCGAACACCTCGTTCACTATCAGCTACGATTCCAACCCGGAGGAAATGCGCAAGAAGATAGAGGAAACAAGCCCTTACAAGGTTGTGAAGGTGAAGATGGGCCTCGACCACGACAAGGAGATTGTGGAGGCTCTGCGCCGGCATACGGACGTGCCCATATGCGTAGATGCCAACCAAGGGTGGAACAACAAGGAAAAAGCACTCGAAATGTGCCACTGGCTTGCCGAACGCGGCTGCCTGTTTGTGGAGCAGCCTATGGACAAGGCGGCTATCGACGACACGGCATGGCTGCGCGAGCGCTCGCCCCTGCCTATCATAGCCGACGAATTTCTACAGCGTCTGCCCGATGTGCGGCGTGCCGCGCAGGCTTACGACGGCATAAATATAAAACTGATGAAGAGCACGGGCATGCACGAGGCATACAAGATGGCAGTGCTTGCGCGCGCCCTCGGTATGAAAGTGATGCTCGGCTGCATGACCGAAACATCGTGCGCCGTGAGTGCAGCCGCCCAGCTCGCTCCGATAGTCGACTGGGCCGACCTTGACGGTAATCTTCTCATAGCCAACGATATTTTCGACGGCATGAAAATTGTCGACGGCAAGGTGACACTCAACAATCGTCCCGGCATCGGTGTTGTACCTGTCGGCTGAGTCCTTATAGCGTGAACTATCCACCTTAGATATATACACATGACCAAAGAACTTGCTTTATGCAAAAACGCCGTGGTGGCGTATCTTAAAAAAGCACCGGCCGAGTTTTCAAAGGCCGACATTGTGGATTTCGTTGCCAATAACGGCATCGAAATGGTAAACTTTATGTATCCGGCAGCTGACGGACGCCTGAAGACCCTTAATTTCGTAATCAACAATCAGGCGTATCTCGAAACGATTCTCACTCTTGGCGAGCGTGTGGACGGTTCTTCGCTGTTCCCCTTCATAAGCGCCGGCAGCTCCGACCTTTATGTTGTGCCTCGTTTCCGCACGGCTTTCGTCGATCCTTTCGCTACGCTGCCCACGCTGACTATGCTTTGCTCCTTCTTCGACAAAGACGGCAAGCCGCTCGAATCAGCTCCCGAGCAGGTGCTCGACAAGGCGTGCCGTGCCTTCAGCGAAACCACGGGGCTTAACTTCAACGCCATGGGCGAGTTGGAGTATTACGTGATAGCACCTGATCCAGGCACATTCCCCGCCACCGACCAGCGCGGCTACCACGAATCGGCGCCCTTTGCCAAATTCAACGACTTCCGCACGCTGTGTATGAGCTATATAGCCCGCACAGGTGCTCAGATAAAGTACGGCCACTCGGAGGTGGGCAACTTCTCCCTCGACGGCAAGATATACGAGCAGAACGAAATAGAGTTCCTGCCGGTAGATGCCCGCGACGCTGCCGACCAGCTTATGCTCGCCAAGTGGGTGATACGCAATCTCGCACAGCGTCAAGGTCTTGACATCACTTTCGCACCGAAGATTACGGCAGGCAAAGCCGGGTCGGGTCTGCACATACATATGAAGCTCACGCATGCTGACGGAAGCAGCGCCATGCTTGCGCCCGAAGGCGGCCTGAGTGCGGAGGCCCGCAAAGCCATTGCCGGACTTATGACGCTTGCCGCCCCGCTTACGGCCTTCGGCAACGCCAATCCGACATCGTACTTCCGCCTGGTGCCGCATCAGGAAGCTCCTACCAATATATGCTGGGGCGACCGCAACAGGTCGGTGCTTGTGCGTGTGCCTCTGGGCTGGACGGCTGATGCCGATATGTGCGCCGTGGCCAACGGTGGGGCTGCCGTAGGAAAAGCCGGTGGTGTCGACGCCCGCCAGAAGCAGACCTTTGAAATTCGCTCTGCCGACTGCTCTGCCGACATCTACCAGCTGATAGCCGGTCTGGCAGTGGCTGTGCGCCACGGCTTCGAGATGCCCGACGCCCTCGAGGTGGCCGACAGATATTATGTCGACATCGACATTCACAAGGCTGAAAACGCCGAGCGACAGGCTTCGCTGCCCACGCTGCCGGCTAACTGCCCGGCTTCGGCAGATTCGTTGGAGGCCAATGCCGAGATATTCACGGCCAAAGGCGTTTTCCCTGCCGAGGCGCTCAGTAGCGTGGCTCGGCGTCTGCGTTCGTTCAACGACGAGCGCTATGCCCGCGCGCTGTCCGATTCAGAACTTATGCTTCAGATAGTGGAAGAGCATTACCATTGCGGATAAACACTATCTGAAACCGCGAACTTTTGCGGCGCATAGTGCGTTATGATGTAAATTCATCATCAAACAGCATTATGCGCCGCTTTTTTTGTATTTTGGCTTCGGCCGTGGCCCTTGTAGCGTCCGCTACGGGGCTTTCAGACAGCAACAGTCTTCCCGACCGGCAGATTGACTCCCTGCTGACGAGCCACAAACTGGTGTATATCGACGGTCGCCCGGCCGATGCCGGCACGCAGGAGTACGTCGATTCGATACGCCGTAAGATTTCGGAGTTCTATTACGACCAGTTCAGGGCGTTTTCCGACCCTGCCGCACCGTATTTTATGTTCCTGAGCAAGGACGCCTCGCTGGCCATGGGTATAGGCGGCGCCGTGCGTATGCGTGCGTACTACGACTGGGGTGGCGCGATGCCCACTTCGGCGTTCGTGCCTTACCTCATACCGATGCATCCTTCGCCTGTGTCGATGCGCCACTTGGGGACGACTCCGGCGGGCACATGCTTGTACTTCAAAGTCTTCGGACGCAATAAAATGCTCGGTGACTACCAGTTGTATATCGAAGGCAATTTTTCGGGATATGAATCGCGCGACTTCAAGATTAAAAAGGCATATGCAATAGTCAATGATTTCACGGTAGGATATGCCAGCTCCACATTCTCCGACCCTGCGGCGCTGCCGCCGATAGTCGATGCGCAAGGGCCGAACAACAAGATTGCTCCGACCTCCGTGTTGGTGCGATATATGCCTGTGGTGCGCGACAAATGGGTGTTTGCCGCGTCTGTGGAAATGCCATCGTCGGCAGTTGATGCCGATAATGACGCCACTCAGGCCGTTGACAACTGGATGCCCGATTTCGCCGCATTCGCTCAGTACCAGTGGGCGCGCGGGCAGCATGTGCGCCTCTCGGGCGTAGTGCGCACGTTGTCGTACCGCGATGTCGCTGCCGCCACTAATCATAATATTGCGGGCTGGGGGCTTCAGCTCAGCTCGGTGGCGCACCCTGCTACTCCCGTTACCACCTATGCCACGCTGAACTACGGCCACGGATACGCAGGGCTCGGCGGCGACCTTATGATGGGGCGCTATGACCTTGTGGGCGACCCTGCGAAGCCGGGCAAGATGTATGCTCCGGCGTCGTTCGGCTGGTGTCTGGGCGTGCAGTATAACATCAGGCCCAACTTGTTTGTGAGCGCGAGCGCGAGTGCCACACGCTACCTGCCGTCGCACGAGGTGGCTCCCGACGAATATAAGCGCGGTATGTTCGGCGCGGTCAACGTGTTCTGGAATCTGACGCCGCGCATGCAGGTGGCCGCAGAGTTGGATCTCGGAATGAGGCGTAACTTCAGCGGAGAGCACCGCTATGCGCGGCGCGCAGGCCTGATGTGCATGTTCTCGTTCTGATAAAAACGCCCTCTAAACAGAATCAGAGTATGCCGGCGGCCTTGAAAAACTCGCGGTAGTAATCGGCCTTGCGCTCAGGCGCGAGTGGATATGCCCGCGAGGTAGATGGCAGCCGCCATATTTCTACGTCTTGGTGCCCTGCAGGGCTGTATTGTATATGTTTTCCCATGGCCGGAGCCTCTGTCGATGTGGCTTCGGCCAGTGTCATTGCCGCTTTTTCGCCTGTAGTGGCTATGGCCGCGCATTCCGGCATGCGGGCTAACAGCTCGGCTATCGGAGCAGGTTCGACTATTTCGAGGTATTTGTCGGAAGCGTTTCCTTTGAGGCGGCGAACTGCAGCGCCTGTGTCGGATAGCGCTATGCCGTGGAGTGTGAGCATTTCCTTGATGTCGTCGAGTCGGTAGGAGCGCGATGCGCGGTCGTAGAACGCTTCGGCGTCGTCGCGGAATATTATGCCCATCACGCGCCAGAAATCGTTGGTGCGGTTAGGGTAGTAAAACTCCATTGCCCGGCGGTGTTCGCCGGGCGGGAATGTTCCCATTATCAGTACTTTTGCGTCATCTGGAATCCATGGTTCCCACGGATGCCGCTCTATTGGTAGCTGTTCGGAGGGGTATGTGTCGGCCATTTTGTGTCGTAGTTTGATGTTATGAGCGCGGCTCGGCCTCGCTATTGCAAATATAACAAAATAATCCTATTTTTGCATTCATATTTGCTGTCAGACAATATTCAATATTGTGAATCCGTTAAAAATAAGCGGCTACAATATGCTGTGGCATTGGAATCTGTCGCATTTATTGGATTAAATAATTTTTTTTTGTCAACAAAGTATTGCAAGGACAATACACGGATATAAATCAGTCGATTACTAATGAAAATATTAAAGGTTAACCTGCTTGTCGGTGTTGTGGCTCTGCTGCTGGCTTCGTCGTGTTCGGCCCCTAAGAAAGTGCCTTATTTCGCTGATGCCGAAACTCTGTCGACGGAGGTGCTGTCGCAATTGCCGGTCAATTCCGACCCCGTGATCAATGTCGGCGACCTGCTCAACATCGAGGTTACCGGCACCAATGTCAACGCCCTCGCTCCATTCAACAAGGGCCGCTACATTGATGCCACGGGCAATATAGGGACTGTGGCTCGTCCTTACAACTCGTACTCCAACACCGGCGTTGAAATGTCGACCGATTACTATCTGGTAAATTCAGACGGAGCTATCGATTTCCCCATCATAGGCAAGATAGAAGTGGCCGGGCTGCCGAAGAGCAAGGTGGCCGAGAAGATTGCTGCCGATATATATCCGAAGTATGTTACCGAGAAGCCGAACGTGGATATACGCCTGATGAACTTCCGCGTGACAGTGGCGGGCGCCGTGCGCAGCCCGGGTGTGTACCAGAGCCGCAATGAACGTATGACATTCCTTGAGGCGATATCGATGGCCGGCGACCTGCTGATACAGGGTGACCGCGAGAACATACTGCTTTACCGCTCGAATCCCGACGGCACGCGCGAGGTTGTGAAGCTCAATATACACGACAAGGACTTTCTGCTGTCGCCGTACTTTACCCTGCAGCAGAACGACTTCATATATGTAGAGCCTAACGCGTCGATGCGTGCGGGCGCATGGCAGATGAACTCGGGCCTCTCGGCCACTATTTCGATTGTCGGCGGCCTGTCGTCGCTTGCATCGCTCGTGGTAGGTGTTATCAACCTCAGCAGATAGGGCGCCTGTTCAATCCTTTCGTTTCAAATGTTAAACATATCGGCCGGCAGGAATGCCTGATTCCCTTTCTCCGGGCAATCACGTGCGGAAAGGCACAGCAGTTCAGCCGAGCTAAATAGAAAATATGGCTACAGAGAATATTCAAGACCTCCAGAATCAGGAAAATGAAGAAAGTTTCGACACCAAGGGTCTTTTGCTGGCCTTCCTGGCTAACTGGAAATGGTTCGTGATCTGCGGCGTGGTGGCTGTGGTGGCTGCCGTGTTCTACATCATATCGGTTATACCTACTTACCGGATTGACGCTTCGATATATCTTCGCGACCAGTCCGACGGGCCGGGCAACGCGTTCAGTATGAATGCCGCAGACCCTATGGTGGCATTCAAGAACTATATCGACGAAACCGAGCTGGAGGTGCTCAAGAGCCGTAACAATATCATAAAGATTGTCGATTCGCTCAATCTGTGCTATACCTATTATGGCAAGGGCACATTCCGCGACAAGCCACAGTACCGCAATAATCCCGTGTCGGCCTCGATGAGTGCCGAAGATCTTTCGGAACTGGAATCGACCATCGCAATCACCGTGACGCCGCCTGATGCGGCCGGTAAATGTGATGTAGTGGCCAAAACGAAGGTGAAAAACGAGGAGGGCAAAATGGAAGAAGTGGAGAAGAAATTTACTGGAGTCACTCTTCCGGTCGATCTGGAACTCGCATATGGCAATGTGCGCTTGGAGCGCAACGCGGCGGAGCCTAAGTTTGAAAGCAGCGAGATAATATTCATAGACAATCCCCGAGATATGGCCAGAAGCATATCGGATCGTCTTAATATCGAGTTTGCCAAGAAATCAGATAGGATTATACGTGTGTCGTTGCTCGACCAGGTTTTCTCGCGCGGCGAAGACATAGTGCAGGTGATGCTCGCGTTCTATAACAAAAACATAATAGCAGACAAGAACCAGTCGGCTATGCAGACCGAGGCTTTCATACTGGAACGCCTCGTGATGATAAACGACGAGCTGCGCGATGTCGAAAACCGTTTGCAGAAATACCGCCAGGCACATAGCATCTCCGACCTGAAAGCTCAGTCGTCGCTCAACCTTCAGCAGAGGAGCGAATATGAGTCGACTCTTGCTAAAATTATGGCAGAGCTGGCTATGTACGACGAGATAGAGAACATTATGAAAAACTCCGGCGAGTACACCGCGCTCCCGACCATCGTCACGCAGCCCTCGTTAACAAGCATAATAGAGACATATAATACCAAGGTTCACCGCTTCAAACGCACAATCGACGGCAGCACCCCCGACAATCCATTGGTGGTCAGCATGCAGGAGGAGCTTAACAACGACCGTAGCCGGATACTCCAGACACTGTCGAGCGCGCGGGCAAGCCTTGTGGCCGAACGCGACAACATACAGCGCCTGCAGCTTGCCCGTACCGGAGAGCTGGCTTCGTTGCCGCCTGTGGACAAGGGCTATCAGGAGATATTCCGTGAAAAGGAAGTAAAGGTCAACATATACACCTTCCTGCTTCAACGCCGCGAGGAAATAGCTCTTCAAAAAACACTTGCCACCAATACCGCCCGACTTATCGACGACCCGCTGGCAGAGGCTCCTGTGTCGCCCCGCAAGATGCTTATACTTGCGGCTGCGCTGATGTTCGGACTTGGCCTGCCTGCCGGAATCATATTCCTCAAGCGCTCGCTGTTTCCGAGCTTCTCCACGCAGGAAGATCTTGAACATCTTACCAAAGTGCCGGTGCTTGGCGAGATATGCTCGCGCTCGAAAGAATCCAAGGGAGAAATCGTGGTCGGTGAGAATGTCACCACGCCAGAGGCAGAATTGTTCCGCCTGATGCGTAACAACATATCGTTTACGCGAGCCGGAGCCGAGTCGCGGGTGATTATGGTTACTTCTGCTGTGTCAGGCGAAGGCAAGACATTTATCACAGCCAACCTTGCGATGACATACGCCCTTATGAAAAAGCGTGTGGTAGTGCTCGGCATGGACCTCCGCAGACCCAAGCTTGCGTCGAGTTTCGGGCTTACAAACCGCGTCGGTGTCACAACCTTCCTTTCGGGGCAGGAAAAGGATATTGACAAGTTGCTGTACCAGTCAAAAGTCAATCCTAACCTGTATATAATGCCGGCAGGTCCGATACCTCCGAACCCGAACGAGCTTCTGATGAGCGACAATATGACGCAGCTAATCGAAACACTGCGTGCCGAGTTTGACTATGTGCTGATTGACTCGGCACCTATCGGCCTGGTGTCGGACTCCTATCTGATAACGCACCATACCGATTTGCAGATATTCGTGAGCCGTGCCAACCGTTCTACTCCCGGAGGCCTCAAGCTGCTCCACGATGCTATCAGGGCAGGCAAGCTGTCGGCGCCGTATATCGTGCTTAACGACGTCAACATAACCTCCGGCGCCTATTCCTACCAGCGCTACGGCAAATATGGGTATTCAAGCAACCATACATACGTCTATGGCTACGGCAACAAACGCAAGCAAGACGAACATAACGACAAATGACCCCCTTTCTATGTGGACGCAGATAGGGCGCAGGGTTCTCGTTGACGAAAATTATTATGACAATGCAACAGACTGGCAGACTTGCACTCGTTACGGGTGCCGACGGTTTTATCGGCTCGCATCTTACGGAGGCATTGCTCGCACACGGCTATCGGGTGCGGGCGCTCGCGCAATATAATTCGTTTAATAACTGGGGCTGGCTCGAAGATGTGGGCAATCGACCCGGACTGGAAGTGGTGTGCGGCGATGTGCGCGACCCCGAGTTTTGCCGCTCGCTATGCCGAGGAGTCGACACTGTGTTTCATCTTGCGGCGCTGATCGCTATTCCTTACAGCTATGAAGCTCCCGATAGCTATGTCGACACCAATGTTCGCGGTACGCTCAATATGCTTCAGGCAGCGCGCAGCGAGGCCGTGGGGCGCATAATAGTAACTTCGACGAGCGAGGTGTACGGCACTGCGCAGTACGTGCCTATCGACGAACGCCACCCGCGCCAGCCGCAGTCGCCGTATTCGGCCACCAAGATAGCGGCCGATGCCCTTGCCGAGAGCTTCTACAGGGCTTTCGACCTTCCGGTGGTCATAGCGAGGCCATTCAATACTTACGGGCCGAGGCAGAGTGCCAGAGCCATAATCCCGACTGTGATTACGCAGCTCGCCACGGGCGCCAAGACGATAAAGCTCGGCGACCTTGCGCCGACTCGCGATTTCAACTACGTGGCTGATACCGCAGAGGGCTTTATAGCGCTTGCCGAAACGCCAGGCATAGAGGGGCGCGACATAAATATAGCCACCGGCGGAGAGGTAAGTATGGGGGAAACAGTCAAGGCAATAATGCGACTTATGGGCAGTGATGCAGAGCTTGTGCTCGATCCTGCCCGTCTGCGCCCGGCAAAGAGCGAGGTAAACCGCCTCTGCGGTGATAACACGCTGATTACCACGCTTACATCGTGGCGTCCTTCGCATACCCTCGACGACGGTCTGCGCAAGACTATCGAATGGTTTACCCGTCCGGGGGTTCTGTCGAAGTATAAGCCCGACATATATAACCGTTGATTATGGCTTCAGGGCAAGGACGGATTACATTCCTTTTTCTTGGCGGCGCCAAGCGTGTGGGAATGGCGCGACTTTTTGAGAAGGCCGCGCAGGAGAGAGGCATCGAGTTGCGGATAATAGGCTATGAGCTCGACCGGTTGTGTCCGCTTGGCGGAAAGTACGAAATTGTGGAAGGCCTGCGCTGGTCCGATCCTGCCGTATTCGCACATCTCGGAGAAGTGGTTGAGGACTACGAGGTTGATGCCCTGATTCCGTTTGTCGACGGGGCTGTGGGCGTCGCGGCAGAGTTTGCGGCTCGTCATACGGGGCGCAGGGTGTTCGTGCCGGCCTCGGGGCGGGAGCTTGTCGACAAGATGTTCGACAAAGTGGCTGCGGCAGAGCTTTTCGAGCGTCTTGGTTTGCCGATACCTGCCACATACCGCGACGGCGATCCTTGCCTCCGTCTTATTGCCAAGCCTCGATTCGGCTCGGCGTCGAAAGGCATAGTTGAGATAAACAGCCTCCAGAAACTCTACGAGCTGCAAGGCGTGTCCCACCGATATCTTATTCAAGAGCGTATAGACAACAGGGAGGAGCTTACGGTCGATTGCTACGTGTGCGTTCGCACGGGGCACATCGCTGGCATAAGCCCGCGTGTGCGGCTCGAAGTGTCGGGCGGCGAGGTTGTGCGCACTCTCACAGTGGATTGCCCTGAGGCTGTCGCGCTGGCACGTCGCACTCTCGAGGCCACGGGGCTGCGCGGGGCTGTTACGGTGCAGCTTATCCGCGACCTTGACAACGGACGGTATATGGTAATGGAAATCAATCCGCGCCTCGGCGGTGGCGCTGTCGCCTCGGTATACTCAGGGTTTAACCTGCCCGCGGCCATTATTGCCGACTGCCTCGGCGAGGAAGTAAACGCGGGCGAGGCGCGACCGGGATATATGACGGTGAGATACCTCGAAGATTTAGTTTTTGTGCCTGAAAATGACTGACAAGCATATTATCATAATAGCCGAAGCCGGAGTTAACCACAACGGCGATATCGATATGGCGCGCCGCATGGTTGCGGAGGCTCGCAAGGCCGGTGCCGACTATGTGAAATTTCAGACGGCTGTACCCGAGCTCGTCATATCTACTTTTGCGCCCAAGGCCGAGTATCAGAAGGCCACCACGGGAGAAGCTGAGAGCCAGCTCGAAATGTGCAAGGCTATCCACCTGCCGCTCTCGGACTATGCGGAGCTTAAAGCGCTGTGCGATGAAGCGGGTATCGGGTTTATGAGCACGCCGTTCGACCTTGTGTCGGTCGATTGCCTCGTTCCCTTGGCTATGGACTATTGGAAGATTCCTTCGGGCGAGATTACGAACCTGCCTTATCTGCTGAAGATCGGTCGACTTGGAGGACGTGTGATAATGTCGACGGGCATGGCGACTCTCGACGAGGTGGAGGCGGCGGTTCGCGTGCTCGAAAGTGCCGGGACGCCCCGTGGCAACATATGGCTGCTGCACTGCACCACGCAGTATCCGGCGCCGTTGCAGTCGGTCAACCTGCGGGCTATGGACGCGCTTGCCTCGCTTGGCTGTGCCGGAGTGGGCTATAGCGACCATACCGAGGGCATAGAAGTGGCGCTGGCCGCGGCCGCGCGCGGCGCCGTGATAATCGAGAAACACTTCACTCTTTCGCGAAGTCTGCCGGGGCCGGACCACAAGGCTTCGCTCGAACCCGACGAGCTGGCACGGCTCGTGGCCTCTGTCCGCAAGGTGGAGGCAGCGCTCGGTGGCGGTGTGAAAGATGTGGCCGATGCAGAGCGTCCCAATATCGAGGTTGCCCGAAAAAGCATCGTGGCAGCGCGAGCCATAGCCGAAGGCGAGCTGTTTTCGGAGGATAACATCACCGTCAAACGCCCCGGCAACGGCATCTCCCCGATGCGGTGGTTCGATGTGCTCGGCAGCCGCGCTCCGCGCTCATTCGAAGCCGACGAGCTAATAAGCCTATAAGTCTGAATGGCAACAAAAACGGCAGCGTGTGTGACGCTGCCGTTTTTGTTGTATTATAGGCGAATCAGAGATTGCTGCGGTCTTTGTTGCTCTTGCGGAAGAAGAGTTTGTGGTCGATGTATTCCTGTGTGGCGATTAGCGTCGGTTTGGGGAGGCGCTCGTAGTAGCGGGATATTTCGATCTGTTCACGGTTTTCGCTCACTTCTTCAAGGTTGTCGTTGTAGGGTGCGAATTCCTGGAGTTTCTTTTCGAGGTCGCTTTTCATCTGTGCTGCAATCTGGTTTGCGCGCTTTGAGATGATGCACACGGTTTCATAGATGTTGCCGGTGTCCTGAGAGAGCTCAATCATGTCGCGTGTAACGGTGTTGAGCGGCGTGTTGCTTTTCTTGAAATCCATGAAAAATATTGGAGGTTTATTGTTTTCGTGAAAATGAAAGTCTGTCAGTCCTTTACGTATCGCTGGGCTATTTTGAGGATATTGTCGGCCTCGGCGCGGTTGGGGCTGTCGGGGTAGTTGTTGATGAAAGAGTAATATTCGTCTACCACGTCGCGGAATCGGTCGGCCTTGCGCTCTTCGATAGAGTTGGCTGCTTCCTGATACCGGGCTTTGAGTATGAGCATTTCGAGCTCTTCCTTGTATTTGGAATAAGGGTAGTCTTTTACGGCGTTGCGGGCTACAATCACGGCGCTTTCATAGTTGTTGCCCATATAGTTGCCGAGGTTGTAGTAGAGCTGCGCATTCTGTAGCTGCTTGAGGGTGAGCTTGTCCTGCATCTCGAAGATTGCGTTCTGTGCAATCGACACTTTGTCGCTGCGCGGGAAGAAATCGAGGAATGCCTGCAGTTCTTCTATGGCCTTGATTGTGCCTGTCTGGTCAAGCTGTGCTTCGGGGGAGTCGAGATAGTAACCGTATCCGCAGAAGAAGCGTGCTGATTCCACATATTTGCCTCTCGGGTAACGGCTGTAGTATGTCTTGAAGTATGCGCCGGAGCTTATATAGTCCTTGTTCTCGTAGTGGCTCATAGCGAGCAGGTACATGGATTCTTCGGCTTTGTCCGAGCCTTTGAAAACCGATACGCAGTCCTGAAGCAGGGTCGCGGCCTGCACGTATTTTTTCTGTTCAAACGCGCGCTTGGCGTATTCAAACTTGTAGTTGTAGTCGTTGCTTTTCTGGGCGCGCTGGTATTCGCCGCAGGAGCACATCATAAGTGCCGCAATGATGTATAGGATATAGTAGCGCATGAATTATGTGTTCGTACTAATGCGCAAAGTTAGGAAAAAAAGCCGATACGGCCTTGCCTTTGGCGGATAAACAGCACCACTTTACCTATAATTAACATTTTATGATTCGTTTGTGGCACGTTTTGTTTTGTTAATTGCCCGAAAATCGCTATGTTTGTACAAATTCCTGATACCATGAAAAAGCTGTTTGTCTATGCCGCATTGTCGGTGCTGCCGTTCGTCGCCGCCGGAGAACGCACGGAGTATGAACTTGAGTATTCGCCTTTTGGAGAAGAGGTTCTTGCGGGCGACGTATGGGATGTTTCGCGGCTCGCGGTGGAGGATTCCCGCTCGAAGGCTTTTGCGGGAATAGGGGCTTCGGGTATCTACGGCGAGCGTCTTGGCGGCAGGGAGCTGCTGTATCTTTTCAGGGGTGACTCGCTGCTGTTCCGGGGCTATACCTCAGGGCGTATCGAAGGGCTTCTGAACGATTCTTTGACTGTCGTCGCTCGTTTCCCTCTTTGCGGTGGTACTGCCGGTGTCGGTGGTGTGTCGCTCCGAGGCAGGCGCGGCGATGTGGCCGTGTCGGCTGTCGGTACACTTCGCAGCGAGGTTTGTGGCACAGGCCGTCTTGTCCGCGCTGTGGCCGACACTGTGGGCGGTGTGACGCTTGTGCGGGAGGTGCAGCGTCTTGACGAGCGCTTCCCGGCCGGGGCGGAAGAATCCCGGGCATATACGGTGACTATCCACAGGTGGTATGCAGACGGCTGCCGTGTGCCTCTGGCCGTGCAGACAGAATATGACGGCGACGGTATGCTGCCATTCGGGCGGCTCTATCTGTCGTCGGCGCCGGTGGAAAGTATGGCAGGGGAAGCCGACGCTGCCGCCGGGGCGCGGGCTTATCTCGCGGGAGCCTCTCTCAAGGTTCGTGACGGAGTTTTGGAGCTTGTTGTCGGCAATTCTTCTGTTTGCGAGCCATTTATGATTGAAGCCTCGCTTGTCGATGCCGCAGGCCATTGTTATGAAAAAGCCGAAGCCCTTGCGGGATCCGGCTCGGTAACAATAGATATCTCTGTGGCTTCTCTTCCGAGAGGCTCGTATATGCTCGTTGTGACAGCCCGGGACTATCCGGGACTTGCAGCGAAGTACATGCTCGTGCTATAGCACGTTGAGCACCTGCTCTTTGATTTGTTCCAAAAGGTCTTTCATCCGCACCACTATGGCCTGCATTTCGGCGTGGTTGCTTTTGGAGCCGAGGGTGTTGATTTCGCGTCCCATCTCCTGGGCTATGAAGCCGAGTTTTTTGCCTTGTCCGGGAGTGGGGGCTTCCATCGTTTCGATAAAATATGCAAGGTGTTTGCCGAGGCGCTGCTTTTCCTCGTTGACATCGAGTTTTTCGATGTAGAATATCATTTCCTGTTCGAGGCGGCCTTTGTCGTAGTCGGGGAGGTTGAGTTTTCCGAGGTTTTCCTCGATGCGCTGCCTTATCTTGGGTACTCGCTCTTGCTCGAAAGGCTCTATCTGCCTGAGCAGCTCGGAGAGGTCGTCTATGCGCGATGCGAAGAACTTTTCGAGTTCGAGTCCTTCCGCGCGGCGATGTGCCCGCAGGGCTTCAACGGCATCTGCCGTTGCTTTTTCGAGTGCGGCAGCCTCGTTGTCGTCGGCAAGCTCCGGTGTGGCTGTGCTTATGGCGTCGGGGAAACGCAGCAGCACGGAGTACCAGTCGGCAGGCTCGCCTATGCCGAGCGTTTCGGCGGCTTCTTTGATTTGCTGCTTGTAGCATTCGAGGGCCGACACGTTCAGCCGTGCTGACGGTGTGTCGGCGGTTCCGGCATTGCTTTCGACAGATACGGTGAGGTCGACCTTGCCGCGTTCAACGGCATGACCTACGAATGCGCGGAGCTGCAACTCGTGTTCGCGGAAAGAGTATGGCATACGGACATTGAGATCCATCTGCTTGGAGTTGAGAGATTTGATTTCCACGCAAATTTTCTTTGCGCCAGCTTCGGCGATAGCTTTCCCGAAACCTGTCATAGACATAAGCATAATGCAGGACTGCTCGGCGCCTACCCCTTGCTTGGCGCCTGTTGGTGAGGGGGAGGGCGCACCCCACGGCGCGCCTGCGGCTGCAAAATTACAAAATATCGGCAAAGGTCGGGCTGTTTTAAATGGAAAAAGTAGTATCTTTGCCGAAAACACAGAGCAGATGAGTACAATACTTGAAATCGAAACCTCGGGTTCGCCGTGCTCGGCGGCCCTGACTTCCGACGGTATGATACTTGCGCACCGCGAGGATTTTACGGGGCGCAACCATGCCGCCATGCTGAGCGATTTTGTAAAATACTGCCTTGACTACGGAGCCGAGCACGGGCTTAAGCCCGACGCTGTTGCCGTGAGCCTCGGTCCGGGTAGCTATACGGGTCTGCGCATAGGCCTTAGCGAGGCTAAGGGCTTGGCTTACGCGCTTGATGTGCCGCTGATAGGGGTAAAGACGCTCGAACTGCTCGCGTCGCGTGTGATGTTCTCGACCGACGACATCGACCCCGATACCATATTCGTGCCGATGGTCGATGCGCGCCGTATGGAAGTCTATACCGCCGCCTACGATTTCGGTCTTGCCGAGTTGCTTGCGCCTCAGGCCATGATACTCGATGAAGGCTCCTATGCCGATCTTAAGGCGAGCGGGCGTCCGATACTGTATTTCGGCAGCGGCGCGGCCAAGGCTCAGGAGCTGATGGCCGATTGCCCCGGCGCTGTGTATGTGCCCGATGTGGAGGCGCTTGCTGTCGACATGGTTGCTTTGGCAGAGCTTGCGTACGCCCGCCGCAGCTTTATTGACACGGCGTACTCCGTGCCTGTGTATCTGAAAGAATTTCAGGCAACAACCCCGAAACACAAAGTGCTGTGAAACCGGAGTATGCCGATGATATACGCCGCGCCGTGGAGGTGCTTCGCCGTGGAGGGCTTATAGTCTATCCTACCGACACTGTGTGGGGCATAGGCTGCGACGCGACCTCGCCGGAGGCCGTGCGCAAGGTGTTTTCGCTGAAACGCCGGGCCGACGCCAAGGCTCTGATAACGCTCGTAGGCAGCGAGGGGCAGCTCGAACGCACCGTTGCCGATGTGCCGGAAGTGGCGTGGCAGCTGATAGAGTATGCCGAGAAGCCGATAACGATAGTGTACGATTCGCCGTCGGCTGTTGCCGGGCTTGCTGCCGAATTGCAGGCTTCCGACGGAAGCATAGGCGTGCGGCTAACCCGCGAGGAATTTAGCGCGGCGTTGTGCCGAGCCTTTGGCCGGCCGCTGGTGTCGACATCTGCCAATGTGAGCGGTGAGCCCACGCCGATGTGCTTTGCCCAGATAAGCAGCGATATTATAGACGGTGCGGACTATGTGTGCGAATCGCGTCGCGACGAGGCGCCGGCAACTGCGGCGTCGACCGTGATGCGGCTTTCGGCCGGCGGCCTGTTTAAGATACTACGCCCATGACGACTGTTAAGCGCCAGCAACTCAAATATATACTTTCCGACTTCCTTATGCTGGAGGTCGGGTGGTTCGTATTCAATGTTGTGCGCTATCTTTCGCTGCCGGGCTTGTCGGAGGTATCTTTCCTTTCTTTTTACCTCGACCCTGTGGTGCAGTGGGGGCAGATTGTTGTACCGGCCGGTATGATAGGGCTTTATGCCCTTAGCGGTACATATAACCGCAGCGGCACGCTATACCGCTCGCGTCTTGAAGAGATGTTCAACACCGTGGTGGTGTCGTTCGTGGGCATGCTCGGCATATTTTTTGCGGTGCTTATCAATGATGATATTCCCGAACGGCTCGACAACTACGAGATACTCGGCGTCCTTTTTCTGTGTCTGGCGCTTCCTACAGGGCTGTCGCGCTACTGGATTACAACCCGGACGGCGCGCAAGATAAAACGCGGCCTGTACGTGGTGAATACCCTCGTGATAGGCGCGTCGGCCGACAACGAGTCGAGGCTCAGGCGTATAAGCCGGTCGTCGGTGCGTTCGGGGCTTCGGCTTGCGGGCTGCGTCGATGTCGACGGCGCCTGTCCCGGTGACAGTATCGCGGGCTTGCCCGTGCTGCGAGGCCGCTCTGTGGGCGAGCTGTGTTCGGAGCTTGGCATAGGGGCGCTGGTGGTGCTTCCGTCGCCGCAGGGTGTGGGGCGCACCGCGGAGCTTATCGACAATATGTACCGCCACGGACTGCCTATTTTCGTTCCTGCCGACCTGTACGACCTTATGGCGTTCAGGCCTCGTTTTTCAGCCGTGGTTTCTGAGCCGTTGGTAGACATTACCAATGCCAACATACCGCCGTCGGTTGCCAATATGAAGCGGGCTTCCGACGCCTTCCTCGCGGGTCTGGCCCTTGTGGCGCTGTCGCCTCTTATGGCTTTGATTGCGCTTGCGGTACGGCTCGATTCGCCCGGCCCCGTGTTGTACAGGCAGGTGCGGGTGGGGCGTCACAAGCGTCTGTTCAAGGTCAATAAGTTCAGGAGCATGTGTGTCGATGCCGAGCCCGACGGCCCGGCTTTGTCGCGCCCCGGCGACCCCCGCATAACGCGCCTTGGCCGAGTGCTCCGCAAGTACCGCCTCGACGAGCTTCCGCAGCTGTGGAATGTCTTTGTCGGCGATATGTCGCTCGTGGGGCCGCGCCCGGAACGTGAATTTTTTGTCGAGCAGATACTCGCCCGCCGTCCCAGCCACACGTTGATTCACCAGGTGCGCCCCGGGCTTACGTCGTGGGCGGTTGTGAAATGCGGATACGCTTGCAATATCGACGAGATGATAGAGCGCAGCGCTTACGACTTGCTGTATATAGAGAATGTGTCGCTCGGCGTGGACCTCAAGATATTGTTCTATACCGTCAATACCATCGTTACGGGGAAGGGTATTTAATGAGGAAGTAGGAATGAGGAATTGGGAATGATTCTAATGAGGATTTGGTTTTTATGGATTGCAAAGAGGAAAAGGTAAACGGTAAGAGAGGGGTAAGAGAGGTGTTTCTGAACTTTTTGGTGTGGCGTGAGCGCCATATCAAGGAGAAGAATTTTGTGCTTGTGCTTGCCTTTTTTGTGGGTATTTTCAGCGGTCTTGCGGCCATTGTGCTAAAGTTCCTCATACACTCCATATCTTCGGGCTTGACTTCGCATATCAATCTTGAAAGCGGCAACTACCTGTATATATTGCTGCCTGCTGCGGGCGTGGTGCTCACGGCGCTGTATGTGCGCTATGTGGTGCGCGACAATATCAGTCACGGTGTGACGCGCGTGCTTTACGCCATATCGCAGAAAAAGAGCCGCTTGAAGCGCCATAATATGTACTCGTCGGTGCTTGCCAGTTCTGTGACGATAGGCTTCGGCGGTTCGGTCGGAGCGGAGGGCCCGATTGTGTTCACCGGCGCCGCCATAGGTTCTAACCTCGGCCGTGTGTTCCGAATGTCGCCCCGAATACTTATGATACTTGTGGGCTGCGGTGCCGCCGCCGGTATCGCCGGCATCTTCAAGGCGCCTATCGCGGGCATGCTTTTCACTCTCGAGGTGCTGATGCTCGACCTTACCACGGTGTCGGTGATGCCTCTGCTGATAGCCTCGATTACCAGTACCACTCTCGCTTATGTGTATACGGGCTATGAGTTTGAGTTCTTCTTCGCCCAGACCGAGGACTTCTATACTTCGAGAATACCGTTTGTGATAATGCTCGGCCTTGTGTGCGGCTTTGCCTCGCTCTATTTCACACGGGTAATGAATATGATGGAGAATTTCTTCGGACGATTCAAGGCTCCGTGGCTCAAGACATTGATAGGTTGTACTATACTCGCGGGTCTGGTGTTCGTGTTCCCGCCGCTGTACGGCGAAGGATATGGCTCGATAGTGGGTCTGCTCGGAGGCGATACCTCGTCGATAGTCAACGGCTCGATATTCTATGGCGACAGGAACGAGGTGTGGTTTCTTGCCATATTTATCGGTCTTGTGATTGCCACTAAGGCATTCGCCACCTCGGCCACCAACGGAGCCGGAGGCGTGGGCGGCACATTCGCGCCATCGCTGTACGTGGGCTGCCTCACGGGCTTCCTGTTCGCCTTCCTTGTCAATCATTTCGGCCTCGGGGTGGAACTGTCGACCAAAAATTTCGCCCTGATAGGCATGGCCGGTGTGATGAGCGGCGTCATGCACGCGCCCCTTATGGCCATCTTCCTCACGGCAGAGCTTACGGGAGGCTACGAGCTGTTCCTGCCTCTGCTCATAGTAAGCACCATATCCTACGGCACCATAAAGGTATTCGAGCCTTACTCGATATACACCATGCGACTGGCCAAGCAGGGGCAGCTGCTCACGCACCATAAGGACAAGGCTGTGCTTACGCTGCTGAAAGTCAACAATGTGATAGAAACAGACTTCCTGCCCGTATATCCTGAGATGACTCTCAAGGAGATGGTAGATGTGATTGCGAAAAGCAACCGCAATCTATTCCCGGTAATCAACGAGCGCCGCGAGCTGATGGGCGTGGTGTTGCTCGACGACATACGCAACATCATGTTCCGCCCCGAGCTGTACCGGCGTATGCGCGTGAGCACATTTATGGCAGCGCCGGCAGCCCGCATCGAGGTGGGGGAGAGCATGGATAATGTAATGAAGACGTTCGACGACACCGGGGCGTGGAATCTCCCGGTGGTTGAAAACGGCAAATACGTCGGCTTCGTGTCCAAGAGCAAGATATTCAACTCGTACCGCCGCGTCCTCCGCCATTACTGCGAGGACTGACCCCGGTATGTTTGTGGCGCAGTATGCGTCGCAGCCATAGATAGTAACCGGTAACGGGCAGGCTCGCTCCTGTCATAGCTACGAGGAACGCCAATATCCGGGTGATAATGCCGCCCCAGCTCCCTGTATGCACGGAGTATATGATGCCTCGTATTTTAGATGATTCCTGTAGCGCGGCATATGGCTCAGACCCTGTTATTTCACCATTTCGGGGATTGAACATATATTTGTCTGCAGCACGACTGTTTATGGAATTTTTCAGCTGAACGCTTGCCTTGCCGTCTGATATGTTTATGGTGCAGCCTTCATTGGCAGCAGCGAGGGTGTCGTATACTGTCTGCCAATGGGTGTATGATATTTCTTTGGCTTCTGCTTTCCCGCCGCCATGCTTGCGGGCTGACTCTGTCTTTGTCACGCCGAACAATCTGTAAAAACCGTCATTGTACCATCGGAACGACCACGTGAGTCCTGTAACAGCCATTGCAATAAGAAATAAGGCGGCATATGCGCCGGCCGCGTCGTGAAGACCGAGCCAGAATTTAGGCCATCCTTTGCGCAACGGTATCGACAGGCTTCTGTGCAAGGCTTTGCGGGAGCGAGGCCACCACAATAATAAGCCGGTCGCCAATATAATGAGCATAGCCAGAGTGGCTATCCCCACAATTGTCTTGCCCCACCATATGGACCCGTCGGCAGGCCTCTTGGAATCGAGCAGCCATCTGTGCATCTCGAACATAAGCCGAAAGAACGGCGGGCGTTTTCCGGGTCCGTTTATGTGCCCGGTGTATTGGTCGACCCATAAGGAGGCGCGGTTAGGATATGATAAATTTACGCGGTACGCTATGGCCGGATCGGGGGATATTTCCACGCCGGTGATTTCCACGCCTTCAGGCAGGGTGCGCCTCACGGTATCGAGTATGTCTGATATGGGAAGTGGCGAGCCTGCCGATTGGTCGGCTTTCCGGAGGTCGTGCTGTAGCAATGCTGTTATTTCTTTTTCAAACACGAGCATGGCTCCTGAAAAGCAGATGAGGCTTATGATTATGCCGGCAGGTATTGAAATCCATAAATGTAGTTGGAAAAACAGGCGTTTCATATCACTGAATGGCGGGTTCGAGATATCCTATGCCTGTGATGTCGGCGGCTCCTTCAACAGAAAGCCCCTTAGTGGCTGTTGCCGTGGCTGTGTCGATGACGTATACTGCAGGGTCGGCATCTTCTGTGGTCACAGGTATGTAAACTTTTCCGTCTGCCCGGTGTATGTTTTTGCCGATGGCGCTGATATTTTCAGGCATGCCGTCCACGAATTTAAGCTCTTTTGAATTTGTGTCGAACAAAGCCAGATCAGTGGCCGCGAATCCTGTTTCGGTAAGCGGCCTGTCGTACATGACAAGCAGGAAACAATTGCCGCCTGCATACCAGCACCGCATGAATGATTTACCGCCGGATAGAGCCTCGATGTCGCAGTAGTAGCTGTCGAAGTCGGAGGCTCCTGCCGGAATGCGCCCTACGGCTGCCGGGTGTGTTGTCTGCTGTAGAGGGTCGGTCATAGTCTTGGCATAGCTTGGAGAGAAGACATAAACATCGCCCTTGTCGTCGGCCCATACTGTCTGATAGTACTGCGACTTAAACCGTCCGCAAGGATAGCTCAGGCGGTCGTTTTTTGCTAACACGGGATTTGTGAAGCTGTTGTCTGCGTATATTGCCACCCAGCATTCGTCGGGATACTGCGTTCCGGGTAGTTCTCCTTTTTTGTAGCTTGAACTGTTCTGGCCCCCGTCGGCAGTCTTGACAAGGTGTTCGTAGCCCGGACGCACGAACTTGCCGTTGCCTGCCGCGGCTCCGTACTGGCTCAGACCCATAGGTGCCACTCCGCAGAATATGCGACTGCCGCTTACCGCGATTCCTGCAAGGGTGGCATATTCGCCGTTGCCGAGATAGTTTTCCATAGAGTACCGGCCGGACGATGTTTCGTTCTGTCGCGATGTTTCTCCGATTGCGTCGAGATGCGTCATGAGCAATGTTTTTGGCAGGTAACCGTTGGCGTCGGCGAATTGTGCCGGGCCGTCGCCTGTCGACATTGTTATTATATAGTCGTCGTATATCCCGAATGACGTGAACCGGCTGATACGGTATTCCATATCGCGGGATGCCATATTGCATGAGGCATCAAGGATGTAGCTTCGTGTTGTCGCTGCATTTCCCTGATTGTATGTGAGGGCGTAGAGATAGTTCGACGGGTGGAATACCCATTGCGAGGCGCCATCGTTAAGCAGCCCGTTGTTCTCGGCCGAGATGCTTCCGTTCTCGAGCGATTCTGCGGTAAGCAGCACATATGAGGTGGCATTTGAGCCTTTTACCGTCGTTGCAAGTACGAAACGCCCTTTATGAGGATTTTCGGGCAAGGACGGGGTGTCGATCTCGTTTTCGTGGCAGGCCGTTACGGCCAGTGCGGATAGCGCCATGGCTGCAACTCGCAGCATTGAGTTAGAAATAGTCATATTATTATATATTATGTTAGTTAAAGCATACTCGGATTTTGCCGTAGAAGGCGCGCCCTGCTTTTTGCAGGCTGAAATTGTCGTACAAGGCAGCATTGCCGATGTTTCGGCATTCAAAAGAAAGATTGTACCGTCCGTCCTTTATGGAATATGTCAGCGAGATATTGTGGCATAATTGGTCGGGTACCATATAGTCGTCGCTGTTAGCCCCGATATTGGAGGTATAGTAGCAGAATTTTCGAGTAAAACGGTTGTCGTAGGTGAGTGTGAGGACATTATGCTTTGCTCCGAGTCCGTGCCAATAGAAATTGATGTCGGTGTCTGCGAACATATATGGCAGGTTGGGCATTCGTTGCCTGTATGCCGGATTTGGTTTCGCGTTGTCGGCTAAGAAAGGCATATTGTCGCGTATGTCCATAATCGAGATATTTGTTCCGGCTCCGAACCACTTGGAGAGGGTATATCTGGCCGAAAGGCTTATGCCGGCAGTGGATACTTTTCCATAATTTATGTATGTGGCGGCAGATTTTCCTCCGCCGAGAGAAAGAATGTTGCGTTGGATATAGTCGCCGGTGTGGCGCATTATCATTGAAAGTTCTCCATATAACGAACTTTGGGCGAACGATGCCTCGTAGCTTAGACCGAGGTTAAGATTATGGCTCGATTCAGGACGCAAAGATATTTCGCCCACTTCGAGGTCTTCGTCGCCGAACATTTCCTCAATAGTCGGAAGCCGGTATGCTTTTTCGTATGATGCTTTCAGCCGGAACCCGAGAGGCAGCGACAGGGCTGCGGCCGTTCCGAATCCGAAATAGCTGTTGCGCCTTGAGGTGCGCACATAGGTGTCTTGTGCCGACGAGGCGGCAATTGGCCCGGACAGATGCTGGGTGTATATTTTGCCGAATACGGTAATGTCGAGATTACGCGACGGTATGAGCCGGTATGCTGCGCCGAGAATGTTTTTATAGGTGCTTTTGGGTATGTCGTCATGGCTGTGAGGTACTGTCAGTAAATTGGTGTTTGTGCGGCGGAATGCGTTGAAAACGTTGTTCACGCTTATTTCGTGCAATTGGCCGATGCGGTATACTGCCGTTATTCCTGCCGTCCAGTTGTGGTTGATGGCTTGGGAGTTCATATAGGACTGCTCGCCCGGTGAGTTTAGCGTGGCCGTTTGTCCGAGCCAGTTGTATTTTACCGAAGATGTGTCTACGTTTACGGTCGTGTTCATAGTGTACGCACCGTTTGCCATAATGTCGAGTCCTTTGGTGAATATATCACGCTTGCTGTACTCTATCGTTGAATTGACAGCCTGGCCGTGGCGGTGTTTGGCTCCGTATACTATTTCCTGTCGAACGCCGGTCTGTATTTCTTTGTACATACGCGAATAGGTGATGCGTCCCGACAGGCGGTCGGCCCATCTTTTTCCGAAGATGCCGATACGCGCTTCGGCAGCCTCGCTATGATAGTTGTCGTTGAAACGTCGAACCCGCTTTATGTCACGACGGTTGATGGCGCCGGTGGCGAAGTCCTCTATCGGGGATTGTACGGTGTAGTCGTTGTCCGAAAAATTTTGAAATGCGGTTAATTCGAGTTGGATTCCGTTCGAGAATGTCTTGCCTATGTTTATGTTGGAGCGATGTGTGTTGAAAGAGCCGAAGGAGTATGATGCGTTGGCGAACCAAGGGCGTTTTTTGCGGGAAGTGACTATGTTTATTACGCCGCCTATGGCATCAGTTCCGAACCCCACCGGCACCACGCCTCTGTATACCTCTATTCTTTCTGCAAAATTAATGGGTATGTTGTTGATTCCTAACGATGCGCCCGAACCTTCCTGCGGAATGCCGTCGATAAATATCTTTACATGTTTTCCGCTGAATCCGTCGACGGATATAGCCATATCGGAGCCGACACCTCCGCTTTCTCTAAGTTTTATTCCGGGTGCTTTGGAGAGGGCTTCGCTTAACGCTCCTGAAGAGTTTTCCATAGAGCGGGTACTTATGTCGACCGAGTTGTATGCCGTGTTTCGGGCTTTGTTGCTGTTGCGTCCTGTCACCACTATCTCGTTAAGGCCGATGATTTCGTCCATTTGTATGTCGAGTATGGTTGTGTGGCGCTGTAGCCTGATATTTTTCTCTATGGTCTGCATACCCGATGCGTAAATATGCAAGGAGTAGCTCCCTTCGGGTATTTCGAAGCTGTATGCTCCGGTATTGTCGGTATTGGCCGATATGGAAAGTTCCTTTATAGATAGTGTGGCAAAGTCGACAGGGTTTCCGGAGGTGTCGGTTATGTGTCCTTTCAGAGTGGCGGCTTGTGCGAGTATGCCCGCTGCGATGGCTGTTGCTGCGATAATGATTCTTGGGAATAACATTTGTCGGTAATTTTTTTGACGTGCAAAATTACAGACATCGCAGCTGTGCCGAAATACCCGTTAATAGGTAAAAAAAGAGCCTCGCGGGGTGCGGAGGCTCTTGTATGGTGGTGTGTGCGGCGGGATTATCGGCGGGCGGCCTTGTGGTGCTTGCCGCCGTTGCGGCCGAACTGTCCGTGGCCGTTCACGAAGTTGTTTTCGAGGAATTTCACATACTGTTCGGGAGTGAGTATCTCCTTGATTTTGGCGAGGCGCTCGGTGCGGAATTTTGCGGCGTTGTCGCGGCGTTCGGCGCGGGCGGTCTTGTTGTCGCGGGTGCACTGTTCGCGGCATTCTTTGGTGAATTGCTCTATCTTTGTTTTCTGGTCGGCTGTCAGGTTGAGGCCGTCGAAGCAGGCGAGTGTGCCGCGCTGGTTTGTGGGGCAGGTTGCGGTCTTGGGACAGTTCTGGTTGGCGTTCGTGCAGCATTCGGGAGTTGCGGCGAATACGGGAGCTGCGAAGATGGCGGACAGGCCTGCCACGGCTATTGCAAGAATTTTCTTGTTCATAAGTTCTTTTTGTTTTTTTGAAGATTGTCTGTTTCGTTGTATTCTGCACTATTGACGCCGGAGAAAGCGAGTGGTTTAACCTATGCGCGCGGTTTTATGGATAGTTAACAAAATCGTTATTCTCTGTTATCGTGTCGTTTTTTTACAATACGGCTACAATCCTGTAAAAATAAGATTGAGAGCTTGCAGGCAGCCGGGCATAGTGGTAAATTTGTGATGCAATGGATAAAATGAAATACCGTATAAGGAGTCTTACGCTTTTCGGCGTTGTGCTCTTGCTTGTAGTGGCGGCGTTTTTTGCCTGCCGTCGCAGCGACAGATACAGGGCCGACCACGGCGTGGCTCCCTGCGAGATAACCGGCGCTCTCGATTCGCTGTTTACGCCTATGTTCGCCGGCAACGAGCCTGGCGCGATAGTGACTGTGATGCGTGGCGATACCATTGTATATAACCATGCTTACGGTCTTGCCCGCCTTGACAGCATAAGCAGGGTGAGCGATCAGACGCTTTTCAATCTTTCGTCTGCTTCTAAAGTTTTCACCACGGCAGCCCTGCTGAAGCTCGTGGAAGAAGGCCGAATCAGTCTTGACGACAGCCTGAGCCGTTTCTTTCCTGAGTTTTCGGGTAATTTCTTCAATAAAATCACGGTATTCCACATACTAACCCACAGTTCGGGCTTGCCTGATTTGAGGCCGCATACGTCGAATGACTGGAGCGACTATCTTAACCGCCACAGCTCGATATTCGCACAGGGGTCCGACTACTCTCTGTATGGCACGGAGTCGGAACATATGCAGGTATTCCAGAATCTCGACAGGGTGGCGTTCGAGCCGGGTACGCACTACGAGAGCCAAGACCCGGCATTCATACTTGTGGCGCCGCTGATAGAGCGCGTCACGGGCGAGAAGTTCGACGATTGGATGCAGGCAAACATATTTGCTCCTGCCGGTATGACGGAAACCTTCTATTATCAGCCCGATGTGGAGCGCGCCAATATGGCTCACGGCTACAGGCGAGCTGACTCAGGATACGAGCCTCTGGCTTTCCGCAGCAAGGACGGACACTGGGACGAATGCGACTACGGCGAGGCGGATTATTTCCTTACCAAGGCCGACAGAGGGGCATATTCGTCGGCGCGCGACTTTATGCGGTTCAAGCGTGCGCTGTATGGGGGTCGTGTGGTGGCTGATTCGATGCTTGTGGCTATGAACAAGCCGTATATCGCCACCGATATACCTATGGTAAGCTTCGGCCTTGGCGGGGCTATAAGGCTTGAGCCCGGCCTGCCGATGAAGAGCTACCATCTGAACAGCAACGGCGGCTTTTCGATTGTGGAAGGCTGCTGGCCGGATAAGAAACTACACTATGTGGTGTTCTCCAACCGTAACGACTGGGACTTGCGTAAAGTAACGGCCTCTATCGACAGTATTTTCAAAGCCAAGCGCTGGCTTTAGCCGGCAGGTGGCGATTTTTCAATGTCAGGACAAGGTGGCAAAAGAATTTTTGCTACTTTTGTGCCTGTATATATCCTTGTATGTTTTAGGCAAAAATGCCGCAGCATCTCAACATAATAGAAGCAATAGAGCGTTTGTTCAGGTCGCGTATGCGTTTTGAGCGCTTTGCCATGCTGTATACCCGCGACCTCCATCAGGCTCAGGATATAGTGATGGAGGGCTTCGCCTATGTATGGGAGCACAGGGAATCTATCGACTTTGACGCCAATGTGGAGGCGTATATGTTCAGTGTTATCAAACACAAGTGCCTTGACTGGCTCGACCGCCAGCTTGTGCGCTTCAATGCCGAAGAAAAAATAAAGACCGACGCGCAGTGGGAGCTCGAAATGAGCATAGCAACGCTTAGGGCTTTCGACCCGGCGTGGCTGTACGACGAGGACATACGCAGGCTCGTGCGCGAGGCCATAGGGCGTCTGCCTGAAAAGACCCGCCGGATATTCCTGATGAGCCGCTTCGAGAACAAGACCTACGGCGAGATAGCCGACGAGGTTGGACTGTCGGTAAAAAGCATCGAATTTCATATGTCGAAAGCGCTGCGCGAGCTGCGCTCCGACCTCGGCAAGTACTTTTCGGTTATGCTTGTACTGCTGAGCTGGTATAGGGATTGACTGCAATAATCAAATACTCTCAAAAAAATTTAATGTTTGTTTAGGGTAAAAGGCGGGTATAACCGCTTATATAGGTAGAAGCCTTAAAATACCTATTACCGTACCCTGAATGGATAAAGACACATTATACAGATACTTTTCTAATTCTGCTTCCGAAAGCGAGCGGAGCGAAGTGCGCCGCTGGGTCGAGGAATCGCCCGACAACTATCTTGAGTTTATGTCGGAGCGTCATTTCTTCGACACAGCTTCGATGCTCGTATGCGAGCCCGAGGCTGAGAGCGAAGCAGCGGCGCGGGTTCGTAGTCCATGGCGGATATGGACCCGCGTGGCGGCCGCCGCTGCCATAGTGGCTGGAACACTCGGTGTGCAGCACGTGTTTTTCGGCAATCAGGAATCGCCGATGCCGATGCAGTCCATCTATGTTCCGGTGGCTCAGCGGCTCAGCCTCGTACTTGCCGACGGCACCACTGTGTGGCTCAATTCAGCCACCACGCTGCGCTTCCCCGGTGATTTCAGGGGCGGCACACGGCAGGTGGAAGTCGACGGAGAGGCTTATTTCAAGGTTGCCAAAGATGCCAAGCGTCCTTTCACAGTAGTTACCGACCACGGCGATGTGGTGGCCACGGGTACGGAATTCAACGTCGACTCATATAGCACGAGCGAGGATTTCTCGGTGTCGCTTGTTGAAGGCGCCGTGCATCTGTCGAGCCCCGACACCTGCATATATATGCACGCGGGCGAGAAAATCGAGCTGCTTGCCGACGGTGCTTTCTCCCAAGGCGCATTGGAACTTAGCTCGCTTGAATGGATCGACGGGCTTCTCAGCTTCAACAACCTGCCTATGACCGAGATTCTTGCCCGGTTTGAAAAATACTACGGGGTGACGGTGCGCCACAGCCGCAGCGACTTTGCCACGGCGTATTTCTCCGGCAAATTCTATCTCGACGAAGGAGTGGAGCAGGCGCTCAACACCCTCAGACACGACATACGCTTTGACTACGAAGTGGATAAAAGTACACGCACAATAACTATAAAATAAAATGTATGAATAGTGAACACAACTAATCCTTGAATCAACAATCATTAATACCGAAAAAGTTTTTTGCTAATTTTATGAAATCTAATTATCAGTTAAAAGGACTGGCCGCAGCGTTGCTGTTGCTGCTTCTCGGCATATTCGGCCTTGAGGCGGCTCCGTCGGGCAAGGTGCGGACGCAGCAGGTGACAATATCTGCCAACAGCCAGCCCTTGAAAGACGTACTAAGTCAGATCGAGAAACAGACAGGTTATCTCTTCGTGGTAAATGACAATGTTAATACCAAAGAGAAAGTAAGCATAAAGGCAGACAATGAATTGCTGCCCGCAGTGCTCGACCGCCTGCTTAAGCCGCGCGGCATATACTACGCTATCGAAGGTTCGAGCGTGGTGCTTACCAAAAACCGTGGCAATGCTGAAGATAAAGGTGATAACGGCTCGCGAATTAGTACCATCACAGGTACGGTGTTTGACAATGAGGGCGAGCCCGCCATCGGTGCCAGCGTCCGCGTCGACGGGATGTCGGGCGGCGTTGCCACCGATATCGACGGCAAATTCGTGCTCAACGGCAATTTCACGCCGCAGTCGAAACTCGAGGTATCGTATGTGGGCATGAAGCCTGCCACTATGCGCGCAGGCACCGGCAAGGACCTCGTGTTCCATCTTGAGTCCGACGCCAATGTGCTCAGCGAAGTTGTGGCCGTGGGCTACGGCACGCAGAAGCGTGTCAACCTTACCGGCGCGGTGGCGACAGTCGATGTCGACAAGCAGCTCAACGGACGTCCCGTTACCAATGTTGCGGGAGCCTTGCAGGGTTCTATCCCCGGCCTGTCGGTGACTACCTCGAACGGCAAGCCCGGCTCCAAGGCGAGCATGCAGATCCGTTCGGCACTCGGCTCGATACAAGGCTCGACGGAACCGCTGATTCTCGTTGACAACGTGGAGGTAAACGACCTCAGCCTTATCAACCCCGACGACATCGAGGGCATATCCGTGCTGAAAGACGCCGCCTCGGCTTCGATCTACGGTGTGCGCGGCGCATTCGGCGTTATCCTCATCACTACCAAGAAAGCGAAGAAAGGCGAGAAATTCACCATCAGCTACTCCGACAACTTCGCGTGGAAGTCGCCCACTGTCAAGCCCGAACTCGCTGTCGGCTCCGAGGGTGCCACCCTCGCGCTGCTCGGTGTGGAGCGCTCCAAGGGCATATCGTCGGTAATCAACGACATAGGTATGTACTGGGACTGGAATACCGTCGACCGTATGAAAGAGTGGGAGCGCGTCTACGGAGGCTACAAGCTCTCGCCCGAGCTGGTATACGGCCGCGACTACGAGAAGCTCAACGGCTCCTTGCAGTTCTACCGCAGTTACGACCCCTACGACCTGATGATGAAGAAAAACTCCTTTATGCAGCAGCACAACATAGCCATCAACGGCACCTCGGGCAACACCTCCTACAATGTGGGGCTCGGATATATGGGCAACCGTGGCATGATGCGCGTGAACAACGATGCTGAAAACCGCTACACGGTGTCGTTCGGCACCCGCAGCCAGCTCAAGGACTGGTTCGAATTCCACTCCAAGCTGATGTACACACGCACCGACACAGAGAATCCCTATCAGTTCAATTCCACTTACGACGAATTTTACTATCTCTACCGCTGGCCTGCCACATATCCCTACGGCACTATCAACGGCGAGCCTATACGCAACTCGATATCCGAGCGCGAGCAGGCCAACCGCAACAAGATTACCAACAACTGGATGCGCATAAGCCTCGGTTTCTCTGCCGACATCTACAAGGGTCTTACCGCCGAGGCCGACTATACCTTTACCCACGTGGGACGCTACACGCAGACCAACGGCGGCTCTGCCGAAGGCTATGACTTCTGGAATCTGAATGACTTCGTGTACAAGACATGGACCACGGCGGGCAACCTGCGTTCGGCAAAGGCCACCGACTTCTCCGACTACCACGTGCTGAACGCCCTTATCCGCTACAAGTGGGAAAACGAAACCTACGGCAACATAGGCGCTTTCATCGGTACCAATATCGAAAGCTACAACAACTACGGGCAGAGCGGCCAGAAACTCGACCTGCTGCTTAACGACCGCCCTGAAATATCGCTCGGTTACGGCGATATGACTGCCGGGTCTTACAATAACAAGAATACCGTGGCCGGTTTCTTCGGCCGACTCAACTACGACTTCCGCGGTCGTTACCTTTTGGAGGCAAACTTCCGCTACGACGGTTCGTCGAAGTTCCCGCGCAACAAACGCTGGACGGCGCTTCCCTCCTTCTCTGCCGGCTGGATTGTGTCGAACGAGAAATTTATGGAAAGCCTCAGCCCGGCACTGACTTTCTTCAAGGTACGTGCGTCGTGGGGTAAAATCGGTTCCGACCGTGTTGCAAACAACCTCTTCCTCGGAGTGATGTCGATGAGCGAAACGGCTTGGATCGTTGGCGAGAACGGCCTCTACACCCTCGGTATACCGCGCGCCCTCCGCGACGGCTTCACATGGGAGAAGGTGACCACTACCGACGTCGGTGTCGACCTGCGATTCCTCAACAGCCGCCTCGGCGTGTCCTTCGACTGGTTCGACCGCAAGACCACCGACCTTATCAACACCGGCGCCTCGCTGCCCTCGAGCTTCGGACAGACCGCGCCTATGACCAACTACGGACATGTCAATACCCGTGGCTGGGAACTGGCTGTCGATTATCGCCATAACTTCTCGTTCGGCCTCGGAATGAGCATCGCTGCCAATATCAGCGACGCCGTGGGCAAGTACAGCAATACCGACCCCAACGAACGACGCGTGGATTACCGCTACGACGGCAAGACATACGGCGAGATATGGGGCTATGAAACCGACCGCCTCTTTACCGCTGCCGACTTTACATACGACGAATACGGAAACATCACAGGATATGCTCCCGGAGTTGCCTCGCAGCAATACCTCGTGGACCAGTACAAGGAGCCTGCATTCCAGTTCGGCCCCGGCGACGTGAAGTATAAGGATATCAACGGCGACGGCCAAATCGACGACGGACGAACCAACGGCGTGCCCACACTCGATAACCACGGCGACATGAAGGTGATAGGCAACACCACTCCGCGCTACCAGTACGGCGTGCGCCTTGACCTTACCTATCGTGGATTCGATGCCGGCATATTCTTCCAAGGCGTAGGCAAGCGCCAGATGTGGGGTACGGGACAGCTCGTGATACCCGGCTGGCACTACGGCGAGGCATACTACGAGCACCATATGGACTACTGGACCGAGGAAAACCCCGACGCATACTATCCGCGTCCGTGGGCGCTCAACTACCAGAACGCCAACCCCAACTTCAAGAAGCAGAGCCGCTACCTGCTCAATATGGCATACTGCCGCATCAAGAACCTCACGGTGGGTTACACTCTGCCCGAAAATGTGTCGCGCAAGTTCTTCGTGTCGAAGCTCCGCGTATACGCCTCGCTCGAAAACCTCCACACATGGGACCATCTCAACAATGTGCCCATCGACCCCGAAACACGCGTGGCCTCCGGCGACGGCGGCTATATCGGTCGCAGCTATCCCTTCTCCAAGGAATATTCCTTCGGACTCCAACTCACATTCTAACCAGCCTTACATCACAACAACATGAAAATCCAATATATACTGCCGGTACTGGCGCTTCTCGGATTTGGAACGGTTTCGTGCGACGACTTCCTTGACTGTCCGCCTACCGACCAGATTGATGACAGCGACTACTGGAAAACAGAGGAGCATATACGCGTGTTTGCCAACGGCTTCTATCCCTCCTACTTCACGGGATTCGGAGGCAACTACGGATATAACGAAAAACTGAGCGACAACTGGTCGGACGTCACACAGACCACGTGGCCCTACCTCGTGGTAAGCGGTACCGACGCCGCATATACCTACTCCAGAGTGCTGCGTGCCAACTACTACCTTTCGGGAGTGGACCGCGTGCCGGGACTCGATGATGCCGCCCGCAACCACTGGGTGGGCATAGGGCGCCTTTACAGAGGCATAGAGTATGCCAACCTGTCGTTCCTCTACGGCGACACACAGTGGTATACCACCCGCGTCAACAGCACTCAGCTCGACTCGCTCTACAAGCCGCGCGACAGCCGCGACAAGGTTGTGATGCCGCGCGTTATAGCCGATTTGCGCTTCGCTCTCGAAAATATACGCGAGAACGACGGCGAGTTGCAGGTCAACAAGTATGTAGCGGCTGCTATGATTTCGCGTGCGATGCTACGCGAGGGCACATTCCTGAAATATCACGATGTGAACCCCGAACTCGGTCGCAAGTGCCTCGAACTTGCCAAAGAAGCCTGTCTGGTGGTGATGAATGCCGACAAGTACACTCTTGCCGAGGATTACCACTCGCTTTTCTGCAGCGATGACCTCGCCGGCAATCCCGAAGTGATACTGTACAAGCGCTATATCGACACTAAGGGCGGCCACAATGTGCTCAACGACTGCTACCTGCAGCCGCAGGCAGGACCCAGCCGCGATTTTGCTGACTGCTTCCTCGCTTCCGACGGCCACCCTGTGTATGAGAAAGACCCGGCATTCTGTCCGAAAAAATCAGCCGATTATTTCGCCGACCGCGACCCGCGCCTGTCGATGATTCTCCGCCCCGACAAGTACTATATTGCCGGCGAGGACGTGAGCGGAGCATCGTACTCCCGCTCGGGCTTCTCTCTTGGCAAGTACATGGACCCGTCGAAATCCGACAATACCGATATCACCTACACTGCCAACAACCGCAACGTCACCGATTGCCCCCAGTTCCGGCTTGGCGAGATTTTGGCAAACTATGCCGAGATATGCTACGAGCTTGGCACGCTGTCGCAGAAGGACCTCGATATGTCGATCAATGTTCTGCGCGCACGCAAGGGCGTCAATATGCCGGCGCTCCAGATTGTAGGCGGCGAGCCTGCCGTGGCCGGAATCGTGTACGACGACCCCTGCCGCGATGCCGACGTTCCTTCGATGCTGTGGGAGATACGCCGCGAGCGCCGTGTGGAAATGGCTTTTGAAGGCTCGCGACTCGACGACCTCAAGCGTTGGAAGAAACTCATCTACCTATGGAGCGAATATAATCCCAATATCGATACCGGCGCGTGGATTTCCTACAGCGACTTCGCCAAGGCCGACAAGTCGAAGGCTGTTCTGCCCGAGGGTGAAAGCGAAGGCTACCTCGTGGTGACGCCCGCGTCGAAACGCCGCCCGGCACCTCAGGCCCGCGACTATATCCGTCCTATTCCCACCGACCAGATACAGCTCTTCAAGCAGAACGGCTATGTGCTGGAGCAGAATCCCGAATGGAAATAAAGTACCTTATCTAACGGCATTAAAAACATGAAATTACTCAATAATACAGTTCTGTCGGTAATTGCGTCGGCGCTTCTTTGCCCGCTTGCGGCGTGCGATGACAGCGACAATTACGACAATCCGTCGGGCGAAACATTCATATACAGCATCGCCGTGAGCAACGGCGGCATGTCCGGCGCCGACAATATACCCGGCGAGCTTGACGAAGAGTCGGGCACCATAACATTTACTATTCCCGCCGAAACCGATATAGAGGCCGTGCGTTTCAACGCCAAACTGTCGCTCGGCGCCAGTCTTGACCGCGAAAGCTACGATGCAAGCAGCGGCGAGGCCGAAATCAAGGTGGTGAACAATCTCAACAGTTCCAGCTACCGCGCGTCGTTCACGCTTCTCGAGGCCAAGGAAACACCTATCGTCACCTCGATAGTGTGCCGCGATGCCGACGGTGTGCGCCGCACGGGCTTTGTGAGCGATGTCACCGGCACCGTGTACCTCAACTGCGAGGGCTCGGCCACGGCTGAGATCGTGGAAGTGAACATGCTTCCCAAACGCACGGTATATACTCTGTCGGCCGGGCAGAACGGCGTGGTAAGCGCTGACGAGCCGGGACGAATCGACCTCGACTTCCTCGGACTTACGGCAAGCTACGATCTGTCGTTTGCAGGCGAGCCTGTGTTCGGCGCGGACTTCGGCCTTGCCACGGTATTCGACTATTCGGCCACGGCCACCATATGGAGCGACTTCGCTGCCGAGAATACCCGCTGGGCGCAGTTCGACGGCGAGAATATGTTCATTCTGTCGCGCGAGGGCGGCACTAACCCGGCTATTGTCAAGTGGGACGAAGTGAAAGGCGGTTCGCCTGTGAGCCACGTGCTTGACAAGACCGGAATAGAGGGCGGCACATACACCATCAGTGCCGGCGGTATCGCCGAAGGGCACTTCTATGCCTGCAACCTTAGCACTGGTCTTGCCGCGTCGCAGCCGCTGAAGGTGTACCACTGGGCCGACGAGAACGCCGTGTGCGAAACCGTGCTTGACTTCCCCGGCAATGATGCCGTCAAAGGCCGCTATGGCGACAATATGAGCGTCACTCTCGACGAATCGGGCAACGGCTACTTCTGGTTCTTCTCCCATGCCGACGGTGCTACCGCGGTGCGCTTCCGCGTAGAGGGATTCACCAATGTGGACGCAGAGCCTGAGGTGCTCATTCCGCCGTACAGTGTGGCATATTATGCGTCGATCAACCCCGTGATAGGCGAAGAGGGCGTCTATACCCTCACATCGACCTACCAGCAGGCAATACTGCTTGTCGATATCGACCTCAACCTGCTCAACCGCATAGACCCCAAGGAGGGCTGTCCTTCGCCGGGCAAGGGAGAGAACGACGCCCGCGTGATTAATTTCAACGGCGAGCGCTATCTGATTACCACCAACAGCTACGGCTGGGCTTACAGCGTGCCTCAGAGCCTGCACGTATATGACATTTCGAGCGGCGTGAACACTGTGATGGGCTTTACCAACTTTGCAGAAAGCCTCAGGCCCAAGTTGTACACCTACAGCCTTTCCGGCAAGAATTGCTCGGCATTCTCTGCCAACTCGGGAGCGGCTATAGGCCCTGACGGCAATCTACGCCTTATGGCGGCGGCGCCAAAGTCAGGCTTCATATTTGTTGAAGTACCGAAAAAGCGATAGATGCAAATCGGCCGGCCTGTCGCGGACATACAGCCGTGGCAGGCCGGTTTTTATAACACACAATTTATATTCATCCTTGAATCTATGAAAAAACTATTACTTGGCTCCCTTGCACTCTGTGCGGCTGTGTTTATGGCAGACGCCGGCAACCTTGCAGGGAAGAAAATCTATCTTAACCCCGGCCACGGAGGTTATGAGGCAAGCAAAGGCACCCGGATTCCCGGCGTGTTTGCCAACGGCTACCGTTCGGACGGATCCGATGCCACCGACCGCTGGAATGCCACCATTCCTTTCCCCAATGTGTGCGAGGAAGGCTGCTGGGAATCGAAGCATAATTTGTGGCGCGGACTCGAACTGCGCAGGCTTCTTGAAGCAGCCGGCGCGGAGGTGAAAATGTCGCGTACCGAGAACCGCCCCGAGGACGACCGCATAGTTCTTGAGATAGGGCGCGAGGCAAGCTCGTGGGGCGCCGACATGTTCCTGTCGATACACTCCAACGGCAGCGGCGTGAACCACCTGCTCACACTGTTCCGTGGCGCCGACCCGCGTCCGGGGCTTCCCTTCGACATCAACGACCCCGATCGTCCCGAATCGGAAGAAATGGCAAGTATAGGCTGGCAGCACCTGCACGACAATCTTCTTACCTGCTGGCAGGCAAAGAAAGATCCTGCGGCGCCTTATGCCGTGGCCGACTCGGCATTCTACTCAAGCTGGACGAGCGGCTACCACCTCGGCGTGCTGCGCGAGATGTGGTGTCCGGGCTATCTGGCCGAAATCGCCTTCCACGATTATAAGCCCGAAGCCCACCGAATGCTCAGCCGCGACTACAGCAATATAATAGCGTACATGCTCTACACGGGCATCTGCGACTATTTCGAGGCACCGATGCCGCAGACGGGTATCGTGGCCGGTGCTGTGAAGGACGGCAAGCGCATATTTCGCAACCCCTTGTTCGCCGGTTACTCTCTTGGCGACCACGACCAGTATATGCCTGTCAACGGCGCCAAGGTGACCCTTACAGGCAACGGCGTCAACAAGACGTACACTACCGACGACTATTACAACGGCATCTATTATTTCCCCGACATGGCGCCGGGCACATACACTCTCACCATTGAGGCCGAGGGATATACCACGGCCGTGGAGGAAGTGGTGTGCGAGGCTGCCAAAACAAGAGGTGCCATTGTGATGATGGACGACCCCACTTACGATCCCTCTGCATCGGGCGGCCATCCGGCGGCCTATGCTTCGGCTCTTACCGTCAAAGGTGTCAACGAGGTAAGCTTCCTTCTAAACGCCGATGCTACCGAGGTTGTGCTCAAGCTTTATAAAGACGACAAGGAGGTAAAGAGTTTCGACCTCGGCGCGCGCAGCAAGGGTCTGGTGGAATATACCGTGCCTGCCGAAGTGGCCGACGACGCATACACATGGACGGTGACAGCGACCTCCGAAGAAGTGACCGAGCCGACGAGCTTCGATGTCGATAATCCTTTGCTCAACATCGCCAATGCCCGTGGCATCAAATTCGACACCAATCAGAGCAGCCCCGGCTTCGGACGCGGCTATGTGACCTCTGTCGAGGCTAACGGCAAGAAGGGCGAACGAATGGGCACAGGCATCTACGTTCTCGGCGCCGACCTCAGCGACGTGTTCGGCCAGGGCGGAAATCCGTTTACAGGAGGCGTGGCGTGGAACGGCGGCTCAAGCCCCTACCGTACCACTGTGGCTGAAAACGGCGATGTGTTCATCTCCGACTGGGGCGACGGAAACTCGGGCATATATGTTATGGATCCTGAGAATCCCACGGCTCCGTTCACGGCTCTGTTTGCTGAAGGTTCGCGTAATTCCAGCGGTCTTGTAACAATCGATGGCGAAGCCGTCCACGGCTCGATAAACGACTGCGTGGTAGTGGGCGACGGTGCCGACCGCGTGCTGTATACTCTTGACGAGGATTATCCCGACAAGGCTTATGTGCTCCGCTATGACATAGGCACGCTTGAGAATCCGTGGGGCGCGGCTCCCTCCAAAGTGATAGGGAACAATGGCGGCAAGCTCGCCAATGCGAACCAGTCGCTTTCTTCCGACGGTCGTGGCGGCCTGTGGGTGAGCCAGTACCGTTATACCGAGGACGCATACCCGGTGGCACAGCATATCAATGCCAAGGGCGAATACGACTTTATGACATCGGGCAAGACTGTTTTCAACGGTTCCGGCCCTGTAGGCTGTATGGCGGCAAGCTCCGACGGCAGTCTTATAGCGGTAGGCAATGCTTCGGAAATTTATGTGGCCAAGGCTACCTATGATGCCGACGGCAAGCCGACACTCAAACACGCTTGGACCATCGGAGGCCTGTCGGCGCGTCCGTTCTCGGCTGCATTCGATGCCGCAGGCAACCTCTATGTGGCCTACAACGACGCCGGAGTGGGCTGTTGGGCGCTTCCCCGCGAAAACAACTCATACACCACCACTGCCACCAAGCCTCTGAATATGACTTCGGGCATTAATGCCTCGGAAGTATCGCAGCTCGGAATATCGTTTGACGGTACGGTGGTTACGGCTTCCGGACAGATGGTAGAGGTGTACTCCGCTGCCGGCGTGCGCGTGGCAGGCGGATACTCTGTCGACACGGCAGCTCTCGCTCCCGGCGTGTACGTGGTTCGCGCAGGTTCTGAGTCG
>Ga0137308_100526_pt1 | contig 59912 bp, 71 predicted proteins | sample Inofrocosms_June_FD_97181 | JGI IMG/M metagenome (GOLD analysis project Ga0137308, IMG submission 97181) | Mouse cecal microbial communities from Vienna, Austria - N-Acetylneuraminic and N-Acetylglucosamine D2O microcosms_June | ecosystem: Host-associated > Mammals > Digestive system > Large... | reverse complement strand
ACCCAAACAGCCTGAAATGTTAATAGACCAGAAAAACTCCGCAGGAAGAACCTGCGGAGTAAATATCCTTGAAACCTTCTATTCCGTTTGCTTATCGCTTGGAGAACTGAGGCGCACGCCTTGCCGCCTTGAGACCGTACTTCTTCCTCTCCTTCATACGAGGATCTCTCGTGAGGAAACCTGCTTTCTTTAATACCGGTCTGAAATCAGCGTCCACATGAAGAAGCGCTCTTGCTATCCCATGTCTGATCGCTCCCGCCTGTCCCGTGTATCCGCCGCCGCGTACATTCACGATCACGTCATACTTGTCAACCGTGTCTGTTGCGGCAAGAGGCTGACGAACAATTACCTTCAGGGTATCCAATCCGAAGTAATCGTCAATGCTTCTCTTGTTGATTGTAACATTTCCTTTGCCCGGCACCAAATATACCCTGGCAATTGACTTCTTTCTTCTACCTGTTCCGTAGCATTTCTCTGCTTTAGCCATCTTTATCTTCTCCTTTCAGTCCCTGATTAAAATACCAATGCTTCGGGCTTCTGTGCCACATGCGGATGCTCAGCACCTGCATACACATAAAGCTTTCTGTACATCGCTCTCCCCAGGGGTCCTTTGGGAAGCATGCCCTTGATTGCAAGCTCAACAACCCTCTCAGGTTTCTTTGCAAGCATATCCTTCAGCTTGGTTTCCTTCATTCCGCCCACATAATCTGAATGATGATAATAAATCTTCTGATCCAGTTTTCTGCCGGTAACCTTGATCTTGTCCGCATTTACAACGATCACATAATCGCCGGTATCCATGTGGGGAGTAAAGATTGGCTTATTCTTGCCTCTCAGAACTTTCGCTACTTCTGAAGCCAAACGGCCAAGTGTCATATTTGCAGCATCCACTACATACCATTTTCTTTCAATCGTAGCAGGACTAGCCATAAATGTTTTCATAGTTTTACCTCCGTCAAATTTGCCATGTGCCTGGCACATACTTTCCTCTATACGCATCTTTCCGACCTCCATGCGGATGTCCGGGCCGCCCTTTGATCCTCCGGATGCCTTTACAGGTATTCTATCTATAATGCCCCGCCAAGGAGAATTAACGTTGCATTATGAAACATTGTCACACAAAAATTATTATATTACACGCTTCCAAGCGTGTCAATAATCTTTTAAAAAATTTCCTTCTGCGCATTGCGATTCACAGCCCCTTAACTCGCCTGCGTAAACCCGCTGTGCGGAATTCATAAAAACTCGTAGCGGATGAGGGTAAGCCCGCAGGCCGGCGCCGTGGGGCCCGCCGCCGTGCGATCTCTCAGCTCCAAAATCTCCCCCACACGTTCCGGCGGATAGACGCCCCTGCCCACCTCCATCAGAGTGCCCGTAATGATTCTTACCATGTTATAAAGAAAGCCCGTGCCGCAGATCTGGATGGTGATTTCATCCCCATCCTTCCCGATCCGGATATCCAGAATCCTTCTCACCGTGCTCTCAACCGCAGACGCCGCAGAACAGAAACTTTTAAAATCGTGCTCGCCCACCAGGACGGCGGCCGCCTCCCGCATCCGCTCAACGTCAAGAGGCGCATAGGTAAAATGCGCATAAAGCCTTCTGGTCGGAACAGGAAATGCCGCATTGAGAATCCGGTACTCGTAGGTCTTCCGGCTGTCGCACCGCCTTGGATGAAAATCCGCCGAAACCTCACAGGAATGTTGAATCCGGATATCCTCCGGAAGCCTCTGGTTCAGGGCATAGGAAATCTTTTCTGCCGGTATTCTCGTCTCCGTGTCGAACACGGCCACATTGCAGAGGGCGTGCACGCCGGAATCCGTCCGACTCGCTCCGATGACCTGAATTTCCTCCGACAGAAGCTCGCACAGGCATCGGTTCAGTTCCCCCTCTATCGTCCTCGCATGAGGCTGCAGCTGCCATCCGCTGTAAGCCGTCCCGTCATATGCCACTGTCAGTTTTACCCGCTTCATTGCGCATCCTCAAACCTTTCTTTCCCCGCTCAAAACAGAATGTTCCCTATCACGGCGCAGAGCGCAAGATATACGCACACGATCCCGTAAGCCGCATAATCCCGCCTCTGATAAACCAGAGGTTTCATCTTTGTCCTGTGCTCGCCGCCTCTGTAGCACCTTGCCTCCATGGCGGTCGCCAGATCGTTGGCACGCCGGAAAGCCGAGATAAAGAGCGGCACCAGCAGGGGCACCATGCTCTTCACTCTCCTTAACAGATTGCCGCTCTCAAAATCTGCGCCTCTCGCAATCTGCGCCTTCATGATCTTGTCCGTCTCTTCCAGAAGAATGGGAATAAACCGGAGCGCAATGGACATCATCATGGAAATTTCATGGACGGGCACCTTCAGGGCCTTGAGCGGATTCAAAAGCTTCTCCAGCCCGTCCGTCAGATGATTCGGCGTGGTGGTCAGCGTCATCACGGAGGAACCCATGATCAGAAATACCAGGCGCACCGCCATAAATCCCGCATAGTAAATTCCTTCCTTCGTGATCCGAAGCTTCCAGAAGGATACCACCACCTCGCCCTGGGTCAGAAACAGATTAAAGACTACCGCAACCACCAAAAGAAAAGCAATGGATTTCATTCCACGCATCATAAATTTAACCGGCACCTTGGAGAGCCGGATCACAAGAAACAGAAACAGGCCCGCCAGTGCATAACCCGCAATATTATCGACGACAAAAAGCGAGACAATAAACGCAATGGTCGTCACGAGCTTCACTCTCGGGTCCAGCCTGTGAACAACCGACTCCGTCTGATAGTACTGTCCCAGTGTAATATCCCTTAACATGGCGATCCTCCAACTCCTCTGTCCTGTCGTCCCTGAGCGGCAAGCGCATGCAGGATGGCGTCCCTTGCCTCCTCCACGCTGGTAATATCCGTATCCACGGCAAGCCCCTTTTCCCGAAGGGCATGCATGATATAAGTGATCTGAGGAGCCGCAAGCCCTACCTCCTCAAGCTCTCTGTAACGCCGGAAAACCGCACCCGGCTCGTCATCCATCATCACGCGGCTTTTGTTCATGACAATGATCCTGTCCACGTATTTGGCCACATCCTCCATACTGTGGGAAACCAAGATGACCGTCATGCCGGTTTCCTCTCTCAGGCCTGCGATCTGATCCAGTATCTCATCCCTTCCTTTGGGATCAAGCCCTGCCGTGGGTTCGTCCAGAATCAGGACCTCGGGCTTCATTGCAAGCACACCGGCAATCGCCGCCCTGCGCTTCTGTCCGCCTGACAGGTCAAAGGGGGATTGATAAAAGTATTCGTCCTCCAGCCCCACCTGCTTTAAGGCCGCATAAGCGCGAAGCTCCACTTCCTTCCTGTCAAGCCCCAGATTTTTGGGACCAAAACACACATCCGTAAAAACGTCGATTTCAAACAGCTGATGCTCCGGATACTGGAACACCAGACCCACCTTGCCGCGCAGCTCCTTTTTGTCAAACCCGTCCCCGTTAATATCCGCCCCATTGTAGTAAATGACGCCGTCTGTGGGTTTCAGCAGGCCGTTTAAATGCTGAACCAGCGTGGACTTTCCAGAGCCCGTATGGCCGATCAGCCCGATAAACTGCCCGTCCGGAATCACCAGATTAATATCCGTAAGCGCCGCATGCGCCATGGGCGTTCCTGGCTCATATATATGATTTACATGATCTAAAATAATCGACATTGTAATAACCTCTTTATCCTGCCTTTCACAGTCCCAGAGCTTCCACCAGCTCCTGCGTGGTCAGTATTCCATCCGGAAGGGGCAGTCCGCTCTTTTTCAGTTCGTGGGAAAGCATCGTTACCTGGGGTACGTCCAGCCTGAGACTCTGAAGCTTTTCCACATGGCTGAAGATTTCCCTTGGCGTGCCCTCCATGGCCACCTTTCCCTTATCCATCACGAAAACCCTGTCCGCATAGATAATCTCTTCCATATAATGGGTGATCAGTATCACGGTGATCTCTTCCACATCATTGAGCGCCCTGGCCGCACGGATCACTTCCCGGCGTCCGCTCGGGTCAAGCATGGCCGTGGGTTCATCCAGAACAATACACTTGGGATGCATGGCGATCACCCCCGCAATGGACACCCTCTGCTTCTGTCCTCCGGAGAGCTTGTTGGGAGAATACTTTCTGAATTCATACATTCCCACCGCCTTAAGGCTCTCCTCCACCCTCTCCCATATTTCCTTTGTGGGAACGCCCAGGTTCTCCGGGCCAAAGCCCACATCCTCCTCCACCACCTGACCGATAATCTGGTTGTCCGGATTTTGGAAAACCATCCCGGCTCTCTGCCTGATCTCCCACAGGCTTTCATCATCCGACGTATCCATCCCGTCCACCCAGACAGTGCCCTCCGTGGGATAGAGGATCGCATTGATGTGCTTGGCAAGCGTGGATTTTCCCGAGCCGTTGTGTCCGAGGATCGCTATGAATTCCCCCTGTTTCACCGAGAGGGACACATCATCCACAGCCCTGGTGATCCCTTCCACATTCCCCTCTTCATCTCTTCTGATATATTCAAATACCAGATCCCTGGTCTCTATAATCGCCATCCAAATCTCCTCCTGATCCGGTGCCGCATTACGATATGCGGCCTGGGAACCGCCACGTCAGCATTCCCACTGCCCCTTATTCTACTAAATATCTCTTCCATTTGCAATAGAAGGAATTTAGAGGTATGATTTTATTACATAAACCACTAGAAATTAAATGAAACGGAGAATTACAATGAATAAATGGATAAAACCCATGGGATTTCTTTTGATCATGATTTTGATGTGCTCTGTCGTTGCAAGAGTGGCCGGCCGTTCTGAGACGCTGGCGGAATACGCTCTGAAACATCCGCAGACATTCGCATCCCCGGATGCCTCTTCCAACCCCGCCAGGACAGAGGGTCCTGCGGATGCCTCTTCTAACCCATCCAGGACAGAGATCCCTGCGGATGTCTCACCGGCTCCCGCAAAAACCGATGCCTCCCCCGCCCCCATAAAAGCAACAGCCTCCCCGGCAGAGGATGGGACGCGCTCTTCCCCTGTCCCCACATCCCGCCCCTTCACTGCGCTTTCCCCGGAAACGGAGGACAGCGTTCACTACCAGGACGGTTTTTTCTACCAGCCTCTCTCCGACAGCGTGATCGCCAGGATCACCGGCATCTCCTATCCCGTATCCGAGACCATCGCTCCCGCACTGGCACAGCCAGCGGTCAATCGGATCAGCGATTCGCAGCAGCCCGCCGTCTCCTATGAGGATCTGTGTTATATGAATGTGCTGTACTGCAATTTTCAGGGGGAGACCGAAACCGGCGAGCTGATCTGCAATCGGAAAATAGCGGATGATCTCGTGGAAATCTTTTATGAGCTGTACCGAAACGAATACCGGATTGGGAAAATCCGGCTGATTGACGACTACAACGGGGATGACACCGCATCCATGGAGGACAACAATACCTCCTGCTTTAATTACCGCGTCGTGGACGGCACCAGCAGCCTCAGCAAGCACGCCCTTGGTTTCGCCATTGATATCAATCCCTTCTACAATCCCTACGTGGTATACAACAGGGACGGAAACGGTGAAACCTACATTTCCCCAAAGGGGAGCGAGGTATACGCTGACCGCTCTCTCGATTTTCCCTACAAAATTGATGAAAATGATTTATGCTACAGGCTTTTTACGGAGCACGGCTTTATCTGGGGCGGAAACTGGAACTCCTCCAAAGATTACCAGCATTTCCAGAAAGTAGTGGACTGATCCGGATCATGCGTCTGAAAACAGAATCCCCGCAGCAGGCTGCGGGGATTTTCCTCTTTCGCTTATAAAGTTTTAGACAAGCTCCAGAACAACTTCCATTGCCCCGTCGCCTTTGCGCTGTCCGATCTTGATGATTCTGGTATAGCCGCCATGGCGGTTTGCATACTTTACGCCGTACTCGTCAAAGATCTTAGCGGGAATATCCGCTTTCTTTGTCCCCTTCTTTCTGCCTGCGGGGGTCGAAGGAACCTCCGTTACCGGATAGAGAACCTTGATCATCTTTCTTCTCGCATTCATTCTGGAAGGAAGATCCTTTTTGATCTCCTTTTCCACGGTTTCATACTTGGTAACCTTCTTGCCGTTCACGACTTCCTTCACTCTCTTGCCGTCTTTATCCTTTACGGGAACCTTGGCGGTAACCTTCACCGTCTCATAATTGTCCCTCTCCTTCACGCCAAGCGCAATCAGAGGTTCAGCGATCTTCTGAACTTCCTTTGCCCTTGCCAGCGTAGTGACAATCTTTCCGTTATAAAGAAGAGCCGTCACCTGGTTTCTGAGCAGCGCCTTTCTTTGGTCAGAACGTCTTCCAAGTTTTCTATAATCTCCCATTTGTCTTCTCCTTTTCTCATTGCGGCATTTCCTGCCCCTTATGGTACATCCGACTATGCGCTTTGGACTTACTGGCCGAATGCAGTTTCTTTCCGCACACGGCGGACCATTCATGAGAACACCGGTATATACGCTTCGGAATTACTATACCGTTATTCCTCGCTGGGATTCAGCTGCAGCCCCAGTTCCTTTAATTTCGCAAGAACCTCCTCGAGGGACTTGCGTCCGAGATTGCGGACCTTCATCATATCCTCAGAGGTCTTGTTTGTCAGCTCTTCCACTGTATTAATACCAGCCCTCTTTAAGCAGTTGTAGGAACGAACCGATAACTCAAGCTCGTCGATACTCATCTCCAGTACCTTTTCCTTTTCATCCTCTTCCTTCTCTACCATGATCTCCGCCGTCTTTGCGTTCTCGGACAGATCTATGAAAAGGCTGAGATGTTCGCTGAGTACTTTTGCAGCAAGACTGACCGCCTCATCAGGAACAAGAGTTCCGTTGGTATAAACATCCAGTGTCAGCTTATCAAAGTCCGTAATCTGACCAACACGGGTATTTTCTACGGTTACATTTACTCTTTCAACAGGCGTATAGATAGAATCCACTGCAATAACACCAATTGGCAAATCATCACTCTTATTCTTGTCGGCGCTTATATATCCGCGGCCTTTGGTAATAGTGAGCTCCACATAAAGCTTCGTGTTTTTTCCGCTTAAGGTTGCGATTACCTGATCAGGGTTCAAAATTTCAATGTCCTGATCCACCTGAATATCGGAAGCTTTTACAACGCCTTCTCCCTCGTACTCGATATACGCGGTCTTGGGCTCATTTGTATCGCTGTTATTTCGGATTGCAAGGCTCTTGATATTCATAATAATCTCAGTCACATCTTCCTTGACACCCTCGATGGAACTGAACTCATGAAGAACGCCTTCGATCTTGACCTGGCTTACCGCCGCACCGGGAAGCGAAGAAAGCATGATTCTTCTAAGTGAATTACCAAGTGTGATTCCATAACCTCTTTCAAGAGGCTCTACAACAAATCTTCCATACTTCTTATCTTCAGAGATTTCTGCCACCTCAATATTTGGTCTTTCAAAATCAAACACCGCAAATACCCTCCTTTACGAAAATTATATGCAACGCCATGTGACACAGAAGCTCCAAACAGCGCCATGGCTGTTTTGGAACTTCTTCACATGGTTTTATTTGGAATATAATTCGACGATAAGCATTTCGTTTACAGGAACGTCAATCATTTCTCTTGTAGGAAGGTTTTTAATAGTTCCCTTTAAAGCTTCCTGGTCTACATCCATCCATTCAGGAACCAATCTGCCGCCCGTTACCTCAAGGATATCCTTGTATCTCTGCAGGGATTTGGCCTTTTCTCTTACCTCGATCACATCCCCGGCTTTCACCAGGTAGGAAGGAATCTGAACCGGCTTCCCGTTTACCAGGAAATGTTTGTGTCCGACAACCTGCCTTGCCTCTCTTCTGGTTCTGGCAAAACCCATACGGAACACTACGCTGTCCAGTCTGCTCTCAAGCATAACCATAAGGTTTTCACCCGTCATGCCTTTCATCCTGTCGGCCTTCTTGTAATAATTTCTGAACGGTTTCTCAAGAACTCCGTAAATAAATTTCGCTTTCTGCTTTTCTCTCAGCTGAAGTCCGTACTCGCTTACCTTCTTGCCCGCTCTCGCATTGGTTCTGTTGGACTTCTTGTCATAACCAAGATAAGCGGGTTCCAGGCCGAGAGACCTGCATCTTTTCAATATGGGAACTCTGTTAACTGCCATTTTAATTTTCCTCCTGTTATTGTTTACAGCGCAGATGCGCCTTCATCCAACCAAATAAATATCAATCAAATAACCTTCTGTAACTAGACACGACGGCGCTTGGGCGGGCGGCATCCATTGTGAGGCACGGGGGTCACGTCCCTGATGCTCGTAACCTCCAGACCGCATGCCTGAAGGGCGCGGATCGCCGCTTCACGTCCGGAACCGGGTCCCTTAACCATAACGTCCACATACTTCAGTCCGTGCACGAGCGCTGCCTTTGTGGCGGTTTCCGCCGCCATCTGTGCCGCATATGGAGTAGATTTCCTTGAACCTCTAAAACCAAGACCACCTGCACTTGCCCAGCTCAACGCATTTCCCTCGTTATCTGTCAGGGTAACGATTGTATTGTTAAAGGAAGACTGGATATGTGCCTGTCCGCGTTCAACGTTTTTCTTGACACGTTTTTTTGTCACTTTCTTTGTAACTTTTTTAGCTGCCATTTAAACTAACCTACTTTCTCATTGAATTATTTGTCTGTTTCACGTTCTTATCTTACTTTTTCTTGTTTGCCACCGTTCTCTTGGGACCCTTCCTCGTTCTCGCGTTGGTCTTCGTGTTCTGACCGCGAACAGGAAGTCCCTTCCTGTGACGGATCCCTCTGTAACAACCGATTTCCTGAAGTCTCTTAATGTTGAGAGCGACTTCTCTTCTCAAATCACCTTCCACCATGTACTCAGCGTCAATGATTTCGCTGATTCTCTTTACCTCATCATCGGTAAGTTCTCTCACACGGGTATCAGGATTAACATTTGCTTTCTCAAGAATCTTGTTGGAACTTACTCTGCCAATTCCATAAACATAAGTTAAACCAATCTCCACACGTTTTTCTCTCGGTAAGTCAACACCTGCAATACGAGCCATTTACGTTTCCTCCATTTTCTTTGTCCGCAGATATCGTCTGATCCTATCTGCTTTTATACAGACGCACGTTCTGTCTGCATATTTGATACTAATTGATTGAGGCATGGTCTTATGCCCAACCGGACGTTCCGATCTTTCCACCTGCAGCCTTCAAAATTTCCGTTCCCATCCCGGGTGCGGGCAAATTTCCATTCAATCCCGAATACGGCAAATTTCCGCAGGAAATTTAAAAAGCAAAATCTTTGATTTTGCGGTGCGGTGGTATCAACAAGTAATCACCAAGGCTCTCTGATACGATTTATTATAATAATCAGTATGGTTTTCTTTCAAACCACACTGCAGCCGCTTACATAATAAATGGACAAGAACCCTTCTGCGCTTTGGCAGCGGATTATCCTTGTCTCTGTTTGTGCTTCGGATTCTCACAGATCACTCTGATACGTCCTTTTCTCTTGATGATTTTGCACTTTTCGCAAATCGGTTTTACTGATGATCTAACCTTCATGTTAAACCCTCCTTTCAAAAAAGACCGTTTTACATTATAGCATGGTATGATTACAAATGCAAGAGCATTCTCGCATCTGAAACAGCAATTTTAGCTGGTTTTCAGCCTATTTGTCTCTCCAGATGATCCTTCCCTTTGACAGATCGTAGGGGGATAACTCTAAAGTCACCTTATCTCCCGGCAGGATACGGATAAAATTCTGCCTCAGCTTGCCGCTGATATGCGCAAGCACTCTGTGCCCGTTTTCCAGCTCCACCTGGAACATGGTGTTGGGAAGTTTTTCAACTACGGTTCCTTCAATTTCAATTACATCCGCTTTCGACATCTGCTACCTCCTTTTTTGCCCTGACTTTAATCGCAAACTTGATTTCTTCATTATATATGGTCTGTGCACCCCTTGCCTTCGCTGACAGAGAGGCGTCGACTCCTCTCTTTATCGGCTGTATATGCTTTTTTCGCTTTTTTTTCGGTTTTTCCACCGGCCGAAGATCTCCGTCCACAAGGTAAACGTATTCGTCCTCCTCACTTATGACAAAATACAGCCGGCCCTTGTCATGTCCCGCCCTGGAAAACGCAAACATTCCCGTCATATCCATAACTCCGCTCCTTCATGTCCTTGGTAAAGTGAGTATCTCCGGCTCACCTGATGTAATCAGCACGGTGTTTTCATAATGGGCCGAGCAGCGGCCGTCCCGGGTCACTACGGTCCAGTCGTCATCCAGCCATGACACCTTCCAGGTACCCATATTAATCATGGGCTCAATCGCCAGCGTCATACCGGCCTGAAGCCTGATTCCCCTGCGCCACTGCCTGAAATTCGGAATCTGCGGATCCTCATGCAGATGCGTTCCGATCCCATGTCCCACCAAATCCCTCACGACGCCGTATCCGAACCGGGATGCATAGGCATCGATGGCATTCGAAATGTCAAAGAGATGGCAGCCTGCCCTGGCATAGCGGATTCCCGCAAAAAAGCTTCTTTTGGTGACCTCGATCAGCTTTGCCGCCTCCCTGGAGATTTTTCCCACCGGATGGGTTCTTGCCGCATCTGAATGATAACCCTTGTAAATCAGCCCTGCGTCAAGGCTGACAATATCGCCTTCCCTGAGTATACGCTCCTTTTTGGGAATTCCATGTACCACTTCATCATTGACCGATACGCAGATGGCTGCAGGATATCCGTTGTAATTGAGAAAGTTCGGGACACAGCCGTAGCTCCTTATCAGCTTCTCTCCAAACGCATTGATATCCCACGTGGAAATTCCGGGCCGGATCTCCTCCCCGAGCCTTTCATGCACTTCCGAAAGGATCCTGCACGATTCCCGCATGAGCGCAATTTCCCTTGCAGATTTTATTGACACCGCCATATATTACCCGCCCCTTCTGCTCTTAAAGTCAAGTCAGCCATCCTGCACAAATTCAAGGCCGCCCTACCCTAAAATATTCACAATTGCAGCAAACACATCCTTGCTGTCCCTTGTACCGTCCACTGTCTTTAACACGCCTCTGGCGCTGTAGAAATCAATCAAGGGCTGTGTCTGGGCATGATAGACATCCAGACGGCTTTTTACCGTCTCCGGTTTGTCGTCATCGCGAAGCACGAGCTTCTCGCCGCAGGAATCACAGATTCCCTCCTTTTTGGACGGGATATGCTCTATATGATAGGTCGCTCCGCAGCTTACGCAGGCGCGCCTCCCACCCATACGCCGGATAATGTTTTCATCGGGAACCTCCACGTCAATGGCGTAATCAATCTTCTCACCCTGCTTCCCAAGAGCCTCTTCCAGCACCTCGGCCTGGGGAATCGTCCTTGGGAAACCGTCCAGGACATATCCTCTGCCGCAGTCGTCCTTTGCCACCCGGTCCAGAAGAATTCTGACCGTCAGCTCATCCGGCACCAGAAGCCCCTGATCCATGTATTTTTTTGCTTCCGCTCCAAGCTCCGTTTTGTTCTTGATGTTAGCCCTGAAAATATCTCCGGTGGAAACATGGGGAATCCCATACTTTTCGGCAATCATTTTGGCCTGTGTGCCCTTGCCGGCGCCAGGCGCTCCCAGCATTACAATCTTCATAATCCGTTCTCCGTTCCTGTCATTTCCTATGACGCAAGATAGAGGCTAGGGGAATTTGTTCAAAAAACACCTCCACCCTAACCTCTGGTTTTCACTATACTTTAAATTTTTGATTCACTGCCGGTTTCTCAGTCATTTAAAAATCCCTTGTAGTTGCGCACCAGCATCTGTGATTCGATCTGCTTCATTGTCTCGAGCACAACGCTCACGATAATAATAAGGCTGGTTCCGCCGAAGGATACCGATGCGTTAAACACGCCGTTAAATACAAAGGGTATCACACAGACGATGGTAAGACCTACTGCGCCAATGAAAATAATATAGTTGAGAATTTTTGTCAGATACTCACTGGTAGGCTTTCCGGGTCTGATACCGGGAATAAAGCCGCCCTGCTTTTTCATGTTCTCGGCAATTTCAATCGGATTAAAGGTTATGGATGTATAGAAATAAGCGAAGAAAACAACAAGCACAATATACACCAACAGACCTATGGAATAAACCGGCTCCCTGGGATTACACCAGTTTGACGAATTGAGTCCGCGCAGGATATGCGACCAGAAACCGGTTCCGCTGTAGTTGAAAAAGCTGCAGACTACAATAGGAAGCTGCATCAAAGATGATGCGAAAATAATCGGAATGACGCCGGAGGTATTGACCTTGAGGGGAATAGAGGAAGTCTGACCCCCCACCATCTTTCTTCCCTGCACCTTTTTTGCGTACTGAACGGGAATCTTGCGCACACCGTCGTTCAGTATGATAACAAGAATCACCATGCCAACAATAATTGCAAGAATGACGAGGGCTGCCACTACTGCGACAGCAATTGCCTTTCCGATCACAAACTGCCGGAAAAGCTGTGCGATATCCTGGGGAATCCTTGAGATAATATTGATGACAAGGACAATGGAAATACCATTTCCCACACCCTTCTCCGTGATTCTCTCACCGACCCACATAAGGAATGCGCTTCCGGCTGTCAGCGCCGCTATAACGGTTATTACATTGAGGGCATTGTAATTCTCCAGAAGTCCGCTGCTTCCAAACGTAATCGCCATTGCCGTGGATTCCACCAATGCCAGCCCCACCGTCACATAACGGGTGATCGAAGCAATTTTCTTTCTTCCGTCCTCACCCTCCTTCTGCATTTCCTCAAGCTTGGGAATTGCGATGGTGAGAAGCTGCATGATGATGGAAGACGTAATATAGGGTGTAATATTGAGTGCCAATATAGACATATTCAAAAACGACCCGCCTGTAAAAGCATCAAAAAAATTGAACGCATCTCCTGTCTGCTGTGCAAACCAGTTTGAAAAATAATGTCTGTCTACACCTGGCACAGGCAGCTGTGATCCTAAACGGATCACAACCAGCATGGCAAATGTAAATAATATTTTATTTCTTAAATCTTTGATCCTGAATGCGTTTTTTAAGGTTGTTAACATTAAATCACCTCTGCTGTTCCACCAATAGCTTCGATCTTCTCCTTTGCGGCTGCACTGAACGCATTAGCTTTTACGGTAAGCTTTTTGGTAATCTCTCCATTTCCGAGAATCTTAACGCCGTCCTTGGGATTTCTGACAATACCTGTCTCAACTAAAGTATCAACCGTCACAACGGCTCCGTCCTCAAATCTGTCAAGCGCGCTTACATTGACGCCAACGATCTCCTTATGGCTGGGACATTTAAATCCCCTCTTGGGAATTCTTCTGTATAAAGGCATCTGACCGCCTTCAAAGCCAGGTCTCGGTGCTCCTGAACGAGCCTTCTGACCCTTGTGGCCTTTACCAGCCGTCTTACCGTTTCCTGAACCGTGTCCACGACCTCTTCTAAAATTATTGCTCTTCACAGAGCCCTTAGCGGGTCTTAAGTTTGATAATTCAATACTCATTGCTGACACCTCCTTATCTTCTATACTTCCTCAACTTTAATTAAATGTCTGATCTGCTGAATCTGTCCTCTTGTGCACGGATTGTCCGGAAGCACAATGGATTTATTCAGCTTTCGAAGCCCCATTGACGTAACGGTGGCTTTGTGCTTGGGAACTGCTCCGATAGGAGATTTTACCAGTGTGATTTTTAACATTTTCTGTTCTGCCACGTCTCTTCCCTCCTATGCCATGATCTCTTCTACGGATTTGCCGCGGTTCCTCGCAACCTCCTCGGGTGTCTTAAGGTTCTTAAGTCCCTCGATTGTCGCAAGAACAACGTTCTGCTTGTTGTTGGAGCCAAGTGATTTTGTACGGATGTTCTTGATTCCGGCCAGCTCGCAGACCACGCGCGCAGGACCGCCTGCGATAATACCGGTACCTTCGGGAGCCTTCTTCAAAAGAACGTTGGAAGATCCGAACTTGCCGATAAAATCGTGTGTAATGGAATTGTTTTCATCAAGCGCAATCTTTACGATATGCTTCATGGCGTCTTCTTTTCCCTTGCGGATCGCCTCAGGAATTTCCACCGCCTTGCCAAGGCCTGCGCCCACATAACCATTACCGTCGCCAACTACCACGAGTGCGGTAAATCTCATGTTGCGTCCGCCCTTTACCGTTTTGGTTACGCGCTTGATCGCAACAACCTTGTCATTTAACTCTAACTGGCTTACATCTATGATTGTGTTCTTCATGATTCCTTCTTCCTTTCCTAGAATTTTAAGCCAGCTTCTCTGGCTGCCTCAGCTAATGCTGCTACTTTTCCGTGGTATAAATAACCGCCTCTGTCAAAGACCACGGTATCAATACCTTTTTCAATTGCTCTTTTCGCAATGACCGTTCCCAAATATGATGCCGCATCAACGTTATTGGTTTTTTCGAGCTCGGACCTTACGTCTTTTTCAACCGTGGAGGCCGCAACCAGGGTATGACCAACTGTATCGTCAATAATTTGAGCATACATATGATTATTGCTTCTGAACACAGCTAAACGAGGCCGCTCAGGGGTACCGCTGAAACGGTTACGTATTCTCATGTGTTTCTTAACACGGACTTCCTGTCTTGACTTTTTGTTAACCATCTTTACACTCTCCTTATCCCTTATTTCTTACCAGTCTTACCAACTTTACGTCTGATCACTTCATCCGCATACTTGATGCCCTTGCCCTTGTAAGGCTCCGGTCTTCTCTTGTCTCGGATCTCCGCTGCGCATTGGCCAACCTTCTCTTTATCAATACCTTTTACAATGATAACATTCTGTCCTTCGACAACTGTCTCAATTCCTTCGGGATCGATCATCTCAACCGGATGTGAATATCCTAAAGATAAGGTCAATTTATTTCCGGATTTAGCAGCCCTGTAGCCGACACCGTTTACCTCCAGCTTCTTCTCATAGCCCTGGGTCACGCCCAAGACCATGTTGTTAATCAACGATCTCGTAAGGCCATGCAGGGATTTCATCTTTTTCAGGTCATTGGGCCTGCTGACTTCAATCTTGCCGTCCTCCATCTTGATTTCCATTTCCGCGGGAAGCACTCTCTCCAGTGTTCCTTTAGGACCTTTTACAGTCACCTTATTATTTTCTGCAATTTCAACCGTTACGCCTGCCGGAATTGCGATTGGCATTCTTCCTATACGTGACATGCCCGTACCTCCTGTTCCATTTGATTTATTAGCATCTGACCTTTGGGCCTTACCATACATATGCCAGCACTTCTCCGCCTACCTGCAGCGTCCTGGCCTTCTTGTCCGTTACCACACCCTGGTTGGTGGAAATGATGGCGATTCCGAGTCCTCCAAGTACCTTGGGAAGCTCATCCTTGCCCGCATAAACACGCAGACCGGGTTTTGAAATTCTCTTTAAGCCTGTGATGATCTTTTCGTTTCTGTCCGCACCGTACTTTAAAGCGATACGAATCGTCTTGAAACTTCCTTCATCAATCAGATCATATTTTTTGATGTATCCTTCCTCTACAAGAATATCTGCAATCGCCAGCTTCATTTTGGAAGAGGGAACATCTACTGTATCGTGTTTTGCAGTATTTGCATTACGGATTCTTGTAAGCATATCTGCAATAGGATCGCTCATTGTCATTCTTTTTTCCTCCTAAAAATTTCACTTCATGGGTTCAGTCGCACAACCTGAAATTTGCCTTCATTTTTCTGAAATCTGCATGCAGATTTCCCAAAGGTTCGGCCGTGCCGAACCGGTTGTTACCAGCTCGCCTTCTTGACACCGGGAATCTGTCCCTTATATGCCAATTCGCGGAAGCAAACTCTGCAGATTCCGTACTTTCTCAAAACAGAATGTGGACGTCCACAAATATTACAACGGGTATATTCTCTTGTAGAGAATTTGGGTTTGCGCTGTTGTTTGATCTTCAATGAAGTCTTAGCCATGGATTCTATTTACCTCCTTCTTACTTTGCAAACGGCATATTAAACAATCTCAATAATTCACGTGCTTCCTCATCTGTCTTTGCGGTTGTAACCACGATAACATCCATTCCCCTTACCTTGTCGACCTTATCGTATTCGATCTCGGGGAAAATCAGCTGCTCCTTGATGCCGAGCGCATAATTGCCTCTTCCATCAAACGCATTGGGGTTAACACCTCTGAAGTCACGCACACGAGGCAGTGCCAGGTTCACAAGACGATCCATGAATTCGTACATTCTCTCGCCGCGCAGTGTAACCTTGCATCCAATAGCCAGACCTTCTCTGATCTTAAAGTTAGCAACAGATTTTTTTGCCTTGGTCAGCACCGGCTTCTGACCTGTGATAATCTCAAGATCCTTTGCAGCGGATTCCAGCAACTTTGCGTTTTCCTTTGCTTCGCCGACGCCCATGTTGACAACAATCTTGTCAAGCTTAGGTACTTCCATGATGTTCTTATATCCGAACTTTTTGATCATAGCATCTACGATCTCATCATTATACAATGTTTTAAGTCTGCTCACGCTCTCCGTTCTCCTTTCCCAGAATTAGTCGATCACTTCGCCTGTTGATTTCGCAAAACGCACTTTCTTGTCGTTCTCAAACTTAAAGCCGACCCTTGTGGCCTTTCCCTTGTGAACATACATAACGTTTGAAATGTCAATCGGCGCTTCCTTCTGAATGATTCCACCATTCTGGTTTGCCGCCGAAGGCTTTGTATGCTTTGTAATCATGTTGACGCCTTCCACGAGAACCTTGTGCTTCTTAGCGTCAACGGAAAGCACCTTGCCTTCCTTTCCATTATCCTTACCGGCGATCACTTTGATTGTGTCGCCCTTTTTAATCTTTAAAGTTGCCATACTAGCACCTCCTATAATACTTCGGGAGCCAGTGAAACAATTTTCATAAACTGTTTGTCACGAAGCTCTCTCGCCACCGGTCCAAAGATACGGGTTCCTCTGGGAGTCTTATCATCTTTAATGATAACAGCAGCATTTTCATCAAACCGAATATAAGATCCGTCTTTACGGCGCGCTCCTTTTACAGTGCGGACCACCACGGCCTTCACCACATCGCCCTTCTTTACAACGCCGCCTGGTGTTGCATCTTTTACCGTAGCAACGATTATATCGCCAATCTGCGCATATCTTCTTGTCGATCCACCCATAACTCTGATGCAAAGGATTTCCTTAGCACCCGTGTTATCAGCAACTCTAAGTCTGCTTTCCTGTTGAATCATGCCAATTCTCCTTCCAAAATATTCTTCAACATTTTTCGCCTTTTGAAAACCTGGCCCAAGGTCAGTGCCACTTTATTTCGCCTTCTCAACAATCTCGACAAGTCTCCATCTCTTATCCTTGGATAAAGGCCTTGTTTCCATTACCTTTACGGTGTCACCAATATGGCATTCGTTGTTTGCGTCATGCGCTTTCAGCTTGTAGGTCCGCTTAACGACCTTCTTGTAAAGGGGATGTTTCACATGCTCCTCAATGGCAACAACGATTGTTTTATCCATTTTATCACTGGTAACCTTACCGGTACGTGTTTTTCTTAAATTTCTATCCACGACTTACGTCTCCCTTCCTTTCCTTGACCTTCCCTGAAACAACCTAATTCTCTCTCTGCTTCTGCGTGATAACCGTCTGAATTCTTGCGATATTCTTTCTTACTTCCTTAATTCTCGCCGTGTTATCCAACTGGTTGGTTGCATTCTGGAATCTCAAATTGAAAAGTTCTTTCTTAGCAGCCACTAAATCCTGCTCTAATTCTGCAGCTGATTTTGATCTTAAATCTTCCACATATTTCTTAGTTTTCATTTGATGCACCGCCTTCCAAGTCCGCCTTAGAAACAATCTTACATTTGCAGGGAAGCTTATAGGTTGCAAGCCTTAAGGCTTCCTTCGCTGTCTCCTCAGCCACTCCTGAGATTTCAAACAATACGCGACCGGGCTTTACAACTGCCACCCAGTACTCCAATGTTCCTTTACCGGAACCCATACGGGTTTCTGCCGGCTTCGCTGTAACCGGTTTGTCAGGAAAGATCTTGATCCAAACCTGACCGCCACGCTTCACATAACGCGTCATGGCAATACGGGCAGCTTCAATCTGGTTTGACTTGATCCAACATGGTTCCAATGCTACAATACCGTACTCACCGTAGGTAATCGTGTTGCCACGGGTTGCTTTTCCTCTCATGGTGCCACGGAACTGTTTACGACGCTTTACTCTCTTAGGCATTAACATTATTTATCGCTCCCTTCCTGCACTGTTTTTTCTTCGTTCTTCTTAGTAGGAAGTACCTCACCCTTGTAAATCCATACTTTGACACCCACTTTACCGTAGGTCGTGTCCGCCTCTGCAAATCCATAATCAATATCGGCGCGAAGTGTCTGAAGAGGGATCGTACCTTCGCTGTAAAACTCTGTACGAGCCATATCCGCACCGCCAAGACGTCCGGAGCAGGAAGCTTTGATGCCAAGCGCCCCCGCTTTCATGGTTCTGCCCATGCAGGATTTCATGGCGCGTCTGAAGGAAATACGGTTTTCAAGCTGCTGCGCAATGTTTTCCGCAACCAGCTGAGCGTCCCTGTCAGGTCTCTTGATTTCCTTAATGTCCACAAGAACCTTCTTTCCCGTCATCTTGCAAAGCTCTTTTTTGGTCACTTCGATCTCCGCACCGCCCTTTCCGATTACAACACCGGGCTTAGCCGTATAAATAATAACCTTTACTCTGTCAGAAGCTCTCTCGATCTCAATCTTGGAAACACCGGCCGAGAACAGCTTCTTCTTAAGAAACTTCCTGATATTATGGTCTTCTGCAAGGAAATCAGAAAAATCTCCATCCGCATACCATTTAGAATCCCAATCCTTAATAACACCAACCCTGAGGCCGTGAGGATTAACTTTCTGTCCCATTATATTCCCTCCTTATCTCTCATCAAGCACAATCGTGATGTGGCTCATTCTCTTTTCAATCCTGTAAGCCCTTCCCTGTGCCCTCGGTTTTATTCTCTTCATTGTGGGGCCTTTGTTTGCATAGCACTCTGCAACGTAAAGGTTCTCCGGATTCATTCCGTTATTATTCTCCGCATTTGCAATTGCGGACTGTAATAACTTCTTGATGATGCTGGAAGCATATCTGGGATTATATTCTAAAATTGCCAGGGCTGTTGTCGCATCCTTGCCCCTGATGGCATCCAAAACGAAACATGCTTTTGAAACAGACACTCTTGCGTAAGACAGCTTTGCGGAGGGTCTTGTATCTTTCTGCGCATTTCTCTCTCTCTTAATCTGGGATCTATGTCCTTTTGCCATTGCCTAAAAACCTCCTATCTTACTTTTGACTTCTTCTCGTCTTTACCGTGTCCTCTATAGGTTCTGGTGGCCACAAATTCACCTAATTTGTGTCCAACCATGTCTTCCGTCACATATACAGGAACATGCTTTCTTCCGTCGTGTACTGCAAACGTATGTCCCACAAAAGAAGGGAAGATTGTAGAACGACGGGACCAGGTCTTGATAACCTGCTTTTGTCCTGCTGCATTCATTGCATCTACTTTTTTCAGTAAGCTCGCATCTGCAAAGGGTCCTTTTTTCAGTGATCTAGCCATTTTCTCTCCTCCTCAACTATTTGATGGCTCTGCCGTCTCTTCTTCTGATGATCAGCTTGTTAGAAGCCTTTTTCTTCTTACGGGTCTTAAGGCCAAGAGCAGGCTTGCCCCACGGCGTGCTCGGGCCGGGACGTCCGATACCGGTCTTGCCCTCACCACCGCCGTGCGGATGGTCGTTGGGGTTCATAACGGAACCGCGAACCGTAGGACGAATACCCATATGGCGCTTGCGCCCTGCTTTACCGATGTTGATCAAGTTGTGATCCGCATTTCCCACAACTCCGATGGTTGCCCTGCATCCGATGGGTACCATTCTCATTTCGCCGGAGGGAAGACGAAGGGTTGCATACTTTCCTTCCTTTGCCATCAGCTGTGCGCTGTTGCCTGCGGAACGAACCAGCTGTCCGCCTTTGCCGGGAAGCAACTCGATATTGTGAATCTGGGTACCTACGGGAATTTCAGATAAGGGCAGGCAGTTTCCAACCCTGACCTCAGCCTGAGGGCCGCTCATGACCTTCATTCCGTCCGTCAGTCCCTCGGGTGCGATGATATAGGATCTTTCGCCGTCCGCATAGCAGATCAGCGCAATGTTTGCAGTCCGGTTGGGATCGTACTCGATTCCCTCCACGGTTGCGGGAATGCCGTCCTTTTTGTTTCTCTTAAAATCAACGAGTCTGTATTTTCTCTTAGCTCCGCCTCCGCGGTGTCTTACTGTGATCTTTCCCTGGTTATTACGGCCTGCTTTCTTCTTGAGAGGCACACAGAGAGACTTTTCAGGGGTCTTCTTTGTGATCTCAGAGAAATCAGAACCGGTCATATTTCTTCTGGAAGGTGTATATGGCTTATATGTCTTGATTGCCATGTCTTTTTCTCCTTTCGAGCTTCATTTAATATCGCACTTATCTGTGCATAGGTTCCGCCGACTTATAAGCCGGCAAATATCTCAATTTCCTTGCTTTCTTCTGTCAGCCACACGATGGCCTTCTTGGTCTTTGCCGTCTTTCCCACGGTCATGCCGCGTCTCTTGGTCTTGCCGGGAATATTCATGGTGTTTACCTTTCTCACCTTTGTTCCCTCGAACATCTTCTCAACGGCATCCCGGATCATTGCCTTGTTTGCCTCCGGATGAACCAGAAACGTATATTTTTTTTCGCTCATACCAGCCATACTTTTCTCGGTAATAACCGGTTTGAGGATTACGTCATAATATTGAATCGCTGCCATTATGCATACACCTCCTCAATCTTGGCCACCGCATCCCTGGTGAGGATCAGCGTGTCGCCCTTTAAAATGTCGTATACATTAATCGTATTGGTCAGTGTGGTCTTTACAGTGGGAAGATTTCTTGCCGACATGATAACCTTCTCATCCTTCTCAGCCAGGACGACCAGTGCCTTGCCAACCTTAAGGTTATCCATAACCGTCTTGAACTTCTTTGTCTTGATCTCGTCAAATTTCAGCTCGTCAACCACGATCAGTTTATTGTTCTGCACCCTGCTTGTAAGAGCTGATTTGAGCGCAGCCCTCTTTTCCTTCCTGTTGAGCTTGAAGGAATAGTCTCTCGGCACGGGAGCGAATACCACGCCGCCGCCCTTCCACTGAGGTGCTCTCGTTGAACCCTGCCTTGCATGACCGGTTCCCTTCTGTCTCCAGGGCTTTCTGCCGCCGCCGGAAACCTCGGAACGCGTTTTGGCTTTCTGCGTTCCCTGACGATTGTTTGCAAGCTGCTGTACGACTGCCATGTGTACCAGATGCTCGTTTACCGGAGCGCCAAATACCGCATCGCTCAATTCAATCGTACCAACTTCCTTGCCTTCCATATTAAAAACAGATACGTTTGCCATCTGAAATGGTCCTCCTTTCATCACTCGGGTGCTTATCCAATAATCTTAACCGCTTCTTTGATTGTAACAAGACCTTTTCTCGGTCCGGGCACCGCACCCTTTACGAGGAGCAGATTGTTTTCCGCATCCACCCTTACAACCTCAAGATTCTGAACCGTAACCTTTACGCAACCCATATGACCGGGCATTCCCTTGCCCTTGAACACACGGCTCGGCGAGGAGCACGCACCATTGGAACCCTGGTGACGATGGAATTTGGAACCATGGGTCATGGGGCCTCTGTGCTGTCCGTGTCTCTTGATCGCGCCCTGGAATCCTTTTCCTTTGGAAATGGCAGATGCGTCGATCTTGTCCCCGGCTGCAAACATATCCGCTTTGATTTCGCTTCCAAGCGTATATTCTTCAGCGTTTTCAAACTTGAACTCTCTGACATATCTCTTGCAGGATACGCCCGCCTTGTCAAAGTGTCCCTTCATTGCCTTTCCAACACCGTGTCTGTGGATAATCTCTCTCTTTCCGCCTTTGTCCATGTTGGAAATTCTTTCCTTCTTGTCCACAAAGCCGACCTGCACCGCACAGTAACCGTCGTTTTCCGCAGTCTTGATCTGCGTCACCACGCAGGGTCCGGCCTGAAGCACTGTTACGGGAACCAGGGTTCCGTCTTCGTTGAAGATTTGAGTCATTCCGACTTTGGTAGCTAAAATACCTTTTTTCATTGTTTACCTCCATTTGATCCTACAGCGGGCCTCTATCGGGCCATTCTAGCGCCAGGGGTTTTATTTGGTTTTCATCTTTATATCAATATACACACCAGCGGGCATCTCTAATCTCTGCAGCGCATCCACAGTCTTAGGGGTGGGTGTGATGATATCGATCAGTCTCTTGTGCGTTCTCTGTTCGAACTGCTCTCTGGAATCCTTATACTTGTGAACCGCCCTTAAGATGGTAACCACTTCCTTCTTGGTGGGAAGGGGTACGGGACCGCTCACCTGTGATCCGTTCTTCTTGACTGTTTCGATGATTTTTTTGGCAGATGCATCAACCAGCTGATGATCATAAGCCTTGAGTGTGATTCTCATTACTTGACTTGCCATAAAAAAAAGTCGCCTCCTTTTCGCACTTTTCGATTGTTCTAAGTACGACAAGCGGTGACTGTACACTCCTCCGTGTGTGTCCTGCCCTGTTATACAAAAGTCCGCAAAAGCGGTTTGTACCGTGCATTCTTAACACACGTGTCTCTGTCTTGTTCGACAGACCTATGTTTGTACAGTGACTTGCCGTCAGGTTCTTTGACCGGAAACCGGTCTTCTTGACATTCGCTCCACGGAAAACCTGCAGTGTCTTGCAACACTGCAGCAACCTCACGCTTCACAGCTATCATGCCACAGCAATTGATAGTATACAGGATGATTTTCATTTATGCAAGAGGAATTTCTAAAATTTTTATTAAATATTTCACTTTTGCTATCTTTGAACCGCCGGACACCATTGAGGAGACGGTATCCGGCGGATGAAAGCAACTCAGTTCCACTCCTCCAGGCTGTGAATGAACAGTCCGCTGCGCAGCTTGGGCTCAAACCAGGTGGATTTGGGCGGCATCATCATTCCCGCATCCGCCACCCGCAAAAGCTCCTGGATGGAGGTCGGGTACAGGGAGAAAGCGATCTCCATATCCCCGGATGCTCTGCGCTCCAATTCCCCAAGTCCCCGGATGCCTCCCACGAAATCAATCCGGTTATCCGTCCTGGGATCCCCGATGCCGAGAACCGGCCCCAGCAGATGATCCTGCAGAACGGACACGTCAAGCCCTTTCACCGGGTCATCGCAAAACAGCGAATCTTCTGCGGTAAGCAGGTACCAGCCGCCCTTAAGGAACATTCCGAAGGTTCCCTTTCTCTGCGGGGAAATCCCTTCCCGCCGGGGCGGAGACAGACGAAAATGCGCCCTCTCCACCGCTTTCAGGAATTCCTCCACCGTATGGCCGTTCAAATCCTTTACCACTCTGTTATAAGGAAGAATCTCAAGCTGATCGTCCGGAAACAGAACGGAAAGAAAGCGGTTGAACTCTTCCTCTCCCGTATATCCCGGATGCTCCCTGCGGCGCTTTAATCCCACCTTCACCGCAGAAGCGCAGCGGTGATGTCCGTCCGCAATATACGTACAGGGGATTTCCTCAAAAAGGCTCTGAAGCCTCTGAATGATTTCGCCGCGCTCGATCCGCCACACTCTGTGCCCGATCCCGTCCCGGGAGATAAAATCGTAGAGCGGAGTCCGCTTTTTCTGCGCATTCACGATCTCATTGATCTCATTCCTCGAGCGATAGGCCAGGAAAATGGGGCCCGTATTGGCATTTGTCACATCCACATGGCGGATCCGGTCAAGCTCCTTGTCCTGTCTTGTGTTTTCATGCTTGCGTATGACTCCGCCGATATAGTCGTCTATGGATGAGCAGGCCGCAATCCCGGTCTGGGTACGGCCGTTCATGGTAAGCTCATAAATATAGTAATAGGGCTTTTCTTCCATAATAAAGCTTCCGTCCGCAACCGACCTTTCCAGAAGCTCTCTCGCTTTCTGATAGACTCTTTCATCGTAAAGATCCACATCCTCCGGAAACTGGGTCTCCGCCCTGTCGATCCGCAGAAACGAGCGGGGCTCCCGCTCCACCTCCGCAAGGGCTTCTTTTCGGTTGTACACATCATAGGGCAGCGCCGCAATCCGGGAAGCCAGGATGGGATTGGGGCGTATACTTCTGAACGGTGTTATCTGTGGCATCTGTTTTCCTCCTTTTCCGACTAAGCCTTGAACAGCGTTCCGATCTCGCCGCCGTTTAGAATCCGACTGATATTGCTCACCTTATCTCCGTTTGCTATGACCATATCCACGCCTGCCGCGGCCGCAATCCTTGCCGCTGCGATCTTGGTTGTCATTCCTCCCGTTCCAAGTGAGGTGTCGGCTCCCTTTGCCATGGATTCCAGCTTTTCATCTATTCTCTCCACATAGCTGATAAATCCGGCGTCCCTGTTGTTCCTCGGATCATCCGTGTAAAGTCCGTCAATATCCGACAGAAGGATCAGAAGATCCGCTCCCACAAGTTCGGCCACATTGGCTGAAAGGGTATCGTTGTCTCCGAAATTTTCCTCCTGGATCTGATCCGTGGAGATGGGGTCGTTTTCATTCACAATGGGAATCACTCCCATATGAAAAAGCTCCTGAAACGTGTTCTGGGCATTGGTCTTGCTGATCTCGTTAAGCATGATCCTCCTCGTGATCAGAATCTGGGCAATGGTCTGGTTGTACTCCGCAAAAAGCTTCTGGTAGATCATCATCAGCCTTGCCTGCCCGACCGCCGCACAGGCCTGCTTTACGGAAAGAGTGGAAGGCCTGCCATTGATGCCGAGAGCCTTTCTGCCCGCTCCGATGGCTCCTGATGAGACCACCACAACCTCTTTATCCTGATTTCGGATATCCGTTAGCAGCCGCACAAACCTCTCAAGCTTCTCCAGATTCAGATTCCCCGTATTCATATGCGTGATGGTAGACGTTCCTATCTTAATTACGATCCTTCTTTTGTCTCTCAGAAAGTCTCTGTCCATATCTCATTTTTCCCCTCGTCTCTCTCTAATTCCATATGCTGCAGGAAGAGCTCCTGAAATCTCTCCTGCCCGGCAAGCTCCACATGGCGGATTCTTTCCGCCTCATCTTCCATGTCTTTTATCACCCGGTCCGAGAGCAGCGCCATGGACGCTCCCATGCCAGCACAGTTTCCGGTGTGGGTGATCTTCTCCCGCACAATATCCGGGAGAAGGCCGATTGCAAGGGCGCTCTCCACTTTAATGCAGCTACCGAATGCCCCTGCAAGATAAATGTGGTTCAAATCCTCTTTTTGGATTCCTTCCTTATTAAGAAGGATCTCGATTCCCGCCCGGATTGCGCCTTTTGCAAGCTGCAGCTGCCTGATATCCCCGGCGGTCAGATAAACCGGGTGCCCGGCATCGGTGAGAAGGATTCTCCTCTCCCCCTCCCCTTCCTCCAGCCTCCTGCACACAAGCTGCGGCACTCCCCGCTTCCCCGCCTGCGCACGGTCAGGAAGGTATCCGTCTTCCTCTATCACTCCAAGCTTTCGCAAAACCGCAAGGGCGTCCATAAGTCCGGATCCGCAGATCCCCCTGGGGGGAGTGTCCCCGATCGTGCGGCAGAATAGATCCTGTCTGGGAAAGCTTCCCAAAATCCGCACCTCTTCCACCGCTCCCGCCACGGCCCCCATTCCCTGTCTTACCGCCGCTCCCTCAAGAGCGGGCCCGGCCGCCGCGGAGCAGGCATAAGTCCCTTTTTCTCCAACCAGCAAAATCTCCCCGTTGGTTCCGATGTCCACCGCCAGCACATTGCTTCTCTCATCCTGCCGCCTTACCCAGGTATGCACGGCCAGGGCGTCCGCTCCCACATAGCCGTCGATGGAGGGCAGCACCAGAATCTGCGCCCCGCCAAGGAATGAAAAGCCGAGCTCGCTTCCCCGCCTTTTTGCCGTTCCCCTGTACGCCTTACGAAAAGGCGCACGGGAAAGGCCGTCCAGGGGAAGGCCAAGCAGGATCTCGCACATGGCCGTGTTTCCCACCACGCTCACTCTCCGGGCCGGAATCCGGGTCATATCCCGGGCGAGCTCATCCATCTTTTCCACCAGAAGTCTCTGCAGCTCCCATGCGTTTTCCCGGCTTTTCCCCGCATATGCAATCCGGCTGATTACATCGCCGCCCGCACTTCTCTGGGGATTTATGCTGCTGCGCACCGCAAGCTGCCTTCTCTGTTTCAGATCCCAGAGCATTGCCGCAATGGTGGTGGTTCCAATATCAAAGGCGATACCAAGGCCGGAAAGTCCCTCGTCCTGCAGGAGAAGAATTCCTTCCCCCACCGTATCCTTGCTCGTTTTTATTTTTACCGCCGGGCTCAGGCTGCAGCCGTCGCAGCTCTCCTTCCTGCAGCCCATACATTTTTTATTTTTCATACCGCCGCTTCCACAAGCTCCCCTCTCCTGACTGAATGATCCTGATACCGGATGATTTGTTCCAGAGCCGTTTCGCCTCTATTTTATCATTCCCGCCGCAGACTGTAAACAAAAGTTCAGAAAAGTATGGCGGTTCCGGCCTGCAGATGATAAAATAACCCATGACTCTAAGGATGCAGTGAATTTACATATAGAAAGGATAACGGCATGTGGACAGCAGACAGTTGGAAGGACTATGAAGTGATAGATACCTCGGACGGGGAAAAGCTGGAGCGCTGGGGAAAATACATTCTCCTGCGGCCCGACCCCCAGGTGATCTGGAAGACAGAGAGAAAGTGCAGGCAGTGGCATCAGCTAAACGGTCATTACCACCGGAGCAGCAAAGGCGGCGGAGAATGGGAGTTCTTTGACCTTCCCGAGGAATGGGGCATCCGCTACCGGGATCTCACCTTCCGTTTAAAGCCCTTCAGCTTCAAGCACACTGGGCTCTTTCCGGAACAGGCCGTGAACTGGGACTGGGTTTCCTCCCTTATCAAAAACGCAGGACGTCCCCTGAAAATCCTGAATCTGTTCGCCTACACCGGCGGCGCAACCCTTGCGGCCGCAAAAGCGGGAGCCAGCGTCACCCACGTGGACGCCTCAAAGGGCATGGTTGCCTGGGCAAAGGAAAATGCGGCCGCCTCGGGCCTTTCGAGCGCTCCCATCCGCTATCTGGTGGACGACTGCGTGAAATTTGTGGAGCGCGAAATCCGAAGGGGCAACACCTACGACGGCATTATCATGGATCCGCCCTCCTACGGAAGGGGGCCAAAGGGCGAAATCTGGAAGCTGGAAGACAATGTTTTTCCCTTTATCCAGCTGACCGCACAGCTCCTTGCAAAGGACGCACAGTTTTTTCTCATCAATTCCTACACCACAGGCCTGCAGAGCGCAGTGCTTTCCTACATGCTGAACACGGTCATCACCCCCAGGCTCGGAGGATGCGTGGAAGCGGACGAGATCGGCCTGCCCGTATCCTCAAACGGCCTGGTTCTGCCCTGCGGCTCATCCGGGCGCTGGATGCGCATGCGCTAAAACCCGCAGCTTCCCTGTCGGCGCATTGTCCTGACGCTCCGCATCACCCCATCCGCCCAATCCGCATACCAGGGCAGCCTCTTTTCCAGAAGGCTCCCCTGCGTGTAGACATAGGGCGTCCGGTCCGGAAAATGCTGATACATCCGGACTGCGTAAAAAAGCAGCATGCCGGCCACAAGCACTCCCAGAAGGGGCCAGAGTATCGGAATCCCCGTTCCCTTCCCATACCGGTACCAGGCGCAGTACAGGATAAAGGCAAGAACCGGAAAGGCCATAGGGTTCATCCGTGCGGCTTCCATGGCCTTCCCGCCTGCCAGATACAAAAAGGCCCTGGTAAGGCCGCAGCCCGCACAGGGAAACCCGGTAATGCTGCGCATGGGGCAGAACGGCATACCCAGAAGCTTTGTGAAAAGATAGTAGAGTGCGAGTCCGATCAGCGCATACCGGTATTCCCAAAGATCCGCAGACAGGCGCTCAGCGCTTTTTCTTAACTTTTCCATCATCAAACTTTTTCAGGATCTTATCCAGATCATCCATTTTTCCTATGACCATCAGATGCTCTTTCGCATCGAACTCGTGATCCGCCATGGGCATCAGGGTCGTGTTCTCCCCCTTCTTAAGGCCCAGAATGCTGATCCGGTATTTTGCCCGGAAGTTTACCTCCCTGATGCTCTTTCCCACCCATTCCTCGGCTACCGGGATCTCGAAGATGGAATACTCGTCGTTGAACTCGATATAGTCAAAGACATGGTTCGCACTGTAGCGGACTGCCGTTTTCTCCGCAATGTCCCGATCCGGATAGACCACCTCGTCTGCGCCGTTGCGCAGCAGGAACTTGGCCTGAATATCCCTGGTCGCCTTGCTCACCACGTATTTTGCCCCGTTTTCCTTGAGCAGGGAGGTAATTTCCAGACTGCTCTGAAAGTTCGTCCCGATACACACAAAGCAGATATCAAAGTTGCTGACCCCGATACTCTTTAGCACCTCAACGTTGGTGCAGTCCCCGATCTGGGCGCTGGTCACCAGCGGCATCATGGCCTCCACATTGTCCTCCTTCACGTCGATGACCATCACCTCGTTTTTGCGTTCCACCATCTGCCTGCACAGATGCTGGCCGAACCTTCCAAGCCCTATTATTAATATGGATTTCATTTTGCAGATACGCTCCTTTCTATGTCTCACGGCTTTTGCCTCTTAAAGCCTAACCGATCATAATCTTCTCCACCGGCAGCTGCACGGGCGCCACCTTTTTTCGCTCCGTAAAAGACAGGGCAAAGGACATGCTTCCAATTCTCCCGCAGTACATGAGAAGAATGATCACAATCCTGGATCCCATGCCCAGCTCCCTGGTAAGGCCGGTGGACATTCCCACGGTTCCGATTGCGGAAAACACCTCGAACATCACATCCTCCACGGGAAGGGACGGCTGCAGATAGCAGATGAAAATCACTGCGGACACCGCCATCAGCACACTGATCATCACCACATTGCTGGCCTTTCGTATCACGTCGTCGTCCATCCTCCTGTGAAAAATATTGACCCCCTTGCTGGCACGCAGATTGGACCAGACATAAATCAGAAGCACCATCATGGTCACGGTCTTCACGCCTCCCGCCGTTGAGCCTGGGCTGCCCCCGATAAACATGAGCACCATGGTAAGGAGCTTGGACGCACCGGTCAGGGCCCCCGTGTCTATGGTGTTAAAGCCTGCGGTTCTTGCGGTCACGGAGCTAAAGGCGGACGCCAGTATGGTATCCTTTATCCCCATTCCCGCAAGAAGATTATCCTTCTCAAAAACAAAATAGAGAACGGCTCCTCCCACAAGAAGCACGGCCGTCATAAACAGCGCCATCTTGGTATGCAGGCTGTATCTGCGAAAGCGAAGCCTGTTTTTGCGAAGATCATCCCACACAAAAAAACCGATTCCGCCCACCACCACCAGCGCCATCAGCACCGCGTTGATGAGAATGTCCCCGCGGAAGCTGACAAAGGAGGAGTACTCCCCGGAATATCCGCCCATGAGGTCAATTCCCGCATTGCAGAATGCAGAGACGGAATGAAAAATCCCGTAAAGGATTCCCTTTCCCAGGCCAAAAACAGGGACAAACCGGATGGCGAGAAGCGCCGCCCCAATCAGTTCAATCCATGCCGTATTCCGAAGAACCATGCGCACCAGCCGCACGATGCCTCCCATCTGCAGGCCGTTCATGCTCTCCTGCAAAAGCCCTCTGGTCCGGAGGGAAATCCTTTTTTTGAGGAACATGGCAAGGAGCATTCCCATGGTCATAAAGCCCAGGCCTCCCACCTGTATCATCCCCAGGATAATACAGTGCCCCAGAGCCGTCCAGTGCGTTCCCGTATCCACCACCACGAGCCCCGTCACGCAGGTCGACGTGGTGGCCGTAAAAAGGGCGGTCAATAAGTCTGTCTCACAGCCGGGCCTTGTGGCGCCCGGCAGCAAGAGCAGCAAAGTGCCCGTTATAATGACAAGCAGATAACCAAGCGCGATGATCCGCACATAGGTGAGCCTGCCAAACAATTTTCTGTACCGCATATCCATAACCATGCCTTTCTTAAAAGTCAACAACCCGGATGCCGGAGATTGTTTCGCACCGCATGCTTTCACATTCCCGGCATCCTAATTATTTTATATCAAAGTCGTAAGAAAATCTACCTTCCGGAAAGAAATCGGGAAAGAAGTATGGAAATTTTCTGACAGACATGTTAACATATCGGAAGAAAACAGCAAAGGAGCGCTAAATTATGTCTAAAATTATTCTGACCGGCGACAGACCCACCGGCCCTCTCCATATCGGGCACTATGCGGGATCCATCCGCAGAAGGGTGGAGCTGCAGGATTCCGGTGAATACGATAAAATCTATATCATGATCGCAGATGCCCAGGCTCTTACGGACAATGCGGAGAATCCCGAGAAGGTGCGTCAGAACATTATCGAGGTGGCCCTGGACTATCTCTCCTGCGGTCTTGACCCGGAGAAATCCACTCTGCTGATCCAGTCCCAGATCCCGGAACTGTGCGAATTATCCTTTTATTATATGAATCTTGTCACCGTTTCAAGACTTCAGCGCAACCCCACGGTAAAATCCGAGATTCAGATGCGGAACTTTGAGGCCAGCATCCCGGTTGGATTTTTCACCTATCCCATCAGCCAGGCAGCCGACATCACCGCCTTTGCGGCCACAACCGTTCCCGTGGGCGAGGATCAGCTTCCCATGATCGAACAGACCAAGGAGATCGTGCGCAAGTTCAACTCCGTTTACGGGAACACCCTGGTGGAGCCCGACGCCCTTCTTTCCGCCAACAAATCCTGTCTGCGCCTTCCCGGCACGGACGGAAAGGCCAAAATGAGCAAATCCCTGCACAACTGCATCTATCTGTCTGATTCCGAGGAGGATGTGCGCAAAAAAGTAATGTCCATGTTCACCGACCCGAACCATCTGCAGGTTTCCGATCCGGGACAGGTGGAAGGCAATCCCGTATTTATCTATCTGGAAGCCTTCTGCAGGGACGGGCTGTTTGCCGAGTACCTTCCGGAATATGCAAATCTGGAGGAATTGAAGGCCCACTATACAAGGGGCGGCCTCGGGGACGTGAAGGTAAAGAAGTTTCTGAACAACGTGCTCATGGAGGAGCTCTCTCCCATCCGAAACAGAAGGGCAAAATGGGAGAAGGACATTCCCGCCGTCTACGAGATCCTGCAAAAGGGCAGCATCGCCGCAAGAGAGGCCGCCGCAAAGACGCTCGCAGATGTGAAGGCGTCCATGAAGATCAACTATTTCGACGACAAAGAGCTGATCGCCGGACAGGCCATGAAATACCAGAAAGAAGAATAAGGAAGAAACAACTTAAGGACCCGGGATGAAATTCCCGGGTCCGTCCATGCAGGCGGCGATTTTTCCGTCGTCCCTGCGGCATTCTTTTGTGTGACTTTCTCTCCCGCACGCTCTTCTTATCACAAAAACCGCCTCTTGATTTCCTCATATTTTTCCTGCGTAATCAGGGCGTCCTGTTTCAGATCCTTAAAGGTGACAATATAAGTCCACCTTCCGTAGGGCTCGATCTTCCGGATCTGGGAGACATTGATAATATAGGATTTATGGCTCCTCATAAACTGCTGCGGATCCAGCTTCTCTTCAATCTCCCCCAGTCCCGCCGAGGTGGAAAAGCTGTCCTTCGCCGTGTAGATCACGGTACTGCCCTCCTCCCGCTGAACCAGGATAATGTCCCTGATATCCACAAAGCTCATGCTTTCTCTGCCTTTTACCAGCAGCTTTTCCAGCCCCTTCTCATACTTCACGATCCGTTCAAGCGGCTCGGCCTCCTTCTGTCTGGAAAGATCGAGAATCCGCTGCAGTGTCTGGTTCACCCGCTCCACGTTAAAGGGCTTTAGCAGGTAATCAAAGGCATACACCTCGAAGGCGTTTGACATGTATTCGGCATGGGCCGTGGCAAAAATAATTTTGGTCTTTGGGTTTACATCCGCTATTATTTTAGCGCAGTCCAGCCCGCTTGCGCCGCTTATTTCGATATCAAGAAAGACCACGTCCGGTTTGGTCCGGTGGAAGAGGGTGACGGCATCCGTCAGGTTATCCGCCTCCCCCGCCACCTGGAACTCTTTGTTCTTTTCGACTATCTTTCGAAGCAGGAGCCGGATCCCGCTCTCATCTTCTACCAGTAATACCTTCATGTTTCCTTCGTCTCCTGCATGCGGGAGGGCCCAGCACAATGCTCATGGCAACCGCTTTCTGCAGCCCCTGCGCTGTAAATCCAGCGCTGTTTTCCTTTTTTTCCCGTGATGTTCCTTCTGTCTGCGAGGGCTTTTCCATCCGGTCAGACCCTGCTTTTTCCTCAAAAGCTCCATCCTCCCCGGATGGCTCACTTGCTTCTGCCGCCTGTTCCTCTTCGGAGTCTTCTTCCATTCCGGAGGGCTGCGGCCGCTCTGTGCTCTTTTTATGCTTTATCCAGTAATGATTCTGCAGGCTGGCAATCAGATCTCCTCCCGGTAAGCCTTCCATGGACTGTTTTACCACGAAGCTCGTGAAATTGGGAGACGGCATATTCTGCAGACTGAAACGAAATCCCTTTTTACTCACTGACATCCTCTCCGATCTTTTCCTGCTTTACCTCGCCGATCTTTTCACGCATAAGTGTATCCGCTTTGATATTCTGCAGGTCGTAATAGTCCATCACGCTCATCTTGCCTTCCCTGAGCGCAAAGGCCAGAGCCTTGGGAACCTCGGCCTCGGCTTCCACCACGTAAGCGCGCATTTCCTGCTCTTTTGCAACGGCCATGGCCCTTCTCTCCTCCGCCTTGGCCTGGGCAATGTTCTTGTCCGCTTCCGCCTGAAGGCTCTGCAGCTGTGCGCCGATGTTGCGGCCCACATCGATGTCCGCCACGTCGATGGACAGAATCTCAAAAGCCGTTCCGGAATCCAGTCCCTTGCTCAGCACCAGCTTGGAGATATCGTCGGGATTTTCCAGAACCTCCTTGTGGGAAGCGGCGGAACCCACCGTGGTGACAATACCCTCGCCGATTCTCGCAAGAACCGTCTCCTCACCGGCGCCGCCCACCAGCCTTTCCAGGTCGGCCCGCACCGTGACTCTGGCCTTGACCAGCAGCTCGATGCCGTCCTTGGCAACCGCAGACACATTAGGAGTCTGAATCACCTTGGGATTCACGCTCATCCGCACCGCTTCCAGCACGTTTCTCCCCGCAAGATCAATGGCAGCCGCCTTCTCAAAGGGAAGTTCGATCCCCGCTCTTTCCGCCGCAATCAGCGCATCCACCACGCTGTCAATGTTTCCGCCTGCCAGATAGTGGGCCTCGAGCTGATTCACGTTCACGTTAAGCCCCGCCTTGGTGGCCTTGATCAGGGGGATCACGATCTTGGAGGGCACTACTCTTCGAAGACGCATACCCACCAGATTAAAGATACTCACCTTCACGTTTGCCGCCAGGGAGGAAATCCACAGTCCCACGGGAACAAACACAAAGAACAAAACGATCAGTAAGCCGATCACTCCTATCAATATAATCAAACCAATATTTTCCATCTAAGTAACCTCCTAATAATTTTGTCTCTCAGGACTTTAATTCTTTTACGATCAGCCTGGATCCCTTCACCTTATTTATGACAAGGGCAGTGCCTTTGTCTATGTAGGTTCCCTCCGATATGACATCGAGAACCACTCCGTCAAAGTCTCCCATGCCGCTTGGCCGCAGATCCGTGGCCGCCGTTCCTTTTTTTCCAAGGAGATATTCCAGATCCTTGGAGCTGATATACCCCTGTTCCGCTTTCTGCTCTTCCTTCAGGATGATCGGCGACCTGAGTTTTCCCTTTGACAAAAGCCACAGCAGCACCGCAAACATGATACCCAGAAGCGCCAGGACAATCAGGGTGATAATGATTCCCTCCTCAACGCTGTCGGCCGCCAGAAGCACTCCGATCACCAGACAGATAATGCCGCTGATTCCGGGCAGGGAAAATCCGGGCACCACCATTTCAATTCCCAGAAGCACAAATCCTGCAACCAGCAGAACAATCGCAACAATTGATAGTATCTCCACTTTTCTCCTCCTTTCAGTCTGTTCCTGCAGGAAACCTTTTCCGCTCCCTGTTGTTATCTGAACTATACACCGAAAACGCTTCCTCTGAAATACCTAATCCACCAAATATACATTTTGCCGCCTCAACTGTCATCCCGCTTTTTGGGAAGGCATATTTCAAAGCTTGTCCTCGTCTCATCAGACCTAAGACGGATTTCTCCCCCCGCCTCCTTCACGATACTCCGGACAATATAAAGTCCCATTCCGTGTCCCTCCTCCTTTTTGGATGAAACGCCCATGCGGAAAATCTCGGACTGCATATCCGCAGGGATGGCCGGACCGTTGTTGCTCACCGCAAAACGGTAGAAGGCCTCGTCCTCGGACATTTCCAGGACGATCTTCTTCTCCTGCTTCTTCGTTTCCGAGAGAATATAAATACTGTTGTCTATGAGATTCGCAAGAATTTTGCACAGATTCCAGGGCTCTATGGGAAGAGCGGAGAGCTCCGAGCGGATCTCCGGGTAGAAATCAATCTTCTCCCGCTCCGCTGCCTCCATCTTCACCTGCAGAAGGGCGTTTACCGCAGGCTGCGAGGTCCTGAGCGCCCGGCTTACCTTCATGATATCCTTAAAGACCGGCGACAGATAGCCCTTTGCCTCCTCGTACTCCCCAAGCTCCATGAGCCCGTAAATTACCTGGAAATGATTCAGATAGTCGTGGCGCTGGGCCCGCAGCGTCGCATTGAGACGCTCCAGATTGTGGAGGCTGTCCTCCAGTCCGTGATTCGTATCCTTCATCGCCAGATACAGGCCGCCGATTGTCACGACATTACACAGAAGCATCAGGGAAATTGCCACATAAAGGCTCAGGTTAACTCCGTTCAGCCTGGCAATCCCGATATAGATCCATATGCCCGTCCCGATCAAAAGCTGAACGCCATTTATTATGATTAATGACAGTGTTATTTTTTTCATAGAACCGCCGCACCCTTCTCTCTGCCTTCCGTTCTCATCAGCCGGATCACAAACAGCGTGCTCACCGCAAGATTCACCGGCTTCTCCAGAAAGAGGGCGCCGCCGTGAAGCTCCACGATCTTTTTTGCAACGGCAAGGCCAAGACCCGAGCCCTGCCTGTTATTTCTGGAATCGTCTCCCACGGTAAAGGGCTCAAAAAGATTTTCCCGGATCTCTTGCGGGATCCCGACGCCGTTGTCTCCGATTTCAATGCGGATACTCCTCTCCGTCTGCTGAAGGGTGACATATATCGTGGTTCCTTTGGGATTATGCTTGAGGGCGTTGGAAAAAATATTGTCAAATACCCTGCGCATCTGCACGCCGTCAAAGCTGTACTCCGCACTCTGTTCCGGAATCTCAGCCTCCAGCCGAAAGCCCATCAGATCAATTTCATCATATTTAAATGCCAGATATTCCCGGATAAATTCCGTGAGATCCTGCTTTTCCTTTACCAGACGGAATTCCGGGTGTTCCAGCTTGCCATACTCGTAGAAGGTATTGATCAGCTCCGTGAGATCCTCTGTCTTCGTGAAAATCGTGTTCAGATAATGCTTCTGGGTGGCCGGGCTTGTGAGTCCGTCGGAGACGGCCTTGGCATATCCCCGGATCACGGTGATGGGCGTTTTCAGGTCATGGGAAATATCCGCAAGCATTTTCTGCTTCTCCATGATCAGCTTTTCCTTGGAGGCCTCGCTCTTGCGAAGCAGGCCGCACATCCGGTTAAAGCTGTTGAAAATCGCCTCAAACTCTCTCGGCCCCTTATAGCTGATCTTGGTGTCGCGGTTTCCTCCGGCCAGGGCGAGGATTCCCTCGTTGAGCATATCCAGAGGCTCCTGCACCTTCCTGCGCATCCGGATGGTGAAAAACAGCAGCGTGAAGATGTAGGTACAGACATACACGGGAACGAAAACCTTCCACAGGGCGGAAAGCCTCCTGTATTTTTTACCGTCCATCTTTTTTACATACATGACGAGGATTCTCTTCCCCCTGCCCTGCTCCTCGAATTCGTGCCTGTAGACGGAATACCTGGCATGGGACTGGCGCGTGAGAAGCTCAAGCTGGCGCCGGGTGAGCTGTCGCCTCTCCCAGCCAAGGCTGCTGTCCATCACGCACAGCTCCTCGTCCAGAACCATGTAGGAAACATCCTCCTGATAGCCCGTATCCTCCTCTTTTCTGACGCAGCGAATCAGAGTCCGCTTCTCTCCGTCCTGTGTCATATACTCAGAAGACTGGTAAAAATAGGGCGTGTTGTATTCCGGTATAAACTCCAGCTCCTGCGGCGTGTATTCCAGCCGCTGCCCCTCATAGTCCGAATAGAGCAGATGCCCCTCGCAATCCAATATCTCAAAACCGCCCTCTGATCCCAGAAGCTTTTTCAGCGTGAGGCTTTCATACTCTCCGCTCTCCAAAAGCTCCCTTCCTCCCAGAGGCCGGTTCATTTTTGGCGGCTGGATGATGGTCTTCTCCACAAATACCCTGCCGAAATAGATGAGCATCATCAGCACCACCATTACCAGCGTATATATAATATAGTTTTTGATCAGAAGTACGTACAGACTCCTGTCCTTTCCTTTAAAGCTTTTCAATTTTGTATCCTATGCCTCTGATATTTTTGATGTATTTGGGCTCTCTGGGATTATCCTCAATCTTGTCCCGCAGATTGGAAATATGAACCATCAGCGTATTGTCGTCGTTTACATAGCTCTCCCCGCTGACTGCCTGGTAGATCTGCATCTTGGTGAATACCTTTCCGGGAGATTTCATGAAGAGTACCATCATCTTGTATTCCGTGGGCGTGATCATGATCACGGTATCGCCCTTTTTCAGTGTCACTTCCTCCTCGTCCAGCGTGAGATCTCCCACCCTGAGAATGCGTTTCCCCTTTGCCTCTCCCGCATCCACCTGGCTTCCCAGGCTGTAATATCTTCTGATATTGGACTTGATCCTGGCAATCAGCTCAAGCGGGTTAAAGGGCTTGGTCAGATAATCGTCTGCGCCGAGATCCAGCCCAAGAATCTTGTCGCTGTCAAGGTTTTTGGCAGACAGTATGACGATGGGAATGTTGCTGTCCTCCCTTATTTTCTTGATCAGGTCGTAACCGTTCATTTTGGGAAGCATGATATCCACAACCGCAAGATCAATCTTTTCCTTATGCGTTTCCTCGTAAGCGATCAGTCCGTCCTGTGCCAGAACCACCTCGTATCCCTCGTTTTCCAGATATAACTTTATAAATTCCGCAATGTCTTTGTCGTCTTCCGCTACCAGTATTTTGTATTTCATGATCTACACTCTTCTCTCCTTGTCCATTCGAATTTTAGCCGTTATAGTGTCTCGTCCTGATTACAATACGTTTCCGGGGAAATAAATATATGGTACTTTTCTCCTCTTTTTAACTATTTTATCATAACATAGGATAACTTTTTGGTAAACCTATATTATTGTACAAAACAGGCGGCAGAATACCTGCCGCCTGTTTCGAATTTTGGAAAAAAATATGTATCACCGCGGCATCCCTACAATACCGCATCCACAGCCGCTCCCTTGATATCCTCCTCCAGAAGCTTCATCTTGGTAACCATATCCTTGATCTCCTGCTGGATATCCGTCTTTACATCGTCAAGCTGCACGGTGTCCTGCGCAAGATCGGCGATGGCCTCGGTAAGCTCTTCCTGTTCTTCCTTCTTCTCCTTGAGCTTTTCCAGTTTCTCTTCCTGTTCCTTCTCTTCCTCTGCCTTCTTCTCTGCTTCCTCGGTCTTTTCCGCCATCTCCTCGTCGATGTGGTCTTTGGCCTCGTCCATCAGCATGCCGACGATCTCCTTGCTGGCCGCCTCCATGATTTTCTCAGCCTGCTTGCCCGCTCCCACCATGGGATCCTTCTTGAGGCGCTCCAGACGGGTGCCCCGGATGACGGCGTTTTCCGTGTCTATTTCCCCGCGCATCTCTTCGATCTGCTTCTCGTAAAACTGCGCATCCTGCTTCATTCCGAGAGAACGCTCCTGATACTCTGTCAGTCCCTGCGCCTTGATCCGCTCGATTTCCTCTCTCTCCTCCTGCGTCAGGGATACCTTCTTTCCCGGCGTCTGGGAATCTATCTCTTTTGCGAGAAGCTCCAGATCCTTCTGCTCCTTACTGTCCGCTTCCACCCCATAAGATTCCCGAAGCGCCTGCCTTGCATCCTCCATTTCCCTCACGGAGTCATCCGCCTGCCGGATATCGTTTCGAAGCCGGGCGATCTTATTCCTGCGCTCCTCCATATCCAAATCTATCTTTCTCTCATTTTCCCAGGTATCGCCCACGATCTGCATTGCTTTTTTCTGCGCCTGCTGCCTCTTTTGCGCAATGGGGTCAAAATTCTGGTTCATGCCGCCCGCAAAGACATTTTTCTTTCCGCACTCCTGCTGCTGCGCCCTGCCGTGCCTCTGGCTCCGGCTGGCGTCTCCCACAAATATAGACGTATTCTGTACCTTCATAGTTCCATCTCCTTTATGACAAGATAATCCGTTATCTTCATAGAAGTTATCGACAACTTTACTCCTTTCCATAAGGGGAATGCCGCGAAACGGACAAAATCTGTAATAAATCGAAATTTCCTAATATCCGGCCTCAAGATTGTAATCTTGATCCTCTCATCTTTTCCCTGTTCCATACTCATTTACCTTCCTCTCTTTCCTCTGTCCTTCCCGTCTTCACCGCCACGGTCACTGCGTCGATCACCAGAACCACCAGAATCAGCCCCCAAAGCAGAAGCTGGATATTCGTGAACAGAATCCTCACAACCTCATTGCTCTGCGTATATCCAAGAAGCGCCTCTATCATTTCCGCATTTACCAGCTCGTGTCCCAAAAGCCACCAGGAAGCGCAGATACCGGAAAGCAGATCGCTGACAATGACCGTGATCATGACTCTCCTGGTGTACCTTCCATCCATCAGCTTTACGGCCTCCCCCGCAATGCCGGCAAGCCCGAAGAAAACAATGAGATACCAGGTTCCCCTTATGGCCTGCGGATGAAAGACCGGGTACACTTCTCCATTTTCCGTGACGGCGCAGAAGATCTGCGGACAGCACAGAAGCACCAGGACAAAGACTACGGATATCACGATCCCGAAAATCGACTCTCCTTTGGAGATCCGATCCCTCTTCTCAGGCACAGGGGGCAGATTGTCCAGCCCCGTACTGCCATCGAGAGGAATCTCTTTGTGATAAAAAAAGGCAAACAGGGCCGTGACAAACGCAAATGCCGCAACGGCTGCGGAAAACAACATCCCGATCCATTTGAATACCTCAAGGAACCAGTAATTCTCTCTTTCCCCTGCTATCACGGAGAGGGCAAACGCCAGCGTCGTCCCGATCAGGGCGCATATCGTTACGATTCTCAGCACATACAGATACGTGGCATAATAGGGCGGCCCGATCAGGCATTTCTTCCCCTCGCCGCTGTACTGGTCATAGAGCTCTGCGGGTGTTCCAAGCTCCGTGAGCACCACCCGCACATCCTTTTCCGTGGGCAGCACCTGGCCGCATCTCTCTTCCAGCATATCCGCAATCAGGGTGTTCAGCTCCTTCGCCACATCCTCCCTGGATTTGCGGGGCAGGCGCTTTGTCACCGCATAAATATATCTTCTTATCAACTCGCTATCCATTCGAATCCTCCTCTCCGTTCTCAAGCAGACTGTCCACCTTCCCGGAAAATGCCGTCCAGTTCTCCCTTGCCCTTTTCAGCACGATCCTCCCGTCCTCCGTGATGGAATAATATTTTCTCGGCTTCGCCTCCCCGGTGTCCCACTCGCTCTTTAAAAGGCCCTGGGATTCCAGCCTCCGCATCAGCGGATACAGCGTGTTCGCTTCTATGGGAATGTCGTGCTCCTTGAGCTCTTTCACCAGATTGTATCCATATTTGGGCTTCTGCAGCTGGTTCAAAACTAGAAGAATGAGCGTTCCCCGCCGCAGCTCCAGGATCAGCCCCGATATGATCTCATCATGATCCATGCATTCACCTCTCCTTTATCTACGCTTACGCACATCAGTGTTGTATTAATAATACTGTGTGTCACACATTATGTCAAGAGAAAAATATGCGAGAAATATTTTTATGAGGCAGTTTATCCACCTGATGTAAAATGCGAAAAGAGAACCTCCCGCCACAGAATCCCCGTGTGCGGAAGGTTCTCTTTTCTCTTTGACGCCGCAAAGCTGATGACCGTGTTTTACTGCGGCATATCCTGCCCGGATGCGTTGTGATAGCGGAGATTCAAAAAGCCCTGGTAATCCTTATTAAACAGGCTCAAAAGCTCATCGGTGTAGCCCACCACCGCTGTTGGTATATTGTCGTACATATACTGAAGAACCTCGCCCGCCTTCTCCTCGCCCGGCATATTGATGCGGCGGGCTTTCTTCTCATTGAGCAGGTAGACCAGAATCTCATACGTGGTTCCCGTCTTGATCCCGTTTGTCCTGTGCGTGGTGCTCTGCTGATAAGCCCACACGATCTTGTCATTGACGATCACGCGGGTCCTGCGTCCCGTCATATAGAAGATAAGCCTGCGCCCGATACGCAGATTGTCTTTTTGGATCATGACTCTGGCGCCTGCGTATTCCGCTTCCAGCTCCATCTCGCTCATTCCAAGAGTCGCAGCCTCTTTTTGGAACGCCTTCACATCCCCTCCCGAGAGAGCGTAGAGCAGAATAATCACGCCAAACACAATCAGGGCGATGCCGATGCCAAAAATCACATAGGCGGAAGTCGCAGCTCCGCCCGTCAGGGCGCCGACGCTGATGTAATAGGGCAGCGTGTACTCGTCGATCTCCTCGTCCGTCCAGTCGGATTCCTGGAAATATTCCCTGAAATACTGATATTCCTCGGATGACATCTTATTGACCGCACCGGTAAAATGGATCGTGTCCGACATCTCATAATTGTAGGTGGCTTCCGCCATCCGGTCCATCTGTCCGCCGTAGGACGCAGGCACCTTGATTCCCATGTATTTGTAATCCTCGCTGTCGTCATCCCCGGTCCAGATCACATAGTAAATATCCGTGGTTCTGGTGACGTTCGTCTTTGTGTTCTTGGAGTATTCCTCCATATATGCGCCAAAGTTCGCATTGATGGAAGCCTCAACAATCAGATCACCGTTTATCTCATCCGGCAAAAGCGTCTCAAACTTTACGTGTCCTCGAAGCAGCGACCTTATGTTGGAAAATTCAGCCGCAAACAACACGCCCCCGGCAATCACAAAAAGAAGAACCAGCGGAATCGCCCTCATAATACTTTTTTTCTTCAGTTCAGCTAACATACTTTCGTCCCCCGTATATCTATGATATTTTTTGTTGCGCATGCAGGCACGCTCACCTGATTACGGCTCATTATATCATAGATCAGGACGACTGACAATTTACTATTTTTTCCGGATATTCCGACTGCACGCAAAATACGCCCGGGAAGAATCCGGTCACATTTTTCGACAAATTTCATACCATAATACAAAGTAAATCCATACGGAGTCTTTATGTATTTCTATTTTGGTGTCTTTTTTGCCCTCCTGCTCGTTTTTTTCTGCCTGAATTTCTGGCGCAGGAAAAAAATTATTCAGAAGGTCTGTTCCATGTGTATGGAAGAAAAATGTGAAATTCTCAATGATCTGGTCCGTCCCTTCGGCTACTGTTATGTGCCGGATCAGGATATTTTCACTTCATGCCTGGACGCCTGGCAGCGGGATTTCGGCTACTGCGCCCTCTTTGACAAGGCGGCTCCCCATTTCAATATGGTCTTCGACTGTCTGCCCGTCTATTTCAATCACCGGGGCAGAACCTGGCTCATTGAATGCTGGAAGGGCCAGTACGGAATCAATACGGGATGCGAGATCGGCGTTTACTGCGCCGACCGTGTCATACCCGAGGACGAACTGGCCCACACCCTCTTTCCGTGCGTGGATAACGCGGATATGCCAAGGCTCTCCTTCACTCTCTGCAAAGACCGTCAGATGATCGCCGAGCTTTGCTCCAGGCACTGGTGGCTGACCGCCTTCCGGCCAGGATGCTTCTCACGCCCGGAAAGCCTTTCCATGCGCATTGGCATCACTCTTCAAACCCCGGCAATGGCCGCAGCCTTTGCAGAAGGCCTTCAAAAAGCCGGATACTCCGGGGAGGAAATCAAGGTATGCTGCAACACCGTCACCTTCCTTTTTGGCCCAACGCCCTGCGGCTGCCACTGCTGCCCCGGTCTGTGGCGGCGGCTGCGATGCCGGATCGCCCAGTGGTTCAACCGGTTCTGGTGCCGGGTTTATCGTTTCGTCACCAGACCCTTCTGTCTGTCCGCAGACCGGATCCTTTATCTGTACTACTACCTTCCCTTTGCTTTTCGCAAAACCCTTCGCATCCGGAGGTACAAAAAACGGGGAGGAAAAAGATGAGCTGCCAGAACCGGCTGAACAAAACCTTTGAGGGAGCTGCCAGGCTCCCTCTGAACAGCCGGACCAAATACGTCCTGATCAGCGACTGCCACAGGGGCGTCGGCACCTCAAACGACAATTTTCTCAAAAATCAGAATCTCTATTTTGCGGCCCTGCAGCACTATTACCGGACAGGGTACACCTATATCGAGCTGGGTGACGGGGATGAGCTGTGGGAAAACCGAAGTATGGAACAGATCATAGAAACCCACGGAAATGTTTTCTGGCTTCTGTCCCTTTTCCAGGCCCGGGGGCGTTTGTATATGTTGTACGGAAACCATGACATGGTCAAAAAGAACAGCCGCTATGCGGAAAAAATCTACGGCACTTATCCCCGCTGCTGCGGAAACAATCCCCATCTGGAAAACCAGCCGCTTTTGCCCGGTCTGAAATTCCATTCCGGAATCATACTGGAAAACACGGTCCTTCCGGCTTCCATGGATATTTACCTCACCCACGGCCATCAGGCCGACCTGTTCAATTCCACCTTCTGGCGTTTTACCCGCTTTCTCGTGCGGTATCTGTGGAAACCGCTGGAGCGGTACGGCGTTCTGGATCCCACCAGCGCCGCCAAAAATTACACCCGCAAGCATAAGACGGAGCAGCGCCTTCACGACTGGGCCCTCAAGGAGAACCACATTCTGATCACGGGACACACGCACCGCCCCGCACTCTCCGCCGAGGATCCTCACTACTACAACAGCGGCAGCTGTGTACATCCCCGCTGTATTACCTGCCTGGAGATCGAGTGCATGCACATCCGGCTGGTAAAATGGACTCTTGCCACCCGGCCCGACATGAGCCTGTATGTAAACCGGGAAACAATCGCCGGCCCCATCCCTCTGTTTTCCGCACCGAACCCGAAGGTGAAAAATTGACATTTTTGTGCAATTCTCCTATACTGAAAAGAAAAAGAGGTGCGCAGATGGAGGAATTGCTGATCGCCCTGTGCGAGGACGATGCCGATGAACAAAAGAAACTGATTTCCCTGATTCAATCCGGCTGCGTGCCTGCAAAAACCACAGTTTTCGACAGCGGGGAGGCCCTCCTTGGAAATAATCCCTCCGGGTGTTTTGACCTGGTTCTCATGGATATTTATATGGACGGCATCTCCGGTGTGGAAGCCGCACGCCGCATCCGCAATACGGATCCCGAAATCCCGGTCGCCTTTGTCACTACAAGTAAAGAGCACGCCCTGGACGGCTACCGCCTGAACGTGAACCGGTATCTGGAAAAGCCGGTGTCCCAGAAAGCCATGGATGATGTCCTGCTTTTCGCCCTTGACCGGAGGGAAAATCCGCCCGGAATCACGATTCTTGTCCAGGGAAGGCCTCTGAGCCTTCCGGTGCGCCGGCTGCTCTATGTGGAACAGAAGGCCCATTACCTGACGTTTCATCTTTTGGACAACAAGACCATTCAGGCCAAGGGAAAGCTGGACGAGCTCATGCCGCAGCTTGAAGCCTTCCCGTTTTTCCGCTGCCATAAGAGCTACCTGGCCAATCTCGCCTTTGTGACGGGCATTGACCGCGAACTCATGGTCTTCCATATGCGGGGCGGAGAAAAGGTGTATATCCGCCGGGAAAATTTCAAAAAAGCCAGGCAGGCCTGGGAGCTGTTTTTGTTTGAGGAAGCCAGAAAGGGAATCGATTATGAATAAGAAAGACCGTATCCTGCATCTTTTTTTGCCCATTGCACTTGCGGTACTTTTTGCGCTTCTGGCCGGTGCGGTCGTCTTTCCACGCCCTCCAAAGCAGGAACGCAGACGGGATGTACAGATCATCTCGGATTGGGACAGGGAGGGCGAGTCCCTCTGCCTGCCCTGTGGCATCCGGGGTCTTGACGCCCGCTCGCGCATCACGCTTTGCACCACGATTTTTCCAGAGGACGGGGACCATCTCTATCTGAAATCCGTCTATACCGCCGTGAAGGTATATGCGGACGGCGAGCTTATTTACCAATACGGGGGGCCCGGAAGCTACCCCGCTTTTTTGCTTGACCCGCCTACCAGGGTCGCCCTTTTTCCCTTGCCGGAAAACGGCGGCGGCAAGGTCACTCTCCAGATGGAATATCTCGCGCCTTCCCAGAGAAATACCGCCATGCTCCATCCGCCTCTTATGGGATCCTCCGGCGACCTGTATGCTCATCTTTTTTCCGAGATGGGATTTTCTCTCTTTTTCTCCATCGTGCTGATCGCCCTGGGAATGATTCTGTGTCTGATCGCCTTTGTCCTCACACGGTTTGAAAAGAGCGGGATTGCCTTTTTCTGGCTGGGGCTTTTCTCCCTTTGCACCGGGATCTGGGTGCTCGGAGAATGCAATCTGACCGGTCTGTTTATCCCAAATCCATCACTTTTATATGTGATGGCCTTTCTGGGTCTGTTCAGCCTGGCAATTCCCATGATGAAATTCGGCCTGGTCGTGCTTCGTCTTTCCCCCTCACATCCCCTTCATCACATGTGCCTTACCATGGAGCTGGTTCTTGGCCTGACCGTGTTGCTGCAGCTTTCCGGAATCGTTTCCCTCTCGAAAAGCATGTATCTGTTCCATGTCCTGACGCCCCTGGCCTTCTGTCTGTTCGCAGGCAGCATTATCCGGGAAATCGTCAGGAATCAGAACCCCCTGGCCCGCAAATTTTTCCTGCCGGTTGCCATCATCGCCCTGTTTTCCTTTCTGGAGGTGGGCAATTACTATCTGTTCCATCTGGAGGTTCAGAAGTCCTTTTTCTTCCAGATCGGCGTGCTGCTCTTCCTTCTTATCATGAGTGCGCTGTGCGGATATTTTATAAGAGACACCTTCGCTCTGCGAAGCCGCAACCGCCAGCTTTCCTATGAGCTCTCTCTGATGGAAAAGCAGGTGGAGGTGCAGAGGCAAAGGCATCAGCTGCTGTCCGCTGCCACCGCACAGATCCGGCAGCAGCGTCATGATCTGAAGCATCATTTTGCAGTGATTCGAAGCTACCTGAATAACCGGGAGGATACGAAGCTCTCCCTCTATCTGGATCGTCTCTGCGCCAATATTCCCGATGAGCCCTTTCAGACTCTGTGTGAGAACGAGGCGGTAAACGCCGTAGCCCTTCACTATCTGTCCATGGCCACAAAAGCCGGCGTCTCCTCCTGCCATATCCGCCTGGATATCCCAGGGGATACCGGACGCGTTGCGGAGAGCGACCTTTGCGTCATCATCGGAAATCTTCTGGAAAACGCCGTCGATTCCTGCCGCACCGTGGAGGATCCCTTTATCCGGATGCAGAGCCGCCTTGCGAGAGGGATCCTCACCATCACCATGGATAACAGCTGTCCTATCGCAAATGCCGCTCCCTGCAAGGCCTTTCCCTCCACAAAACCCTCAGGAGGAACCGGCCTTGCGTCCATTCGCTCCGTCGCCGGGAAATACCAGGGCGGCTGCCGCTTTGAGGTCAGGGATCACGTATTCCTCTCCTCTGTCTATCTGCACTGGTCCGAATAGCCTTTATTTCAAAACTTTTTCTTCCGTTTAATCCTGCGGCCGGCAGGCGACACCGTAGATTCCCAGCCTTCCGGCCTCAAGCATCACCGCTTTTCTCTTCTCATCGTAAGCGGATTCCTTTATCCATCCCGCTTTTCCCTTTTGATCCACAAAAACTCCGCGCAGATTTTCCACAGGCTCCGTCTCCGGCCCTGTGTAGCCGAGCCCGAGAAGAACTGTCGCACCCTCTAAGTCGGTCAGAACCGTCTCCTCTTGTCCCTGCACAAGAACCAGGGTGATCTCATAAGCAGGATGATCCCAGATGACTGCCTGCGCCGTTGCCGGAAGTTCGGCCTTTTCCAGCCTGTGGATGCGCAGAACCAGGTATCCTTCCCCGCTCCTTGTATCCAGGCTCTCAAGGAGCTCTCTGTCAAATCCCATAACAATCAGGTTGTTTACCGTAATCCGAAAGCTGCCGGCATTGCACTTGATCAGTTCGTCCAGGGCCTGTGCTTCAATCGTGACCTCGCAGCTTTTCTGTGCCACCCCCGCCGCAACGGAAAGGGAAACCGCCAGTATCTGCGCCTCCGGCTTCGCCCGCCTTATGGCCTTATCCACCGCCGTCCTGTTGATTACCGCATTGCCCTTCTTATCCACCGCCACAGCTTCTGCCGTTCTTACCGCAGGTGCCTGTACCGTCACTGATGAAGCGGATCCGGTCTCTGTGTTCCCGCTATCCTGCGTCCTTTCCTCTCTTCTGTCATGATCCGGTGTGGGTTCCGGTTCAGGATCCCTGCCCGGGGTCGGTGTCGGGTTCATACCGGGCGTGGGAGTCGGGTTCTCTCCCGGTGTCGCCATGGGATCCGGTTCTGCGCTCGGTGTCGTTGTCGGATCCGGTTCTGCGCTCGGTGTCGCCGTCGGATCCGGTTCCGCGCTCGGTGTTGGTGTCAGCACCGGCTCCTCTCCGGGAGTGGGTGTGGGATCCGGATCTTTTTCCGGAGTGGGAGTCGGAGTGGGAACGTTCACCTTCTCAAATATCGCCGTTAGATTCCGGTCGCCTGTCACCTGAAAGGTATATGCCTCTCCCTCTCCCGCAATCTCTGCGCCGCCTTCCGTCCACTTCACAAAGCGATATCCCTGCGCAGCCTGTGCCGTCACGGTCACGGAGGTCTTGCCCGGATAAACGCCTCCTCCCGTCACCGTGCCTCCTGCGGGAGGCTGGGCACTGACTTCGATCTGATATTCCGGCTGCGGCAGAAGCACGGAGCTGTCCGGATCCCCCTTTGCGATGACCGCATCCACATCACCTGAGAGATAATCCTTCAGCGTTTCCACCGTGATTCCCTGGGTGGCATCCAGCTTCTTTCCTTCCGGTACGGTCAGTGTTGCCCCCGGCATCACCACCAGCTTCACCGGAAGCTTGTCTCCGCTGGCGTTCGTATACGCATCCGGCCCCAGAGTCAGATCGCTGTGCAGCTCGGCGTTTCCATAGACCGTCCAGATACGCCCGTCGCTGGTGTCCGTGCGTACCATGCCGTTCAGCTGCGCATTGTCTCCCAGTGAGAGCGAAGGCGCCGCCGCATCCACAGTTCCTGTCGCCGTGACAAGAGCCGTATCCTGAACGTTGAGATTCCCCTGTACATAAAGGCCGTAGCTGTTTTCGCTCTTTGCAGTAACCTGGACGTTCTCCCCCACATTCAGATCCTCTTTTGCCCAGATGCCGGGCTGGTTCGCAGAGCTGCTCTCCACGCTGCCTGATCCACTTAAATTGATCTCTTTCGCTATCATACTGCCCGACGAGGTTGACTGTGCCTTCACCGTCCCGCCCGTAATATTGATGGTCTGCGCCTCTCCCGCTCCCCTGTCATCAACCCGGATTGCGGATGCTCCGCCGCTGACCGTGATATCTCCTCCGGAAATATTGATGCTCCTGTCTCCGCTCGTACTCAGACCGGGAACATAAATCCCAACTCTTCCTGCATTGATATTGACAGATCCCCCCTTGATATCCACAGGACCACTGTTCGCATATATGCCGTCCGACTGTGAGCCTGCCGAACAATCCACCGTCACGGAGCCGCTCTCCATGGTAAAACTCCCAAGCAGCATACAGAGGCTGACATTGGATTTTACCGTGCCGGATTCTATGGTAAGATTCCTTCCGGGAAAACCATAGGGATAATAGCCGGATGAAGGTGCGTCTCCCTGCGCCCGGAATTCCAGGCTGCCGCTCCCCCGGATCACCCAGTCATTATTGCTCCGGCCCTGGTTATTGTCGATCATTGCGGCATAATTCATCTGCGCGCTCTCCAGAATATTCTCCCCTTCCAGCACAATGTTGATCTGGCAGTCTCCCGGGAATCGGATCATCCCACCGCTGTTCTCGGTTCTGATATGACAGTTGTTCAATGTCAGCGTGTTCGATCCCGCATCCCAGGCCCAGCCCTCGGAAACGTTCTGCTGGAAACCGGTCATTGCCGACACGTCGAGTCTCTCCTCCCTGACCGTCGTCCCATCCGCCGTCAGCGCAGGCTTCTGTGCAAAGGCAAGCAGAGCCGCATAAACCGCCTCAAATCTCGTCAAATCAACCAGGCCCGCTTCTTCCAGCGTCAAGCCGTCCATTTTTTCTTCAATCTCCGCAATCCTCTGCGCAATCTCCTGCGCATTGTCCTCGCTGATCTCCTGCGCATCCGGCAGAGCGTTGATCAGCTCCTGCACTTCACAAATCACACATTCATAAGCGCACAGGGCCTCCTCCCCTTCTTCCAGGCCCCCGCATTCCTGCGTGTGCTGTTCATGGTGCGGACAAAGACCTTCCGTTTCACCGCCACTCTCCTTATCCGCTTCCCCGTTCTCACCATCCGTTTCTCCGAACTGCGAATCCCCGGAAATGACACCGTCTGCTTCCGGCTGGTCTGTTTCGGCTCCATCCGCCGCCGGTTCCTGTGGCAGGATGCCGCTGCAGATATCACACTGATAGGTACAGTCATAGGCCTGCGCATAGCCGCAGCCGTCGTCATGCTCATGGACGCACTTCAGAATCTTCACGACACATCCGCTTTCCTCGCTGCACACATGGCCGCACCGCTCCGGCGCAGAAGCGTTTCCCGTTTCTCCCTTTGGAAATTCGTCTCCCGAAGCCTCGTCCTGTGCAGAATCATCCGGTATTTCCTCCGGATAGCATTCCTGTGTGTGCGCATGTACACATTCCGTCACCGTCTCATAGCATTCTTCCGTGTGCACATGGCCGCAAGGCTGTCCCTGCACATACCCGCACTGCGCCGTGTGCTCCGCATGGTGTTCGCACAATCCGCCCGCATACGTCAGGGTCTGCGTCTCTTCGTCCGGTGCCGCCAGAACCCGGATGCCGAAGGGCCCTGCCACCATGGAAATGCTAAGAAGCCATACAAGTAACCTTTTTTTAACCTTTCTTTTCATCCTCTTTCACCCTTTCTATAAAGAATATAATAATATCATATCAAATTCTTCCACCTCCTCTTCCCCCAAACATGTACCGGAGCGTGCAAAATTCGTACTTGACAATTTGCGCTTTTTGTGGATCGCCCGATCCCCTATTTACTTTTCCCCCTCCTCACATTAAAATAGAAACAGAACTTACCAGACAGGGGGAAATTTTTGTGTACGAATGTCCAAACTGCGGCGGGAATCTGAAATTTGACATTGAATCCCAGCTGCTCCAATGTGAACACTGCCTCACCACCCAGGATCCCTATTCCACACCGGAGGATCAAGGGGCCGAGGAACATAATGACTTTGACGTAACTGTTTTTACCTGCCCGCAGTGCGGGGGCGAAATCCTAAGCACCGACACCTCCGCAGCTGAATTCTGCAGTTTCTGCGGCGCATCAACCATTCTCCACAGCCGGATCAGCCGCCAGCTTCGCCCTTCCCATATCATTCCGTTCAAGATGACGAAGGATGCATGCAAAAAGGCATACCTTTCCCGGATGCGGTGCGCTCTCTTTGCCCCGAATGAGCTCAAGGATGAAAAGCATATCGACGGCTTCCGGGGAATCTATATGCCCTACTGGGCCTACAGCATCACCCAGAAGGGACCCGTTTCCATGAAAGGGGAGAAGTCCTACCGAAAAGGGGACTACATCTATACGGATCACTATGATCTGACAGGAGAAATTGACGCCTCCTACTACGATATATCCTACGATGCCTCTTCCTCCTTTTCAGACAGCATCAGCGAGAGAATCGCTCCCTTTAATGTACGGGACAGCAGGAAATTCACGCCCGCCTTCTTAAGCGGCTTCTATGCGGACACTGCGGACGTGGACAGCGGGCTCTACAAGCAGGAAGCCATTGACCTGGCGAATTCCACCAGCGGCCGCAAGGTCAAAAGCACCCCCGCCTTTTCCGGTCTGAAATTCCCCGCCGAGGGAAACAGCTTTGCCACGAACATCGCCCTGAACACCTATTGCCATGAGCCGGAGCGTGTCATGTATCCGGTCTGGTTTCTGTCCTACCGGAAGGACGGCCGGGTGGCCTATGCCACGGTAAACGGCCAGAACGGCAGGATTGCCGCCGATATCCCCATGGATATCCGCAAGTACCTGACAGGCTCCGCCCTGCTTGCCGTCCCGATCTTTTTTCTCCTGAATCTCTTTCTGACCATAAAGCCCACGCTGCTTCTTTCCCTGTCGGGCCTCCTTGCGGGAGCCACCCTCATCCTCTACCTGATGGAGCTTTCGGATATCTACCGCAGAGACCAGAAGATGGATGACCGTGGTTACCTGTTCCGTCAAAACGGCAGAATTTTCAGGGGAAAACCGGGAGCCGTGAATTTGAGGGAGCTGCTCTCTCACAGCTCCTTTCCGGGAAAAAGCCATGTGCCAGCCATAGCGGGCCCGCTCCTTTCCCTTTTGGCCACCGTCCTGATCCATGTGATAAATCCCGTATCGGATCTGTGGTATTACGGCGGCACGATCCTCTCCTATGTCGGAATTCTATCCGCCATAACGGCGATCATTCAGAAATATAATATTCTTGCCACCAGGAAGCTCCCCCAGTTTCAGAGACACGGAGGTGATGACTATGCGAAATAAAAGACAAAAAAGCGCCCGCAGGCGCTCCCTCTATTCTATGATTATGATATGCACACTTTTCCTGCTGCCCGCCTGTCTCCTTTTTCCGCTTGGAGCATACGCCGAATCCCAGAACACAATCCTGTGGGAAAATCCGGATACAGGATACTGCATCATTCTGGAGGATGACGCACAGCTTTTAGGCAGCAGGGAACAGGAAGAGCTGGTCGCTGCCATGCGCACGGTCACTGCCTATGGAAATGCCGCCTTCAAGTCCATCTCTGCAAACGCTTACTCCGCCGCCTCCTTTGCGGACGATTACTACCACGGGCTGTTTGGCACGGAAAGCGGCACTTTGTTTCTCATCGACATGGACAACCGGGAGCTCTACCTTTTCAGCGACGGGGCCATATACCGAACCATAGGCAAGTCCTACGCCGACACCATCACCGACAACGTGTACCGCTATGCCTCGGACGGCGATTACTATCTGTGCGCCTCCAGGGCTTTTGAACAGATCGGCGCCGTCCTTGCGGGCGAAAAGATCGCACAGCCCATGAAATACATAAGCAACGCCCTCCTTGCCTTTATCCTGGCCGCACTGCTCAACTACTTTCTGGCAAGGAGCCTCTCACGCTCCTCAAAACCCGGCACAGGTGAAATACTGGGATCCATCTCCACCCGGTTTGACTTCCGAAATCCCAGAAAGATTCTGACCAGCCAGACCAAGGTTTACGACCCTCCCAGCAGTAGCAGCTCGGGCGGCGGGCACAGCGGTGGTGGCGGACGCAGCGGGGGCGGGGGCGGACATAGCAGCGGCGGGGGCGGCGGGCACAGATTCTAGTATATATTCCTCTGAAAAGCCAGAAGCTCCTCGGTAAGCCTTTTTGCCGCAATACAGTCCTCAATCCACTCGATCCCGTGTGCCAGGACAAAAATCACGAAAACGCAGATGCCCATTCCCGCCAGAATATCCGTTCTCAGCTCACGATTCGGATCACAAAACGCAGCACAAAGCACGGTAATCTCAATCAACACAAACTGCAGCGCCTTGCGGATGAGAAACGCCTTTACGGACAGCTCCTTCCGGGAATACATGACAATACCGGGAAGCGTGCCGCAGACTCCGTAGATCAGGGGCGAGGCAAAGGCCTCATACCCGAATGAGGCTTCTGGCTCAAAATACTGGCCCATCCCAAGAGTTGCCGCCGTGATAAGCGTGACCAGGGTAAAATAAGTCGTCATAAGACGAATGGCAAATTCTTTTCCGTTCACTAAGAAACACCGCCTTTCAGTGCCTTTTTCAGCTCCGGCACATATTTTCTTGAAATAATGACCTCCTCGCCGCTATGCAGGAGGGCCTGGAACCTGCCGTTCAGGGCCGGTTTCAGGGCGCTCACCTTCATGAGATTTAAGAGGGTTGATTTTGAGATGCGCAGGAAATACTTTTCCCTCAGAATCTCCTCTAGCTCATAGAGCTTTTGTCTTGTCTCGTAGACCTCCCCGGAGCTGTAGAGAAACACCCTGTTATCCACCGCCTCAATATAGTGGATATCCATTACCGGGATCTCAAACTGCCTGCCCTCCATGTACCCTGTCAGCCTCCCCTGCCGTGACCTCACAAAGTCCGCAATCTCTCTGACCTGCTCTGTGACCTCATGACAGCGGATCTCCACCCGCTCCGGCTGGTCCCTCTTTATTTTCAGAATTTTTATCTCCATACTGACGCTCCCCGTCTCAATACTTCGGCGCAATCGAAAGCTCCCCCTGCCCTTTTAAATAATAGTCAAAAAACTGCAGGATAATACTGTTCATTGTCTCGATACATTCCCTGGCATCCACATTTCCCGTACCCAGGAGCGAAGCCAGCGGCGGAGAAAACAGGGGAAGATCCGTAAAGTTCATATGTCCGCTTCCCTCAAAATACGTGTGCACGCTGCAGACGGCATTCTCCAGAATAAAGGAATTCACATAGAGCGCCCCGGCCTCCCTCCCCACCCTGTAATGCTCCTCATTATCGATCATCAAAAGCGGCACCGGATAAGGCTCCGCAAAATACGTGCAGACTCCGTTTTCAAAGCCCTTCTCCTCACCCAGCATGGTTCCGTCAAGATCCGCCACGGCTCCGATATCCTCACGGCTCCTGCCCACCGTTACGCTGGCAGCGCCTCCCAAGGAATGGCCCATCAGACCGATCCTTTCGATATCTGTCATGGCGAGAGCTCCCCGGATCCCCCTCTCCTGCTCATCGGATTCAAAAAACCATGCGGATGAAAGGCTCCCCTCTCCCGCAGCGCCCGCTTCCTCCGCCGCATCCTTCATGCTGTCTATCACAAAATCCATGTCCTGTGTCCTAAGCTCCAGCCATCCCCGGGACAGCTCCCAGATCTCCTCCTGCGACATATTGTCCTGGTTAGCTCCCATCACCTCCCGCATAAATCCGGGATCCACGGTAATCCTTTTGCCCTGCGTGTCCGTGGTGAAAAAGGAATGATACGGGTGATCCAGGCTGACCACCACATAGCCGTGGCTTGCAAGCTCCAGGTAAGCAGAGACATTGCTCTGATAATACCCGAAAGCCCCGTGGGAGAACACCACCAGGGGAAAGCCTTCCTCTGTGGCATCCCCGTTTTCCGGATAATAAAAATAAACAGGCACCTCTCTCCTGGAGCCGTCCGACTCAAAGGCCTCCGCTCTGTCCTTGTCCACAAGTATGGCCCGGGCCTGCGCCACCTCGTATTCCCCTGATGGCTCAAGACCCTCATAGTCCGTAAACAGCAAGGAGGGAAGGAAGGAAACCGCAAATAACAGCAGTCCCAGTACCATGCCCGTAATGGCAAAGCCCCCGGCTTTGCGCACCCTCCTCCTCTTAATCAGAGCCGCCGCACACAATACGGCTGCCGCCGCCGCAAATAACCGTAATAAAATAAATCCCATCCTGCTTACCTCCTGTCATCAAGGTAAGTATAGATGGGATTTGCGAAAGAGACAATGGCAAACAGGGCAACATGCATATTTTCCCTGTAAGATGCCCGCTATTCCTCCCCGCCTGCGCCCGAAGCCCTGCGAAATTCCGCCGGGCTCATGTTCACCAGCTTTTTGAACTTCTGGTGGTAAACGTCCACATGACTGTATCCCACCCCTGCTGCGATTTCATACACCTTCCAGTCCGTCTCCAGCAGCAATTTCTTTGATTGCTCAATACGGATATTGTCCAGATAGGTTTTAAAATTACACCCGTTTTTCTGCGTGAACAGCTTTCCAAAATAGGAGCTGTTGTATCCGAACAGAGCCGCGATCTCTTCCAGCTTCAGCTGGGAGGCATAATTCATATTGATGTAATGCAGGACATCCTCAAACACACTGTCCGAGGATCCGCTTCCGATTCTCTCCATGATCATCTCAAACTGCTGCATAAAATAGTCCAGGATCTCATAGAGATACGACTTGTTTTCGATCAGCTCTATGACAGATGCGTTGTTCTGAAAAGGGATATCATGGCTTTTTCCATAGGTATTGATGGTATTCAATTTCACCTGCAGGAAAATGTCCACCAGAAAATGTCTCACATTCAAAACCTCCAGATCCTTTCCGCAGACATACTCCCGAAGCTCCTCCAGAATCCGGGCGATTCTGCTGCGGCTTCCGGTCTGAATGGATTCGAAAAATCTCTGCCCGTACACCCTGCCCACAGCCGGATCCGTCTCCTCCTCCCCCCTGTCCGCAGGAAGATCCTCAAAGGACAGCATATGCTGATTTTCTCCGCAGAAAAATCTTCTCTTTATGAGTGCGGCACACTGATGATACGATCTGCCGATTTCCCTGATATTGGACACCGCCTCCCCATAGACAAAAAACAGGGAATCCATGGGAGATCCCTTCTGGTATCCGCCCTCATAGCGCAGAACCCATGACTGAAACCGTTCCAGAGCGTTCCGGTTCTTCAGCAGAAGAACCTCCCTCTGATGAATCTGGATCCGTTCGAAGGAGCCCATGTCAATCATAAGCAGACTTGCCAGGTCAATCATCTGAAAATACGGCGCATAATTTTCATACATCACCACCTGATAGATGGAGGCATAAAGTCCCAGCTCATTGTAATTGATGGAAGGGTCGAATTCACGGCCCACAAGAAGATCATAGAGCACCATGGATCTGGCCTTTTTCAGATATTGGTTCAGGGAACGCTCTTTGTCATAACGCCGCTCGATCTTCTCCTTTACCGCCTGTACGGCATCGGTCAGCTTCCCCTCGTCAATGGGCTTGGTGATATACTTGAACGCTCCGTACTCGAGAGCCGCCTGGGCATACGTAAACTCCGTATAGCCGCTGAGAAAAATAATCTCGCCTTCAAATCCCCTGTGCCTTACCTCCTGGATCACCTCCGTTCCGGACATTCCGGGAATCCTGATGTCCAGAAGCACCAGGCCCGGCTGATAGAGCAGAATCTTCTCCACTGCCTCCTCCCCGTTTTCCGCCTCGTCGCAGATCGTAAAGCCAAGCTCCTCCCACTCGATCATGTATTTCAGGCCTTCCCTTATAAAAGCCTCATCATCCACAATAAGGACATCAATCAGCATATTCTTCATAAACTCTACCCCTCACCATCCTCCCCAAACGGAAGGATCAGGGACACACAGGTACCCTTAAAAAGCTCGCTCGTAATCGTAAGACCATACTCCTCACCGTAAAACAGCTTCACCCTCTGGTCAATGTTGTGCAGTCCTATACTGGAGCTGTCGTCCAGGCCCTTTTCCCTGATGGACCGTCCAAGCTGCTCCAGCTTCTCCGATCCTATCCCTTTGCCGTTATCCTTAACCGTTATTATTATTTTATCCTCTTTTTCCCGCTCTATAATCAGACTGATATGTCCCTTCTCCTCTTTCCCCTCAAGCCCGTGCACAATAGCGTTCTCCACAACCGGCTGCAGCAGTAGGGGAAGAATCACGAACCGGTCCATATCCACCGTCTCGTCCAGATAAAAATCCCAGCACACCCTGTCCCTAAACCTGAGCTTCTGGATCTGCAGGTAGGTCTTCACATGCTCAAGCTCTCTGGCGAGAGTGGTCAGAGCCGTCCCCGTGTTCTCCAGCACATAATGCATACTGTCCGCCAGAAGCATAATGGAGGTAGCCACCTCCCTGTTCCGGCTGCTGATAGCCTGCATCCGGATCGTCTCCAGTGTATTGTACAGAAAATGAGGGTTGATCTGGCTGGAAAGCATCTTGAATTCCATCTCCTGCTGTTTGTTCACCAGCTTCTGCTCCTTGATCCTTCCCTCGAAAAACTCCGCCTCCTTGTCATGAATCCTTCCCACCATGGTCATGAGATCGCTGAAAATATCCGTAAGCTCATCCTCGCCCCGAAACTCGTCTATGATATTATAATCTCCCATACTTGCCTGATGCATGGCAGTGCGCAGCGTGAGAATCCGGTCGCTGAGATAAGAGGAAAACAGGATAATCACGATCACCGTCCCGGCGATCACTATGGCTACCAGAACCACAAACAGAAGGGAAAACCGTTCCATCTGCCGGTAGGCTTCCAGATCGCTTGACAGGATATAGAACTTGTTTGACACCTTATAGGGCAGCAGAGTGGTGATGCAGGTCATGGCCCTCTCCCCCTTGATATCCATGGAACCCCGGTAGGAATAATATCCTCCCTCAAAGTCCTTCTCAAAGGGCATGTCCGTCTCCATCATCCGGTATTCCGAGGAAAAGAAGCAGGGAAGAGCATCCACGCTGGCAAGCAGAAAGCTGTTCGTCTTGATCAGGCGGTTTCTCAGATAGCTCGTGCTCACCGTCATCACAAGATAAGCCTCATACCGGGAGGATCCGATATTGATTCTTCTCACAAGCGTGAGCTCCAAAGCCTCCTGGGTCGGATTCAGAGGAACCATGGTACAGGTCCAGTTGCTCCATTCCCCGTTCCTTGTATTTTGATACCACTCCTGATCCTCAAAATGATTTTCCATATAAGAGATCCCCGTCCCCTCAGGAATATTGGGATTATCCGTGTATATGGCAATGGAGGATATGGCCGCCGTGTTCTCCTTCAGAGATGCCAGAGAGCGCGTCAGAGAATCATGATTCGTCTTGTCGCTTTTCGAGAAATCCTCCGTGGACAGAAGATCCCGGTAAGCCTGCCAGGTGACAATGGGTTCGCAGCCATTGTACATCGAGAGCGTGATGTCAAACAGGATGGATTTCACCCTGGTATTCTCCGCCTCCACCTGTTCCTCATACCGCTCCCTCATCTGCTTTTTCAACACAGAAACAGCGATCGCCCCCACCACCAGCACCGGGATGACGGTGACGAGAATAAAAATATACATGATCTGCCTTCTCACACTACGCAGCATCTTTTTCTACTCCTTCTTTGATTCGTATCCGGCAAAAACCACAGACAGGATCAGTGACTTACACAGAGCCACAAAGACAAACCCCACCGCAAGCATGAATACCCGGAACAAGGGAAAAAAATAAAACAGGGCCGCCGCTGCCGCCTCAATCCCTATAAGAAGCACCGTATATCCGGCGTGTGCCACGGTCATGCCAAACGCATTCCTGACAGTCTGTCTCACAGTATTCTGGAATCTCGCCAGAAGGGGAAAGCCGTAGAGCCCCGCACCCAATGTCACAAGCATCAGGACTGCCAGAAGCACGCTGGCCGCCATGGGCAGCGCCCCACCATAAGAATACCAGAATACCATGGAAAAAGAAATAAAAAGCACAAACGCCACAAAGAAGAGGGACATGCCAAGAGCCTGAAAAAACATCTCCCTGAAAGCCCTGAGAAAACTGCGGTACAGATATCCGTACTCCCTTCTCGCCTCCCGCAGCATCACCGCATAGAGAGCCGCCACCGCAGGCCCGATGGTAATGACGGGAATACAGCACAGGATAAACAGGAGATTTAAAACAATATAAGAGAGTAACGTATTCACATAATCCAGTACCGGACTGTCCAGATTCAGCTTCATGACTCCATCCTTTCCTTCCGAAGAAGAACTCCCCGCCTATAAATCCGGGAAATCGTAAAGGGAAAGCCAAGCTCTCCCTTTACCCTTTTTATCAGTTTCCTCTTGCTTCCTTGAACAGCTCGTACCTTGCCGCACAATTTGCTTCATCCACCTTGTAAACCTCCTCGAATCCAAGTCCGTTAGCGATATCCTGCATCTCCTTAAGAAGCGAATTAAATTCCTCCTCGCTGTCCGCAAATACCATTCTCCAGGAATAATCTACCACCGTCTGCCTGCACTGTTCCTTGATTACCGTGATATCCGTGGGATATTCTGGGGTTGCCCAGCTCGTTCCCGGTATAACACTGATCATATCTTTATCTTTGAAATAGTCTATAGGACTCTTGTCTGTTCCGAAATGCTCCGCCCAATCTTTGCTCAATGTTGTGGAAGTGATTTCTCTGTATTCGTCCCAAAGTGTACAATTGTAAGGAACTCCATTTTCCTCGTTCACATCCTTCGCTCCCGCAGCGCTATAATTGAGTGCAGAAAGACCGTCATTGTATGTTCCGCCACCCCACTCGTCGGGAACCTGCGCTTCCTCGTCCTTGTCAATAAATACCTTTCTTCCAAACTCTGTAAATGATGGTTTTCCATCCTTCAATTCCCAAGTCAGCCCTTCCAGTCCGCATCCACCGTTGGTATCCGTGCCGCTTGCCATAATTCCTTCCGGAGAATACAGCCAGTCAACAAAATCAACTATCCTCTGAGGATCCTTTGTTTGGCTTCCCACCATAATACCGTACTTCACATTTCCCATAGGCGTACCTCCGGCACAGAGATACTTTGCTTCATCCATAGCCGCAGACATGAAGCCTTTCCCGGCCTCCATATTTTCCTGACTGTTGTAGTATCCCGCTCCCAACCAGGGCCACAGGGAGTAGAGAATTGCTCCATCCGCATACTTTGAAGATACGGTATCAAAATTCTGTGTAGTGGACTCCGGATCCACCAATCCCATCTGATTTGCTTCAAACAGGAGTCTGAGTCCAGCGACATACATAGAATCATCGTCTATTACCCTGTGGGTCTCACCGGTTACAATATTAAACATAGCGGTTCCCATCGGGTCATATCCATACAATCCGGAAAAAGAACCTGCATTCTGCATGACATCGCCATCCCAGTCCTTAAACAGGGAAAAAGCATAGACATCTTTTCCTGAATTACTGGTTCCTGCAATATCCTGCATCTGCTTCATAATGGGGAGCAGGTCTTCCAATCCGTGAATCTCCGGATATCCTATCTCTTTATACAAATCCCAGCGAATACTTACCGCACAGGTAGGCTCAGAAATCTCCCCCGGCTCTGTTGCAGGAACAGCGGAGACACCACTGGGAATTCCCCACAGGCCTTCCTTCTCCGCCAGGGCGCTGGCCATCTCCATGGAAGGGAGATACTTCTTGAGATTCTCACAGCCATCCATATAGTCCGTCATATCCAATACCAGCTCCGCCTGAACCAGATCCTTCAATCTGTTGGAATCCATGTTAATCAGAATCAAATCTCCCAGATTTCCGTTGGCTGATCTTGTCTGATACAGAGTGTCTCCGCCTCCCGCCACGTTGGGAGCGATGATGTTCAGCTCCATATTGAACTTATCCTTCACCAGCTTTCCGAACCATCCGGACTGCAGCCCCTGATAGTTGGACTGCACGCCAAATACCTCAATGGTAAGAAACTCCGGATATTTCTCGGCTCCGGACACCTCGCCCGCATCCGAACCAGAATCCGCCGCACCTGACGTATCCGCCGCAGTATCCTCCGTTTTGCTCTCTGTCTCCTGTGCCTGGGAAGACGTATCTTCCTTCCCCTGTGCGGCTTCCTTCGGTGCC
>Ga0137308_100525_pt1 | contig 59985 bp, 44 predicted proteins | sample Inofrocosms_June_FD_97181 | JGI IMG/M metagenome (GOLD analysis project Ga0137308, IMG submission 97181) | Mouse cecal microbial communities from Vienna, Austria - N-Acetylneuraminic and N-Acetylglucosamine D2O microcosms_June | ecosystem: Host-associated > Mammals > Digestive system > Large... | reverse complement strand
TTTATGAGGCAGTCAGCAGAGATACATATTCAGAAGCTTCCTATGTGATCAAAGATGTGGTGTACCGTCTTAGGAATAAATTAGAGCTGCAATGCATCCAAACCTTGCATGGTTATGGATATAAGTTCAGTACAGATAAGAGCGCTGTCTAAAAAGGGCAAATTTTGTCGAACAAAAAGACAATTCATATACTTTTATAAGAAGTAAGGGACTCTTTATTATATAGAAACATTTTTAAGGAGGTCTGTTTATGAAGCAGGGTACATTGTTTTATGATGAAAAAAATAAGAGGTATGATTTCCATTACATTGATGGGAACGGGGCAAGCGTGACTATGGCGGCATCAACTGTGGGGAGGTTTTCGAGTTTCGGCTGAATGAAGTCTGGATTCCTGCCCGTGTGGAGATGGGCATAGACAGGAAATGGTATCTGGTCGGGCTGCCTGGACTGAAGCTGGACGGGCTGGAGGTGCGCATAGAATAGGCTATCAGTAAAATTATATTACCAGTATAATGACAAAACGGAAAATTGGTGTTATAGTGGTTACAGTTAGAAAACAAAGCGGACCGGATGAGTCCAGAAAGGAAAAGATCATGGCAACAGTTAATTTTGCTGCGAATGGCTTCGCATATTATCTGCATAGCGAACATTATGAGGCACTGTTCAGTAAAGAAAAAGAACAGAGTCTGGTTAAGATGCGCTCATGCAAGATAAGAAAAAGGCGAAAAACTGTGTGATGCCCGGTGGCAGCTCTTTTGGGAGGATGCCGGAAATAGAACATGGATTTCATGTACCGCTTATCTTAAATGAGGTAGGCGGTATTTTTATGTTCCATTAGCTCAGTTGGGAGAGCCCAAGGGATAAAGGACATCCCTGACTTTTAATCGAGGGGTCATGGGTTCAAGCCCCATATGGAGCATTACCGCCTGGATATTTAGTTCAAATAGCAGGAGGTGAGGATCATGGTGAACATGCCGGTTATAGATATGGTAAGGACAGGGCAGAACATAGGAAGGCTGCGGAAGCAGGCAGGATTGTCAGTAAAGGATCTGCAGGATATTTTCGGTTTTGCCACACCGCAGGCCATATACAAGTGGCAACAGGGTGCTGCCCTGCCGACCATAGACAATCTGGTGGCGCTTGCAGCGGTTCTGCAGGTACGCATGGATGATATTCTGGTCACTGATACGGCAGCGCAGGTACAGATCAGCGCATGAATGGAAGATAAGAAAACAATAAGATAATTGCAGGCTGGGAGATGCCTGCAGCAAGGTCCCCTGGTCTAAAGGTTAGGACACCGGCCTTTCAAGCCGGAAATGCAGGGTTCAAGTCCCGTGGGGATCATTATGGCTCCTTGGTCTAAAGGTCAGGACGCCGGTCTCTCAAGCCGGAGATGTCGGGTTCAAGTCCCGCAGGAGCTACTGTGGCCATAGGACAGTGGCAGTAAAGCGAACGCAGTTCGCTTTGCAGATATGTGGCTCTGCTCACGGGGGTTCGATTCCCCCTGGTCACCCCACGGATGGGTATGCCTGGCGGCGAGGGCAGCGGACTGTAAATCCGTCACACAGAAACACCGCAGGTTCGAGTCCTGCCCCATCCACTTTACGTTTGCGTGTCCGAGAGGCTTATGGTGCCACCCTGCTAAGGTGGTGTGCGGCAACGCACCGAAGGTTCAAATCCTTCCGCAAACGCTTAAGATGTTGGATAGTGCGGGGTGGCGACAAACAAATACAAGTAAACAAAGGGACTTCCTCAATCCTTAAAAGACTATGACAGCAACGGTTATAGTCTTTTTTCATGCTGCAATTATCTTAGAAAATAATTGCAAAGGGTAAGAGACGGTCTTACGAGGCAGGCTGAAGTATCTGAAACATATTTCTTTCCAAAATCATGCATCAGTTATCGCAAGCCGAGATCAATTAGTGCAGAACAGATGGAACGGGCAAGCTGAAAGATGATTGAACGGAATAAGGCAAGGGAAGATTAAGCAATGTTTAATGGACTTGTGAATGCACTTGTGATAGAATGAAAACATTATACAATTCAACAATTCAGCATTTGATGGAGGTGGAAAGCACATGGATTTGGAACGACTATTATTTACACGAGCCAATATAGAAAATGTTGGAGAGTTACTTGTTATAATTCATAGGTGCATGAATGAAGTTAATTATAAAGATTATGCACCACATGAGTTTAAAAAATATCTTGCTAATTTTACAGCGGATTGGTTAATTGATATTATAAATACACGACATTATTATGAAGTGCGGTATCAGGGAAAAATCATTGCCTGCGGTGGAGTTAGCAGGGATTACAGTCAAGAAAAACAAAGTTATTTTACCGCAATTTTTGTAAACCCTGATTATCATGGGAAAGGCATTGGAAGAAAACTAATTCAGTTTTTAGAAAAAGATGAGTGGTGCTTAAACAGTAATTTAATTGAAATACCATCATCTAAAAGCTCGCATGAATTTTATTACAAATGTGGTTATAAATATCGAAACAATCCACCGATTTTTAGTGAGATAGACGGTTCAACAATTATGTACAAAGAAGTAACACCACAAGATTGACAAACTACGAAAATGAAGGGATGCTGTGGTTTTCAGGAAACAGACTAGAAAGGATGCGGGCAGTGGATCGCAAAGTGTATGAATATGAATCTGTGATTTATGCAGCCGGAGAGACAGGCGGCGCTTATGTTATTTTTCCTTATGATATAAGGGAAAAGTTTGGACGGGGACGGGTTAAGGTACATGCCACGTTTGACGGGGAGCCGTATGATGGCAGCGTTGTAAATATGGGAGTAAGGAATGCTGACGGGAGTGTATGTTATATCATTGGCGTGCGTAAAGATATCCGTTCCCGGATAGGGAAGCAGCCGGGGGACAAGGTCATGGTGACGGTCAGGGAACGGGAATAAAGGAGGGATGAACGATGTGGACATGTCCGAAGTGCGGGCGCACTTTTAAGAGGCAGGAACAAGGTCATTACTGCGGGAAAGCACCTGAAACTATTGATGAATATATTGCGGCACAGCCGGAAGGGGTACAGCAGTACCTGAAAGAAGTAAGGGATGCGCTGCGTGCAGCCCTGCCGGAGGCGGAGGAACGGATCTCATGGAGCATGCCGACTTATTGGAAGAGGCATAACATTATCCAGTTTGCTGGGTTTAAAAACCATGTCGGCCTGTATCCGGGGCCAGAGGCTGTCCAGGAGTTTTCCGAACGCCTGAAAGAATACAAGACCAGCAAGGGGACCATACAGCTTCCATACGGCAGTCCGGTCCCGGCAGAATTGATCTCCGATATTGCCGGGTGGTGCTATGAGACGGGGAACCATCCGTAAGATAAGAAATATTTGAAAGGTGTAGAGAATGGATCAGGAAGTATTATATTTTTTTGACGGGAAAGCGGAAGCGCTGCCGCTGTACGAGGCTTTTGAACAAAAAGTTTTTTCCGAAGTGGACGGCGTGAAGGTAAAGGTACAGAAAACGCAGATTGCTTTTTCGAACAAACATAATTTTGCTTTTGTTTCTTTCCTGCCCGTACGGAAAGCGAAGGAGCGGCCGGAGGTTTATATTGTTGTGACCTTTGGGCTTGGATATTGTGTGGAGTCCCCGCGCATAGATACGGCGGTGGAACCGTACCCCGGACGCTGGACGCACCATGTCCTGATTTCCGGGGAAGAGGAGATTGATGATGAGCTGATGGGGTGGGTGAAGGAAGCGGCTGTTTTTTCGGCTGGTAAACGTTGAACCTGTCAGGGCGGCAAAAATATGGATTAGGGGGCGTAGCTTATGGGAAATGAGAAAATATATCAGATGGATTTTTCAAAAGTGTACCATCTTCTTGTCAATAAGGCAGAGAAAAAAGGGCGGACGAAGGAAGAAGTGGATGAGATCATCCGGTGGCTTACCGGGTACAGCCAGCCAGAACTGGAAGGGATGCTGGAAAGGCCGGTGCCTTATGGGGATTTCTTCCGGGATGCCCCGAAATTGAATGTAAACAGAAAGTTGATAAAGGGTGTGGTCTGTGGCGTCAGGGTAGAAGATATCGAAGAACCTTTGATGCGGGAGATACGTTATCTGGATAAATTGGTTGATGAGCTTGCCAAGGGGAAGGCCATGGATAAAATACTGCGTAAGTAAGAATTAGTTGAAGTATATCATTCCACTTAAAGGTTGATGCTGCAATTACGTTTTCATTTTGAAGGCGAAGAAGCTCATCTTCAGTCAAACCAGTAACTTTCATAATATCAATAATATCCATATTACGGTTCAGACTGTCGTATATTTATATAAAACAAGGGGAAAGCACAACGCCTTCCCCTGATTGATGCTGATGTCTATATCGTTAATAATTCATTTTGAAGATTGAGAAGTTCCTCCTCCGTAAGCCCAGTGGCTTTCATGATTTTTACGATTTCAGTGCCATCTTCCAGTAAAGATCTTGCAATTTCTTTAGCGTTTTCCCTTACCTTCTGGTTAGCATACTCAATCTTTTCCTTCTCATAAAGCTGTCCTAACTGTGTCATGTTGATATTCCTCCGTATCTGTTCTGTCAGATTTATGACATTCCCCCGCATTACCTGTTTCTCTCAAAGCAGTGAATTGTTAGGGGCAGCTGAGGTAAATTAGAGAAGTCTTATGTTCACTACCTTGCCGATAATTATACAGTTACGTTTTCACTCTGCAGGCGAAGAAGCTCCTCTTCAGTCAAGCCGGTAACTTTCATAATTTTAACAAAGTCAATATCCTCATCCAGCATAGATTTTGCCATTCTGGTTCTTTCTTTTATGGAAGTTTCCCGTATTTTTTGATTGCCATACTCAATCTTTTCCTTTTCATAAAGCCGTCCTAACTGTGTCATATTGATTCTCCTCCTTATCTGATCCAGATATTCCTTATTGATGAATTTGTCACTTGCAACTATCACGCCGGAGAGGGTAAAAATACGTTGTTCCTCATCCGTTATCTGTTCTGCCAGATCCACAACCTTTTCTAACATTTCCTGTTTCCCTTCAAATCCGGGAACCGTTAAAGGAAGGATAACCAGCTTCATCAGGTCATCATCCTCAAGTGGTACGCCGGAATGGATCTTCTGCCTGATAGAATCAAATGCCGCCTCCCCGTCTATGTGGGAAAGGAATGCCTGTTCCGTGCGAAGGGTAATACAGCTGGTTTCCAAGGTTGGTTCTGCGCTTTGTACGTCACCGGTATAGATGACGACCAGGCGCAGATTGAAGTTTTCATCTTCTTTGTAGTATTTTTCCATAACCCGTGCAATATAATTCAGGTATTTTATCTTATTCAGTTTTTTGAATTCAGCCTCATAATCAACAATGGCATAGGTTCCGTCTTCCAACAGGAACAGATTGTCAATGTCTTTTTCGTTTGCTGAGATTTTCGGCAGGTTTGTCGGAAGCAGTTCCCGGATAGGCGGGAGATCGATTCCGTATGCCGCAAAGCTTTTTTCTTTATAGGTCTGGCCAAGGATCTTAAACAGAATATCCTTGTTCTGGTATGCAATTCCTTCTGACATGGTATCCTCCGTGTATATATATTTATAGGGTTTCCGGTGTCTGCCTGCAGTATTTTACATAAGTGCCATCCCCTTTCTCATATTATAGCATGTTTCCGCCGTTTTGTCAGTTGCGGTTTGTAAATTGTTTCACAGGTTCCGGGTGGAAGCGTCCCTGTTCTGGTATAATTTTTCTTCTGTCATGGTATTCTCCTTGTTTTCATTTGCTTTCACAAAAGGACACGGCATAGTTTGCATATTCATCTGCCATATCCTCATTCTGTTTTATTTCGGTTACTCTTTTATGGATCTCCCTGACCAGCGGACTGGCTGCCTGTGCCGCAAAAACATCGGTAGTGTTTTCCATGTAGGAGAGAAGATCCTGCATTTCCTGATCTATATCATTGATGGTTCCTTTGGTGTTCAGGAATATCTTTGTTGCCTCATCCCCAAGTGCAAGAGAAGGATATTCCCTGCACCGGTTTTCAAAGGTGTAGATATGGCGCCCGTCCGAAAACGGGTCAAAAGTGCAGATGAAGATGACAAAGGATTTTTTCAGTTTTCCACAGTCTTCCCCTGCAGAAATGATGTCGAGGTCCATGCTTTCTTCATAATACCTTGCCTTTTTGGGGAGGAAGGCTTTTTCCTGGTTCCTGCATTCCATCTCCACATTATAGACCGTTTTCCTGTCATATGCATGGAACCGCATGCTTTTCTCCTCATAAGGGATGGCGGCTGTTCTTTGGCGGGCGGGCATTGAAACTTCCCGTATGGAGATTCCCAGTATTTTCTCTAATACTCTTCTGCAGATTTCCTTATCGTCCATTACTTTTGCGAAAAGGAAGCCGTCTGACAGGTTCAGTTCCTGAATGGTTTTGGTTGTGTTTGTCATAAATGATACCTCTCTTTCTTAAACCGTATATAGTTTATTGTTGTGAATGTTAAATGCTCTCAATAAATAAAGACTCCGCAGAGCGCAAATACTTGAAAAATATTCATGGATATAGTACATCCAGGGGCAGGCTGAGTTGCACCGGCCTGTTTTTTTCCTCCAGTATCCGTTGTTCCCGCATCTCTGTCAGCTCCTGTATCCGATCCGGTGTAAGCCATTTGTCTGCATGGACTTTTTCCAGGGAGTATGGCTCCAGGTTTTCGTAGCCCACATCCAGCAGCTTCCGTTCCAGTGCCTGGATCTTCTTTTCCATGGCTTTGGCACGTTTCCGGCTTTTCTGCTCTTTGTCAGCTTTCCGGAGGTCAGTGTCATAGCGGATCTCAATGCCGCTTTTGATGTCCTGCAGGTCCTGCATCAGATTCCGGCTTGGCCTGGACTCAGCGCGGATGTTTAAGATCTCCGCCTGGAAAGTCTTGTCTGAGAACCAGAGCTGGGAGTGGTTCCATTTGTATTCCTCATAGATGATGTCGCTCTGCAGCTTTACGAAATCTTCGCAGATATCCATGCTGACCGGGTGTTCATAGTAGCGGATGCCGCGTGTGACCGACACGATCTTTTCGCCGTCAAACAGGATCCCGTCATGCCGGATGCGGATGGTATTCAGGTCATAATATACATTCCCGCGCTTTTTGCTCAGTTCCCGGTTCCGTATCGGGCAGAAATGGGAGCAGCACTTGCGGAAGCATTTATGTGGCTCATAGCGCTGTGACCAGGTGCGCGTGTGCTCATCATAATACATATGGTTTGCGCATATCCTGCCGTGATGCAGCATGGCATATTCCTCATATTTCTGCCTGCGTTCTGCCTCACGTTCCGCATTTGCCAGCTTTATACTGTTTTGGTGATCATAAGGCTCTGCAGTTTGGTGGCACTCGCACCAGCACTGGGCGCGGAGCACACTGCCGTGGATTCCGTGCAGGAGGGGATTGTTCCTGCTGCATTCAGGATTGTCATAGGGGCAGCGCAGTACCGGGTTGTCATTCTCATGGCACCAGTCGATTCCCATGTAGCCCATATCATGCAGGACATTCCTGCCTTTTACGAACTTCCCGCAGCCGGTTTTATAGATGAGGCTGTCGGTGTAGCTGCTCTGGTATACGAAACCGCCGTTATAATTTTTCAGTGGATCGGCCTTGTCAGGGATGCAGCCGGGCAGTTTTACATAGTCCGGATGATTGTCTGCGGTAAAGCCCTGGGCCAGCAGGCTGGTGGTCAGTTTGTTGTATTCAAGATCCATGTCCGCCTCCTTACAGTCCCTGGCATGGGCGCATATCAAAGAAATCCTCCATCTGTTTACGGAAGGCATCCTTGTCCATGTCGTATATGTCGCAGAAACAGCGCTCACAGGTGTCCACCACCTTGAAGGTGTTTGTGAGCCGCTTGTCCCAGCTGTTCATCTGGCTGCCGCATTTGTGGCAGTATTCGTCAAGTAACCGTACTTTTGGCATATGTGAAAAGGGGAACCCGGCGCACCAGGTTCCCGTCTCCTTTCTTATGGTTTTTGTTCAGTCATGCTCAGGAGGCAGTCATCTCTAAAAATTCCTGCTCTGTCAGGATCTTGACGCCGAGTTGCTGTGCCTTTGCCAGCTTGCTGCCGGCCTTTTCCCCGCAGATCAGGTAATCCGTCTTTTTGGTGACGGAGCTTCCGGGCGTGGCGCCGAGGCTGATGATCCTGACATTGATGCCGTCGCGGGTGAAGTTCTCCAGTTTTCCTGTGGCTACGATAGTACATCCTGCAAATTTGTTATTATTTGTTCCGTTCATATTGTTCTCCTCTCCGGATGCCTCTGCATCCATACCATTTTCAAAGTTTAATTCTTTCTGTAAGTTACGCCATAACAGGAGGTGGTCCGAATTGCGGAACCACTCATGGATGTTGCCGCTCATAGTGTCACCGATCCCCTCAAGGCAGGTAAAGTCAAAGCGGTCCAGTGCGGCCAGCTCCAGTTCCCGTAAGCTGCCGTGGAAATGCCCGTCCAGTATCCTGCTGGCAGTCCTGCCGATCAGGGGGATGTCCATTGCCACCACAAAGCGCACAAATGTCGTGTTGCGGCTCTCATTGATGGAAGCGATCATGTTCTCATAGGATTTCTCCCCGAAGCCCTCCAGTGCGGTGATCTCCTCCCGGTAACGGTCAAGGTGGTATAAATCCTGATAATCTTTTAAGGCGCCAAGCTGTATGAGCTGGTCCAGCGTTGCCTCGGAAAGCCCTCTGATGTTCATGGCTTTCTTTTCCGCAAAGTGGACGAAACGCTGGAGGATGCGGCTGCCGCATTCAGGATTGTCACAGTGGAGCGTTTCCACCATGCGTCCTTTGTCACCGGTCCTGGAATAGGTGCGTGTGGGCTGCCCACAGCAAGGGCAGACATTCGGCACCATATCCTCATATGCGCCACGGTCCAGGTTCTCCTCCACATGGGGGATGATCATGTTCCGTTTGGATACCAGGATGCGGCATCCGGGGTGCAGTTCAAGGTTTTTGATGAAGGTCAGGTTATGGAGGCTCGCCCTGGATACCTCACAGCCATCAATCTCTACCGTGTCAAATAGTGCAACAGGCGTAATCTCGCCGCTGCGTCCTGTCTGCCACTCAACAGACCGGAAGACCGTTTCATAGGTGTCATCCTCAAATTTGAAGGCAATGCCGTCATTGTAATGGTGCCCTGTCCTGCCGAGGCTTGCGGAATAGGAAAGGCTGTCATACCGCAGCACCATCCCGTCGATGGGGATGTCTGAGATTTCCGCAAGATCCTGCAGGTTCTGGATCTGCTTTTCAATTTCTTCTGCAGATGTGCCCGCCGGAATCGGCACAAAGGGACAGATCCCGAAACCGTAGTCGATCAGGGAAAGCAGCAGGGAGCTTCGGCTGTCTTTCATGTATTCAAACTCACCCATGCCCTCAAGGATATTAAAGGCAAAAAAGCTGACCTCCCGCTCTTTGCAGGTGTTTGCATCCAGGCACCGGATAGAGCCGGAGGCAAGGTTTCCACGATGCCGTCAAGTATCCCCATGGGTCATCCCCTCCTTTCCGTCAGCCGTTCCATTTCCCGTCGGAGAAGAACGGTGTGACATAGGCAAGGATGAATCCCAGCCCGTTCAAGACCACCCACGAGATCGCAATGCGCTTGAGCCATGCGCGGGATTCGTCCACGGTCTTGCCTGACTTGGAAAAGTTCATAAGGAGCAGTGCGACGGATGCCGTGACAATGGCGGCGATGGTGGAGATGCCCAGGATCTTGCCGTAGACATCCTTCATGATGGTCTCTGCTTTGGACCACATATCCGACGCAAACACCTGGTTGGTCTGCAGGGCAAAAAAGTAGGCAAAGGCTGCCGCACCCATGATGATGTTCTGGTAAGGGATGCGGAACTTCTTCTGTCCGGGAAGCATGTTTCCCTTGTTTTGGTTGGTGTTTTCTTTGTTTTTCAATGAATTACCTCCTGTAAATGTTAATATGGTAGAAAAACCTGGCAGTCCGTGAAAGGCTGCCGGGTAAACTGCGCCATGTCAGAAGACACGGCATACGGACTGCAAAAAAACAGCACCTGCGGGTTTGCAGATGCCTGAAAAATGGAATGGATATGGGTGCAGTTACAATTTTGAGCATGACCATTATAGCATGGGCATTTTTACCTGTAAATCGCAATACAGTGCCAGTTTGCGTAATTTATACGCCAATCCGCTGCCAATCTGTCATTTCCCCTCCGGAAAGAACTTATCCAGCATTTCAAGGCAGTCTTTTGAGGTGTACCCCCAGAGGATGGAACTGAGTGCCTGGACCGCTTCCGGACGCTTGCGGTAGTATGTCCTGGTGGAGATATTGGCTATATGGGGCCGCAGGTTCTCGATGATCTCATCCGTGTTCTGGAGCTGCTGGGGGACAGGTAGCTGTAATAGAGTATCCAGTAATACTTGTTCCCCGTGTTTGTGCTTGCTGCGCAGGATGTCCACTGCAGAGTTGAGGAGCGTCAGCATCTTGTTGCTGCGTTCAATGCTCTTTGCGTAGTCCTCCAGTTTCGAGCCGCCGATGTCTGCCCCGGCAAGGTAGATGGAGTCAAGGAACTCCTCAATGCTGCTTCCGTATTCGATCTCGAAGGTGCTCCTTACCTGCTGGACGGCAAGCTCCAGGTTCCAGACGGCATCCCGGTAGTTTTTTAACAGTTTCCATGTGTCATGGAACAGGGGATTCTCCTGCTCTGAGGGAATATTTTTGTTTTGTCTTGTATTTGGCATGATGGTTTACCTTCTTTCTTCATTTTCTGTATCATCTTGGCTGGATCGTGTAGGTCTGCTGTTATCCTCTGGTGGGCTGGCGGGGGAAAGAGTCAGCTCAAACCGGTAGGGCATCTTCCCGTCCGGGCAGGCGATCTGTAAGGAATACTTAACTATAGTTTCTTTGCAGTCGGATAAGGGATATAACTTATACTGGGTTCGGGGGCATTCACAGCACGAAACTCCTTGTGCCGCAAGGATTTGCGCCACTTTTTGGACGATTTTTTTCATGTGCGGTTTTGAAACGCTGGCGGCCTGTCCTGAAACGCTGTTTTCCGCCTCCATAATGGTGATCTGTTCCTCCCTGATCGGTTCTGCTTCAGGAAGGGATGAAGCCTCCGGAACGTGTACTGGGATCTGGAATGTCATGGAAATCTCCTCCTTGTCAATCATTACGTCACTGATATTGAACATGGTAGATAAGTAGCTGCACAGGTAGATGACACTGCCATGCCTGCCGGTGAACGATACCAGTGAAAGATATTCTTTGTCCTGTAACTTGTTTAAGATGCGGCTCACTGTAGCCTTTGAGATGCCCCAGCGCAAGGCAAGGTCACTGAAGTTTGTCAGAGGGCTGCTGGTGCAGTTGCGGAAATACACCACAGGCCCCAGCTCTGAACCCTGCACCTGCCCGTCGTTGTAGATGGCATGTACCCATAGGTCCAGCACTATGTCCATTTCCGAACATTTCCCCATGCTGATCAGCTCATGGACGGCTGCAACTGGGAAAAAGAAAAAACCCACATCCTTCAGACATGGGTAATTGTAGTCCAGCGCCGTATTGTGCTGCTTCCAGCCGTTGATGCTGAATTTGACCAGGTTGTTCCTGCCGAGCCGGATATAAGTGATGTAGTTCTGTTTCTGCAGGAAGTCCAGGATGGACAGTGCCTGGTGCTGGAAGCGTGTGCGGAACCATTCCGCCAGCTCCGAGGTCTTGCATATCCATTCGCCCGGACCGACCAGATAGGAAATTCCTTCTATCCGGCGGTAGGAGGAGCGGAAGTTGGCATAGGAGCAGAGTGTCATGTAATAAAAAAGATAGGAGCTTCCGTTTGTGCGGATGTCCCTATCTTCCATAAGGCTGCGGATGAACTCGCGGTAAATACGGCACCGTGGGTAGTCCACAATTTGTTTAAGTTCTAATTGATAGTCCATAAAAACCTCCTGAATTACAAAATGCCCCGTAGTAGATTACAGGGCATTAGGAATAAATAACTGTTGTAACGCGATTGTTCTCTGTTGTATAATGTTTAGGCAGGAGAACATTGATTCGGCTACTGATTTCATGTGTACTGACGGCACATGAGATCATGGTATCATTACATGAAGCAAGTGCATTTTTTATTGATAGATTTTTCTCATTGTAAGGTTAAGTCTGCCTATGTGAAGCCGAATCCGAGTGCGCCTTCATGAGCAACCCAACAGAGGCAGAGCTGCTGACACAGGACAGCTATCAAGAGCGGGTTGCGTGGGCAATCTATATGGGAATCATGCAGATTATCAATACCTGAGCCTGCACAAAAGCATATGCCCCAAATCATACAAAAGATGACAGAACTGGCAGAAGCACTAGAGCGTGTTTGACAAATAAAAAATGTACAAAAAATATGTTCACACCTCATTTTTTATGGTAAAATAAAGAAAAAAGGGTGTTGATGAAAGATGACCGTCTGATATTCCATCTAAAAAGGGTGCAAAATTCGAACGCCATTGTGGCTGGTGGCAGTATAAGGACAGGCATCTGGTCGAGAAATATTTCCGCAAACTAAAAGCATTTTGTCGGATTGCCGCCAGATATGACAAACTGGCATGCACCTATCCTTATTAACCAATAGACAGAGAAAGGATGAACCAGTATGATGGAAGAAGAATCTTCGGAAAGGATGTTTAGACTTATCCTTCTGTCTAACCCAAAAAGAATAAGTCTGTATTATACGAGGAGTTTTTAATGAATACACGTAAATCAGTCCCTCAAATTAGAAAGGGCGATCCTCTCGCTCAAATGAATCATTCCAAAAATCAAACTCTAGTTTCAGATCAAAATTCAATTGGTTATAAATTAAATATAAGATTAAGAACTCTTCGTACTGCTAAAGGGTGGTCACAAGCTGAACTTGGTGAAATACTTGCTCATGCAATGGGGCTGTCTAAAAAAATTCCTACCTCAACAGTAGCTAGCTGGGAACATAAAAATGCTTTAATTGCTAAAATTCCTTCCGCAGATAAAATAAATGCATTGGCACAATTATTTGACGTAACTATAGATTATTTAAAAGGACTGTCTGATAATCCCAAAAAATCAGCTCTTGAGTATATTTCAAATCATTCAAAACCTGAAAATATTGAAATTTTACCACAAGAATTAGCACAACATATGGGAGAACCTATATGGATATCATGCTCTGAATACAATGGCTGGATGTTTTTAACCAACTTTTATGAACTTGTTGATTCCAATGGAATCACACATTCTGTACCAGAGATTCGAGAATGGAATCCTGTTTTTTCAATTTTTCCTCCCTGTTCCCTATATCTCAAACAAATTTATAATCATTATGTGATACCAGAAACCCAAATTAGGAATTACAGAGAACGTATGTGGGTTTGTATCAACTCTCCAGATAAGTCTCTTCAATTATTAAATGGATGGTATTCACGAACTTCTGATGGTATTGGTGTTAAGGGCAAAACATTCCTCTCCTTTGATTCCTACTTTGATTTCTGGATTGCCTACACTACACCTATATCGGAATAATCAAATTTAACTTGTTCCGGGTATTAACATATCAAAGAACAAATGACATGGATAAGCTCGCTGAAGCGGGCTTATTTATTAGTACTGCAGCGAACCTCCGGTGGACAGTCACTGCATTCTTATTATCCTGTTGTGCAATAATCTGGTATCGTGTATACTGGACTTGGAAAGAATACAGTGCAGTCAGAGGAGGGGATCACATGCATGAGAACAAGGCAGCACTCGGATATCAGAATTTCGAGGAAGTGAGAACGCAGCATATATTTTATATTGATAAGACTGATTTTATCAGGGAATGGTGGGAATGCGCAGACAAAGTTACGCTGATTACACGGCCGCGCAGATTTGGAAAGACACTCAACATGAGCATGACGGAGTGTTTTTTCTCGAATAAATACGCCGGCAGGAGTGATTTGTTTGAAGGCTTGTCTATCTGGGAAAAACAGGCTCCTGACGGGGACTATCCGTACAGAAAATTGCAGGGCGCTTTTCCGGTAATTTTCTTGAGCTTTGCCAATGTGAAGGCGGCGGCATACGAGGAGATGCTGTTCAAGATCACAAAAGTAATCACTGATTTGTATAATAAAAATGACTATCTGTTAGAGGGAAACCTGCTCAATGAAGGAGAGAAGAAATATTATCAGGAAATAGAACTTGGCATGAGTAGCAGTCAGGCTCCTGATGCCATCAATACAATGGCAGGCTTTATGCAGCGCTATTACGGCCAGAAGGTAATCATTATCTTAGATGAATATGATACGCCCATGCAAGATGCTTGGGTTTCAGGATACTGGGAGGAGACAGTCAGATTTTTTAGCGGCCTGTTTAACGCCACCTTCAAGACAAACGAATACCTTGAGCGCGGGCTGATCACAGGAATCACAAGAGTGGCAAAAGAGAGTATTTTTACTGGCATGAATCACTTAAATGTCATCACAACAACTTCTGATAAATATATGACGGCGTTTGGCTTTACAGAAAAAGAAGTCTTTATGGCGCTTGATAATGCTGGATTAGGAGAACAGAAACAGAAAGTAAAGAGGTGGTATGACGGATTTATCTTCGGTACCTGCGCTGATATCTACAATCCGTGGTCAATTGTGTCCTTTTTAAACGAAAAAGGGAAATACGACACATACTGGTCTAACACAAGCGGGAACGGACTTGTCAATCAGTTGATTCAGAAAGGAAACCCGCACATCAAACAGATTATGGAAGATCTTCTGCAAGGTAAAAGCTTTGAGGCTGAAATTGACGAAAAGATTGTATTTGACCAGTTAAACGGCAGCACAGACGCAGTGTGGAGTCTTTTGCTTGCCACTGGATATTTGAAAGTATTACATGTTAGGATTCTGGATACAGATGAGGAGGGCGTAGGCGAGGAAGGCGATGTCTGGTATACGCTTACCATCACGAACCTTGAAACAAAACGAATGTTCCGAAAACTGGTCAAAGGCTGGTTTAAGAAGGACACAGAAGTATACTATAATGAGTTTCTCAAAGCACTTTTGAACGATAATGTCAAAAAGATGAATACATTTATGAACAAAGTTGCACTGAATACATTCAGCTCTTTTGACAGTGGGAACAAGCCCTCCGAGCAGGCAGAGCCAGAGCGGTTTTACCATGGTTTTGTGCTCGGCTTAGTGGTCAATCTTTCCGATGCCTACAAAGTCCGTTCCAACAGGGAGAGCGGATTTGGGCGCTATGATGTGATGATAGAGCCGCTTGATAAAACCAAGAAAGCTTTTATCCTTGAATTTAAAGTGTTAGACCCCGACGAGGACGAGAAAACACTTGAGGATACCCTTGCAAATGCCCGCGCCCAGATTGAGGAGAAGCGGTATGAGACAGAGCTGGTATCGTCTGGCTGCGCACCAGAGCAGATTCGCAAGTATGGGTTTGCATTTAAGGGCAAAGAGTGCCTGATTGGATAATTTCTGCTATCCTGCCAGAAGGCGGGGGAAAACAAAGCGGGTAGTGATTTTATGAAAAGGATAATTCTTGTATGTATGGCATTATGCTGTGCGGCAGTTCTGATATCGTGCAGGAAAAACGCGTTTTCTATGGGGGATAATTTGAAAACTGCAATCACCCAGTTGGCGCTCAGCTTTGACCAGTTTGATCAGGATATCGTATTCAATGAATACTGGGAAGAAGTCTTTGTCGCCAGATTTATTCAGAATACAAGGGCATCTTTTGACTATCTGGAGATGCTTTCCGAGAAAAATCATGGAGAGATCAGCGTGGAGGAGATCAATTATATCCAGTATTCCCTCACAGGCATTGAGTTGGACTTTTCCTCCTTCACAGATGGCCTGAACAGATATGATGCGGCAAGCGGACTGAGTGATGGCACGATAACCGGATATGAGTATGAGCCTGTGGACAATGGGGTGATCGTCACGGCTGACTTTGAAATCGTATATGATGGAACGGATTTTGTGCGGCATCGTGAACTTACTGTCGAGCTGGTAGAGAACCCCTGTAGCTGTTTTGACGGGTATAGTGTGGCTTCAATCTCGTCAAAGGTGATTGTGGATTCATGGGAGGAACTGCGGGGGAAAACATATGTCTTTTATGGAACGGATACAATGTATGAAGAGCAGTGTGTATTTGCGTTTGAATATAGATATTCCGAGGAGGCGCTGAACTACGGGCATTTTGTCTATGCAGATCTGGCAGAAGCACCAGCGCTTGCAGCGTATGTGAGGGAACATGCGGGCAGTGACTTCAAGATTACCTATATATTGGAGGGAGAGGAAACAGAGGTCATTGAACGTGTGAAGCCCATAGATATTACAGTCATTGAATAAAAATTTTCGCCTGTCTTAGACGAAATGTTACAAAAATTTTACACAATACCTTTATTTAAGCGCAGGAATGTGCTAGAATAGATAAGAATTAGAGCACAAAAATAAGCGTGACTGAAATTTATAGGAAAATACGGAGATAATAAAATGCAAACAACAATCGTTGCCATAGGAGATGGAGATACAGCGGAGAGTATTGATGAAAAGCTGTCTGTGGCAGGAGACATCATCAGGCGCGGCGGTCTGGTCGCTTTTCCCACGGAAACGGTCTATGGACTAGGAGGCGATGCACTCTGTCCGGCGTCGTCGGGAAAGATTTATGCGGCGAAGGGTAGACCGAGCGACAACCCGCTGATTATACACATTGCGGAGATGGCAGCGCTAGAGCACATTGTGTGTGAGATTCCCAAGAAGGCAGCAAAGCTTGCAGAGGTTTTCTGGCCCGGGCCGCTCACCATGATTTTCAAAAAGTCAGCAATCGTGCCACATCAGACGACAGGAGGGCTTGACACGGTGGCGGTGCGTATGCCAAGTCATCCGCTTGCAGCGCTCTTGATCAAAAAGGCGGGCGGGTATGTGGCAGCGCCGAGCGCAAATCTGTCTGGAAAACCCAGTCCTACGCTTGCAAAGTATGTGGTGCAGGACTTGGACGGCAGGATTGATATGATTCTGGCGGCAGATGGTGTTGAGATTGGGCTTGAATCCACAATCGTAGATTTGACAGGGGAGATACCAGTGATATTAAGGCCCGGTTATATCACGCAGAAGATGTTGTCCGAGGTGGTCGGTGAGACAGAGCTGGATATCACGATATACGACAGTGACACCGCACAGGCACCGAAAGCCCCGGGAATGAAATACCGGCATTACGCGCCAAAAGGAGAACTGGTGATTGTGGAGGGCGAGCCGCAGCGTGTGGCGCGCTACATTAATGAGCAGGCGGCAGCGCATGAGGCAGCAGGACTGCACACCGGCGTGATCGCTACGCTCGAACAGTTTGCGCAATATCAGGCTACGAGTGTCAAAAATGCGGGTAGCAGGTGTGACGCGCATGAGGCAGCAAAGAAACTGTATACTTTTTTGCGGGAATTTGACGATGAAAAGATCGACTGCATCTATGCGGAGTCCTTTGCGGACACGATGGATCAGGGCTTTGGGCAGGCAGTGATGAACCGCTTGCTGAAGGCGGCAGGGCACAAGGTAATCCATGTATAAAAATTTTATATTCATATATTTTTAAATAGAAAAAGGAGGATGACAAGATGTTAGCAATTGGAAGTGATCACGGCGGATATGAGTTGAAACAGGAGGTTATAAAATACCTCGCCGAGCACCAGATCGAATATAAGGATTTTGGCTGTTACGACAAGGCTTCCTGCGACTATCCAGCGTTTGGGCAGGCAGTGGCAAAGGCGGTGGCGTCAGGAACCTGCGACAGAGGAATCGTTATCTGTACGACAGGAATCGGCATCTCCATCGCGGCGAACAAGGTAAAGGGTATCCGCTGCGCGCTCTGTTCCGACACCGTGTCTGCAAAGCTGACAAGAGAGCACAACAATGCCAATGTGCTGGCACTTGGCGCCGGCATCGTCGGACCGAATCTTGCGCTGAGCATAGTTGACACATTTCTGAACACTGCGTTTCCAGGCGAGGAAAAGCACAGCAGGCGCGTGGCAGCGATACAGGCGATCGAAGAGGAGTCTATGAAGTAAAAAAATAAATCAAAAGAAAAACAGGAGGGCAGCAGCATGGCAAAACTCGTAGTGATGGACCACCCACTGATTCAGCACAAAATAGGCGTAATCAGAAGGACAGAGACTGGTACAAAGGATTTCAGGCAGACAATCAGCGAGATTGCAAATCTGATCTGCTATGAGGCTACCAGAGAGTTAAAACTTGCAGATGTGGAGATCGAGACGCCCATCTGCAAGACAACAGTGAAGGAGCTGGCGGGCAAAAAACTTGCGGTGGTGCCAATCCTGCGCGCAGGGCTTGGCATGGTGGACGGAATGCTGCAGCTCATACCGGCTGCGAAAGTAGGGCATATCGGGCTTTACCGTGACCCGGACACGTTAGAGCCTGTAGAGTATTACTGCAAGCTGCCCGAAGATTGCAGCCAGCGGGAAGTTTTCGTGGTGGACCCGATGCTTGCTACCGGCGGTTCCTCCTCCGCGGCGATTCGTATGCTCAAGGACAGGGGCTGTAAGAACATTCATTTTATGTGTATTATTGCTGCGCCTGAAGGGGTAGAGCGCATGAAAAAAGACCACCCCGATGTAGATCTCTATATTGGCGCGCTCGACGAACGGTTAAATGAGCATGGATATATTGTTCCGGGGCTGGGCGATGCAGGAGACAGAATCTTTGGTACAAAATAGGGTGAGAGCTAGTGAGTTTCACACCAGAATAAAGTGAGCAAATGGGAGTTCGTGTGGAAGGAAAGAGAAATTCATGAAAGTGTCATATAAACGGCCGGCGGCAATGCTGCTCGCTACAGTGGTAGCAGTGGTACTTGCCGGCAGTGTGTCAAAGACAGTCTATGCCGAGACAACGCTGGAACGGCTGCAAAAGGCAAAGGCTGAGAAGGAAAAGACAGAGGATGCAAAAGAGGACACAGAGGACCGGAAGGAGTCTCTGGAAATTACGAAAAACTCCCTTTTGGGGCAGTTGAGTTCACTCAATGATGAGCTCGCACAGGTCAGCACGAATCTGGAAGTGATTGAGGCGGATATCAGGCAGAAGGAAGCGGATATTGAAAAGACGCAGGCGGCGTTAGAGGAGGCAATTCGCATACAGGATGAGCAGTATGAAAATATGAAGGTGCGCATCAAGGCGATGTATGAGCGCGGCGGTGCCGACAGCTATCTGGACATATTGTTTTCGTCCACCAGTTTTTCGGATTTTCTGAACAAAAGTGACTATATCGACCGCATACATGCCTATGACCGTAAGATGCTTGAGCAGTTTAAGAATACCCGCAAACAGGTGGAGGAGACAAAGGCGCGGCTCAATGACGAGCTGCTGGCACTGAATGATCTGCTGGCGGAGGCGGAGGCGGAGAAGAGCCGTGTTGCCGGACTTGTCAGCAAAACCTCTGCAAATGTGTCAAGCTACTCGAACCAGATTGCCGACGCGGAGGCTACGATCGACGCGCTGGAATCCATGCTTGACGAACAGGAGCAGGACATTGCAGCGCTTCAGAAAAAGTATGAGGAGGAGCTGGCGAAGTCGCGTCTGGCTCAGAAGTCCAAGTGGCGCGATATCTCCGAGGTGACGTTTGAGGAGGGAGACCGCAAACTCATGGCAAACATCATATACTGTGAGGCAGGCGGAGAGCCGTATTCCGGACAGGTTGCCGTGGGCGCAGTGGTCATCAACAGAGTGCTCAGCTCGATTTATCCCAATACGGTCGTCGGCGTGGTTTACCAGAATAAACAGTTTTCGCCGGTGGCGAGCGGCCGTCTGGCGTTAGCGCTGGCAAACGACTCTGCAACAGCAAGCTGTTACAAGGCGGCCGACGAGGCGATGAGCGGCGTGACGAATGTTGGGCAGTGTGTGTATTTCAGAACGCCGATACCAGGACTTGAGGGAATCCGAATCGGCGGGCATATTTTTTACTGACAGGATTACAGAAGAAGGTGTTAGCATGTACAGGATAGCGATATTGGAAAAAGACAAGGCGTACCGTGAACGGCTTATTCTTTTCCTGCAAGAACATCATGGAGAAAGTTTTGAGATCACTGTGGTGGAGAATCTCGATGCGCTTGATATGGAGATCATGCAGTGCAGCGCACTGTTTTTTGGCGATGATGTGCCAGTGGACGACGCGCTGTTCCCGGAGGAGGTCGCAGTAGGATACCTCACGGAAAATGACGAGAGCAGCGAACAGCACATCAATAAATATCAGAGCATGGAGAAGATTTACAAAAGAATGCTGCGCTTATGCGAGGAAAAAAATGCCTCCGTTGAGGAAACCAGGCCGCAGGAGCTTCCGTATCAGGCAGAGACTGTGACAGAAGGTGAGGAGACGTACAGAGTTTATCAGATTCCAGAGGACCAGCTCGACAGGCTTGCCGTCAAGATGCTTGCCGGAAACCGGATTCAGGGGCTGCCGCAGACTGCTTACCATGATGGCAGGCTGAAAGTGCGCATTACAGGGATGGAGAGTTTATATCAGTATTTTGGCAAGAACGCTGCCCCGCGGGGAAAGGAGAAGCTGCTGGCATTTTTTTCCGATCTGATTACGACTGCGCTCAGCCTTGAGGAGTATATGCTCTCAATGGACAGGCTGCTATTGGATGCAGGAGAAATCTATGTGAATGCACAGACAGCGCAGGTGTTTATTCCATATATACCAGTTCAAAGTGATGAGGTGAAGAATGCGGTGCAGTGCCTTGAGGAAATCAAGGCGTTGTGCAGTGTACTGCTCGAGGCAGCGGAGGCTTCGCACTGTGAGGAGTCAGCGCTTCGGAGTGCAGAATTTGAGAATGCAGAATTTCAGGTTCCGGAGCCTCAGGAGGACTATGGGAGTACAGAGGAGTTTGACCGTCTGCAAACCTGTGCGAAGGAGAGTCTTGAGTTAAAAGAGGGCACCAAAAATCTCAAAAAAGAGAAAATTCCCTATCTGGTGCGCAAGAGGACGGGCGAGCGCATCGCCATTAACCGCACGCTTTTTAAGCTGGGAAAAGATGCCTCCTATGTGGATTACTGCATCAAGGACAATCCGGCGGTGAGCAGGAATCATGCGGATATTCTCAGAAAGAAAGACGGGTATTATCTGGTGGACAAAGGTTCTTTGAACCACACGTTTGTCAATGGGAAAAAACTTGCATTGGACGAATACAGGAAACTTGAAGATGGCTGTCTGGTGCAGCTTGCAAATGAGGTTTTTGAATTTGGGTTAAAGGGTTGATAAGTAGGAGACGCTTATGAGATGGCATTATACAGTGGCTGCGCAGACGGATGTGGGAACAACCAAAACGGTGAATCAGGATTGTCTGACCGTGAAAGTAGCAAACACCATTTACGGGGAAGCTGCTTTTGCAGTGATGTGTGACGGCATGGGAGGCTTAGAGCAGGGTGAGGTGGCGAGCACGATGGTGGTGCGCGCCTATGAACAATGGTTTTTGAGAGAGCTGCCCCAGCTTTTGTCAAAAGGCTTATCGGAGGACAGTCTTAGACAGGTATGGTATCGTCTGGCCAATGAGTGCAATGACCAGATCGGGGCTGCGGGCGGAGGAAAGACAGCGATGGGCACGACGCTCACAGCGCTGCTTTTGCTGGAGGGACGCTATTATATCTCCCATGTGGGAGACTGCCGCGTCTATGTGATGGGCAACGGAATGGAGCAGCTTACAACAGACCAGACCTATGTGGCAAGAGAGGTTGCGCTGGGGCATATGACACCGGAGCAGGCGTTAAATGATGCGCGCAGAAATGTATTATTGCAGTGTATCGGCACGGTGAACTGCGTGAAACCTGATTTTTTGATGGGCGATTTTTATGCGGGCGACAGTTTTTTGCTGTGCTCGGACGGCTTCCGCCACCTTCAGACAGAGGCGGATATCTATCAATACTGCCATACGACGCTGGAGCAGATGGACTGGCAGGTGGCAAAGAGACTGGAAAATTCACATTTTATGAATGGAAGGCTCCGCGGTATTATCGACAGCATCAAAGAGCTGGGAGAGCGCGACAATATATCAGCAGTGCTGGTCAAGGTCATGAATACCATAGATTAACAATAGCAGGATAAACATATGTTGAAAATTGGTTCCGTCGTGGACGGAAAATATAAAATATTGAATGAAATCGGTCATGGCGGCATGAGCAATGTGTACCTTGCCATCAATGAGAAGGCAAATAAGCCGTGGGCGGTTAAAGAAGTAAGAAAATCCCTGAACAGGGATTTTAATCTGTTAAGGCAAAGTCTGATCAGAGAGACAGATTTATTAAAAAAACTCCATCATCCAAATCTTCCAAGCATCGTAGATGTCATATCTTCTGACGAAAATTTTCTCATTGTAATGGACTATATAGAAGGGAATACTTTAGAGACGCTTCTGGCAGAGGAGGGCGCGCAGCCACAAGAGCGGGTGGCGGACTGGGCGCTGCAGCTCTGCGACGTGCTGGACTATCTGCACACGCGCAGCGCGCCAGTAATTTACCGCGATTTGAAGCCGTCGAATATTATGCTCAAGTCAGACGGAAGCGTTGTTCTCATTGATTTTGGCACTGCGCGCGAGTTCAAAGAGCACCATGCGGCGGACACCTGCTGTCTTGGCACAAATGGATACGCCGCCCCGGAGCAGTTTGGCGGCATGGGGCAGACAGATGCGCGCACAGACATCTATTGTCTGGGGACGACACTGTATCATCTGGTGACAGGGCACAATCCGTCAGAGCCGCCCTATGAGCTGTATCCTATCACGAAATGGAATCCCAAGCTGTCTACAGGCTTGGAGTGCATTCTTCAAAAGTGCACGCAGAAAAATCCGTCAGACCGCTACCAGACCGTCAGAGAGCTGCGCTATGACATCATGCATTATAAGGATTTGGAAGTACAGGCACAGCGCAGTTACCGCAGGCGGCTGAAGATTTTTGGCGCGTCTGCGGCGTGTTCCCTGCTGTGTGCGGCAGCCGGGATTGCGCTCTCGGCTGCCGCGGCGCAAAAACAGGAGGAGGCATACCAGAATTATGTGCACATGGCTGGGATTGCAGTAGATTCTGTCGAGGCTTGCAGCCTGTATTTAGAGGCGGTTTCGATTGACGATAAAAGGCAGGAGGCATATCATGGTTTTTATGAGCGGGCAATCGAGGATGGCGTGTTCAGCGAGAAGGAGGAGGAGTTATTTCTGAGACTGGGCATCAGCAAGAACCGGAATCTACAGAATTTCCGAAAAAAGAATCCACATGCGTATGCGGATTTCTGCTATGGGATGGGTAATGCATACTGGTATTATTACGAGCGCGAGGAGAACCGCCAGGTGCGGGCGGTCAGCTGGTTTCAGACAGCACAGGAATACTATAGGACAGATAGTGCGAAGGCGATGGAGTACAGAAGGTGCAGGCTGTATGTCGAGCTGGGGACTTTTTACAAGTCGGTTCTTGCCTCCCAGATTAACGGCACGGACGCAGGAATGTATGGGGAGTACTGGCGCAGTCTGGTTGAGCTCAAGGAATTAAATGATGTTGAGCCGGACAGGGACAATATCACGCTGCACATGTACCGGGAAATAGCGTCAAAGGTGGTGGAGTATGCAGTGTATTTCAGAGAGGACGGCGTACAGGGAGATGAGCTTCTTGCGATTCTCGACGCGCTCGAGAGCGACATGGCGCAGATGGAGCAGCAGGCGACAAGCAGTGCCCGAAAGGAGCTAGAGGCGATTCGGTGGATTGTAGACGGGGCATATAAAATGGTGCGTTCGACGTATCAGATTGAAAAAGGAGGTCTGTTCTGACATGGTTATAACGGCATTATCCGGCCTGCTTCTGACAGCGGCAGGCGTGTTTGCAGCATTGGCAGTGGTCTTATTTTTCACGCTGAATATTCCCAGATGCCTGCGTATGGTATCCGGCGGGCGGCATGATACAAGGCGTAAGGCTGACAAAGCGCAGGTGCGCAGGGAGGACAAAACTTGTATGCTGGAAAACGGCGAGGAGACAGTGTTGCTTACACAAGATACTGTGTTGATGCAGGAGGGGGATAGAAATTCGTAGTTAGAGCTTCTTTTATTTGAATGCAGAAAAGGAACAGGGCAGTGCCGCCTGTTCCTTTTTCAGTATAAACCGGTGCTGTTTACAGATTTTCCTCCAGTTCATGCAGAGTGATTACCCGCTCATCTACCCTTGCACGGTGGCATTCACTCAATTCCCTGTAGTATTTTATCAGCCGGTGTTCTTCTGCTGAGAGATTTGTGTAGGGAGAGGCTTCGTCTGGTTTGCGGAAATCCGTGCATAAGCCAATCAGAAAATCAGAGGTCGTATCCAGCGCCACAGCAAGGCGGCGTATGATCTCCGCTTTAGGTTCGTAGATGCCGTTCTCGTATCTGGAAAGTGTCGTGGCAGTAATGCCGATCTCAATCGCCAAGGCTTTCTGGCTTATCTCACGTTCTTCTCTCAAAAAAATAATTCTTTCACCAATCGTATCCATGTACATAATCAAACCTTTCATAAAGTGGCGGTAGCGAAAACCTTGAATTTGTACCGTACATTTTGAAATGCAGTAAGGCAGTGAGCGTTTGCAAAACACGTTTTAATAGTAGGATATCCACTCAGAAAATGGATATTCTTTGAATATTCAGTATAAAGAAAAATACTAAGGAAAAATAAAAAGTTGCCTTTTTTATATTTTTGTTAAAGAAAATATAAAAATAGACAATTTTTTTTGATGAAAGGCACTCCAAAATTGCTTTTTTGATAATTTTAAAAATAAAATTGCTAAAATGATTGCAATTGCTAATTTGATATGTTAGAATAGGAAATCATAAAAAGAGCAATCGACTGACAGATTCCTGTCTGGCGGTTGACAGGAATTATGCAGTAGAGGAGGAGAAGAAGTATGATCAATAAACGGATGGGTACTAAGATTATGGCAGTATTGCTCGCCGCCGTGGTGGCGCTGCCGTCTGCGGGAACTGTCATGGCAGCAGAACCAGCGCCGGCGGAGACTGTGGGCGAGGACACTAACGAAGCAGGAAAATCCCTGTGGAACAGCCTGTTTCGCAGCGCGTACCCCAAGAGTGACAGCACAGAGGAGGGAAAAAACACACAGTCAGGCACAAAGACAGGTACAGGTACCAATACTGGTATTGGCGAAGTAAAGGTCGCGCTGTCAGTTGCGGTGGCAGAGGACATCGTATATGGGGACAGTCTGGCGGATAAGATTACCGTAACCGCAACAGATGTGAGCAACAGCACGGAGGTTGAGAATTTTACAGAGTATGAGCTAAAGTACTATGACGAGGAGAAGAATGCTCTGGAAAATGAGCCAAAAAATGCCGGCAGCTATTATGTCGAGGCAGTGGTCAGGGAAAACAGTGATAAATATAAAGGCGATGCCTCTGGGCAGGTACTTTTTGCGATTGCGCAGAAGCCAGTCAAACTGGTGCTGGAAGACCAGCGCATTGATATCAATAATAAAGAAGAAAAACTGCCAGATACATATCCTTTGAAACTGGCAGAGGACAGTACTCTGGCGTATGATGAGAAATTTGAGGAAGGTTATCCGCAAGCTTCTTATCAGATCATGAAGGACGGAGAAGTAATCCCAGCCGATGCGCTGCAAGCAGGAAAATATATCTTAAAAGTAGAGGCTGACTCGGTTGATTTTGGACTGAATGTGAAGAAAGAAAATTATCGAATAGAGCCAGTGGCGGACGCAGAACTGATCGCCGCAGACATGCTCAAACTGGAAGTGACAGGGGACAAGGAATTTCAATATGGAGAGTTTGACGATTCTAAATTCCTCAAATCCGCAGTGACAGCAGTCAATGCGCAAGAGGAGGAAGAAAAACTCGATGAGGAAAGACTTTCGTTAAAATACTATGATGTGGAGGGTAATGAGCTTACAGAACTGCCTAAGAATGCAGGCAAATATGCTGTGGTGGCAGAATATGCGTATGATGAGAAAGACCAGAAGGCTGGCGAGAGCGACCCATTTTCATTCGAAATCACGAAGAGAGAGATTGAGATCAAATTAGACAGCTTTGAAATCCCCAATGGAGAAAAACTTCCTACAGAGGAAGAACTGAACAAAAAGCTGACGATAACTGGCTTGGTAAAAGAGGGAGACGAAGAAAAGCTTCCATATGAAGATGAATGGAAAAACCCGCCGAGGGCATATTTTGAGAATGAAAATATTGACACGACGGAAGCAGGCGAATATAAGATTCTTTTCGAAGCAAAACTGCCAGAAGCAAATTATAATTTGACCGTTCCAGAATTTGCTACCATGACAATCGCGAAGCCGGCTGGTGAGGAACAGGACGAACTGGCTGTCAAGCTGGAAGATGTCAGCGTCGTATATGGCGACAGCGTTGAGGATACTGTAAAAGCAGGCATCACAGCGTCAGACAAGGAAGGCACAGTAGAACTCGCGCCAGATAAATATGTATTGAAATATTATGACGCAGCAGGGACAGCGCTTTCAGAAGCACCGGTTGATGTCGCTGAGAATGGCTATCAGGTAAAGGCAGTTTTTGAAGGAGATGGCATTTATAAAAAAGCTGAATCTGAGATGGTAAAACTGACCATTACCAAGCGTGAAATTACTGTCAAAGCGAAAAATTATGGGATTGCAAACGGCAAACCGCTGCCTGAAAAATTTGATTTAGAAGAAGAGGTAAAGCTCTGCTACCAAGATCAGTGGGCAGAGGGCGGCGAGCCAAAAGCTGAATTAAAGGATACTATTACAGATACAACAGTGGCAGGGACGTATGAGATTATCGTAAGCGCAGAAGTAGAGGAAGCTAAGAAAGGCAATTACGATATTAAGACTGAAAGCGGTACACTGCGGATTGCGGCGTTGAATGCCGAGACTGGAAAGTCAATAAATGAACTGTCTCTGGCTGAGGGCACTGTGACCTCAAAGGTATATGACGGCAAGGCATTTGAAAATCCGATTCCCAGAGAGGCAGTACTCAGTGACTATGAGTATGCGGGAGAATTTGAGTACATCTGGTCTACATCAGACGGAAAGGCGCCAAAAGATGCAGGCAGCTATAAAATGACAATCCGTATTCCTGATTCTGATCCTGACTGGGAAGGCAGTTTGGACGTTGATTTGACAATTGACAAAGCAACTGTGATAGCGACAGCAAAACCAGTAAGCACAGAGACATATGCAGGAGAGCCTGTCAAGTGCAATATTGAAGCGACTGGATTTATAGAAGGAGAGAAGGATAGCTGGACTAAGAAGCCGACAGTCAAGGTGGTGGAAGGCGATGTTAACAAAGCAGGTACCTATAAGGTACAGGCAGCAGGCGGAGACGCGGGCAATAATTATGATATAAAATACGGCGAGGCTGCTACAGTCAATGTACTGGCAGAAAGAAAGCCTGTGATCAGCAGCGTGAAGTTTGGCAAGAAGGATACATACACTGCGAAATATACAGGAGAACAGATTCGTCCAACTGTGACGGTGACATGTAATTATACCAATGAGAAGGGGAAGGCTGCGACACAGAAGCTCAAGCTCAATGTAGACTATTTGGTGAGCTATTCTGAGAACGTCAATGTTGGTACAGCGACCATTACCGTGCAGGGTATTGGGGAGTATGCGGGCGTCATTACAAAAGATTTCACCATTACGCCCAAGGAGATGAAGAAGGTTACACTTTCTGCGGTAGGAGACATCAAACTTGGCGACACACCGGCATTGGTTGTGACGGATGGAAATTATGAGCTTTCACCAGACGATTATGAGATTATCGTAAAGACAGAAAAGAATGGTTCCTTTAAGCCGTTATCAGAAGTTACATGCGGACCAAAGGATATTCTTGAGAAGGTTGAGTTAAAAGTCAGGGCAAAAGAAGGAAGCAACTATACAGGAGAATCTTCTAAAAAGGTGAAATTCAATATTTTAGGCAGCGAGATCAACGCCACACCGATTGCAAACATCACCTTTGACATGACTTGTCTCAAAATACCGGCAAAGGGATATACCTACAACGGAAAGACCCAGAAGCCGAAAGTGACAGTGACGGGCGCAGACGGAAAGAAGCTCAAATCAAGTGAGTTTAAGGTAATTTACAGCGGAAATGTCAATGCGGGTCTTGCAAAAGTCCAGATCGTAGGCTTATACAATAAAAAGAAAAATACTGGATATTACGGCGTGTCCGAACCCGTTTATTTCGAAATCAAGCAGAAATCCTTCAAGAAGGTATCCGTTTCCTCCGTGGCGGCGATTCCAAAGAGCGGAAGCCTTGAGAGCATCACGCTCACTGTAAAAGATGGAAAGCGCATTCTCACCGAAGGGCTGGATTACTGGGTAGATTACAGCAATATCGTAGATGACGGAAATGGCCAGATACTGAGTGACAAAATCACAGTAGGACAGAAATATGATGTGACACTTTATGCATACGACGGCGGAAATTACCTGACAACTGGTGAAGATGGCAAGAGAGTGGTGAAGGTTAAATTCGGACAGCTCAATCTTGCAAGCAAGACGGCAAAGTACAAAGCAGTGCTGACCAGTGACAGTGCATCTGGATTTTCGTTTGAATATAATGGTGTGCCATTGACACAAGGTGTAGATTACACTGTAACGAAGATAAAACAGGATCGGAAAACTGGAAAATATACAGTGACGATCAAGGCTGTAAAGGGCAAACAGTGCGCTTACAAAGGTTCAAGGTCAATCAAGAACCTTGACATCACACCAGCCACAAATCAATAGACAGCATCAACTCCATTTGTTTAGATTTAACCGGCAAAGGGAATGGTTTTAGCAGACCATTCCCTTTTGTCATGCATATTTTTAAAAATCTAAACAGATCCTAAAAAAAGAATTAAGGAACTTGTTTAGATATTGACCAATAGTCATTTTGTGTTATACTAAGCCTAACAAGCATCGAAGTCATGAAAATTATCAAGAACGTTTTCACTGTGAAAGGAGAAAAAAATGGCAAATAAAAATCATGTAAAACTAGGTGTCGCAGCGGCGGCAGCAGTCGCAGCAGGCGCGACCGCAATTGTATCAAAAAATAAAAAGCAGGCGCGCAAAAAGGAGGTGGCCGAGAGGGTAAGCAACTTTCGCAACACCGAGCGCGGGCGGTACGAGCGCAACAGCAAGGGAATATACTACAGTAATGGTAATTACGAAGCCTTTGCCCGCCCTCTAAAGCCCGAAGGCGTTGACGAAAAGTCCGCATACATTGTAGGAAGCGGGCTGGGCGCACTTGCGGCGGCATGTTTCTTAGTGCGAGATGGGCAGATGAAGGGCGAACGCATTCATGTGCTCGAGGCGATGGAGCTGCCCGGCGGCGCATGTGACGGAATCTTTGACCCGTCGAGAGGCTACATCATGCGCGGCGGGCGCGAGATGGAGAACCATTTCGAGTGTCTGTGGGATTTGTTCCGAAGCATTCCCTCAATCGAGACACCGGGCGTGTCTGTGTTAGATGAATATTACTGGCTGAATAAAAAAGACCCCAACTACTCGTTCTGCCGTGCGACCGTAAAGCAGGGGGAAGATGCCCACACCGACGGCAAGTTCAACCTGAGCCAGAAGGGCTGCATGGAGATTATGAAGCTCTTTATGACAAAAGATGAGGATTTGTATGATAAGACCATCGAGGATGTGTTTGATGATGAAGTGTTTGACTCGACGTTCTGGCTGTACTGGCGGACAATGTTCGCATTCGAGAACTGGCACAGCGCACTGGAGATGAAGCTCTATTTCCAACGGTTCATTCACCATATCGGCGGACTTCCTGATTTCAGCGCCTTGAAGTTCACGAAGTACAATCAGTATGAATCCCTGATTCTGCCGATGATCAAATACCTTGAGGCAGCAGGCGTCACCTTCCAGTACAACACAGAGGTCACAAATGTCATCTTTGAAAAGACAGACGACGGCAAAAAAATTGCGCGGACAATTGAATGCAAGGTGGACGGCGAGGAGACGACGATTGACCTCACAGAAAATGACCTTGTATTTGTGACCAACGGAAGCTGTACCGAGGGCACCATTTACGGCGACCATACCCATGCGCCCACAGGCAATGCGGAGGTTCGCAGAAGTGGCTGCTGGAGTCTCTGGAAAAATATCGCTGCGCAGGACGCTTCCTTTGGACACCCTGAGAAATTCTGTTCGGATATCGACAAGACAAACTGGGAGTCTGCGACTGTCACGACCTCGAACCAGCAGATTATCGACCAAGTCCAGAAAATCTGCAAGCGCGACCCGCGCACTGGCAATGTTGTCACAGGCGGCATTGTGAGCTGTATGGATTCCAAATGGCTGTTAAGCTGGACAATCAACCGTCAGGGACAATTCAAAGAGCAGAAGAAAGATGAAGTCTGCATCTGGGTATACAGCCTCTTTACCGATGTCGAGGGCGATTATGTGAAAAAGCCCATGAAGGAATGTACTGGCGAGGAGATTACGCAGGAATGGCTGTATCACTTGGGAATCCCTGTGGAGGATATCCCCGCGCTCGCGAAGGAGGAGGTCGTGACAGTGCCTACCATGATGCCCTATATCACCGCATTCTTTATGCCGCGTAGAAAGGGCGACAGACCCGATGTCATTCCTGACGGCTGTGTCAACTTTGCATTTTTAGGCCAGTTTGCAGAGACGCCGAGGGATACGATTTTCACGACGGAGTACTCTGTGCGTACTGCGATGGAGGCCGTGTACGGACTCCTGAAGGTAGACCGCGGCGTGCCCGAGGTATGGGGAAGCGTGTACGATATCCGCGAGCTGCTCGACAGCACCGTCAAGCTGATGGACGGCAAATCGCCGCTGGATATCGAGCTGCCCGGCCCCTTAAATGCGTTGAAGCTGCCGCTTCTAAGGGCGGTCAAGGGCACCGTGATCGAAAAGCTGCTCGAAGAACATCAAATTATACAGAAAAAACGATCATGATGAGGCCGCCGCACAGAAATTGAAAAACTTCTGTGCGGCGGTTTTGTGTGGCATTTTTGAAACAGGCTACGCTGGCGGGAAAACGCTTGTATTTCCATGTATTTTTGTGTATAGTATACATTAGAGCGTGTTTGAAATCTGACAGAAAGCATTTTTCAGGCACGCTCTGGGAATGGAGAGGTGGTTATGGCCAGCAGAAAAGTGGTAAATATCGGCGCACAGCAGTTTGACAGATTAATTGAAGAGAACAAATTTTATATTGACAAGACAGGATTTATCAGAGAATGGTGGGAAACTGGCGCGGACGTGACACTGATTACGCGCCCGCGCCGTTTTGGAAAGACGCTCAACATGAGCATGGTCGAGTGTTTTTTCTCAAACCAGTACGCCGGCAGAAGTGATTTGTTTGAGGGGCTTTCTATCTGGACAGTGCCGCAAAATCCAGAGGACAAGGATTACAGGCACATACAGGGGACCTTTCCTGTGATTTTTTTGAGCTTTGCCAAGATAAAGGCAGCCGATTCAAAGGGCATGAAATATGCGATGTCCAGCATTATTTTCGAGGCGTATCAAAAAAACCGCTTTCTCTGCGAGGGTGATTTTCTGAGTGAGGCGGAAAAACGGTATTTTAACAGTATAGAGCCGGGAATGGAAATGGAAATTGCCGTGGACGCCATTTATACCTTATCTAATTTTTTATGCCGATATTATGACAAGCGTGTCATAATTTTGATCGATGAATACGATACGCCCATGCAGGAGGCGTGGATATCTGGCTATTGGGACGAGGCGGTTCGGTTTTTTGGAAACTTTTTCAATGCTTCCTTCAAGACGAATCCTCATATGCAGCGGGCACTGATTACAGGGATTACAAGGGTATCTAAAGAGAGCATTTTCTCGGATTTTAACAATCCCGAAGTGATTACGACGACTTCCGACAAGTATGCGTCATATTTTGGCTTCACAGAGCAGGAGGTTTTTCAGGCGCTGGAGGAGATGGGGCTGGAGCAGGAAAAAGAGGGTGTGAAACGCTGGTATGACGGGTTTACCTTTGGCAGTGTGACGGGTATGTATAATCCGTGGTCGATTATAAACTTTATCGGGAAAAATGGACAGTATGATACATACTGGGCAGACAGCAGCTCGAATGGACTTGTTAGCCAGTTGCTTCAAACTGGCTCTATCAATATAAAACAAACGATGGAGCTTTTGATGCAGGGAAACAGTTTTGAGACTGAGATTGATGAGCAAGTAATCTTTGACCAGCTTGAAACGGACGAAAACGCTGTCTGGAGCCTGCTGCTTGCGACAGGGTACTTGAAAGCAGAACAGCTTAAAAGAAGGGGGAGGCTGCTTAAAAAGGTATATACATTGCGGCTTACAAATATGGAAGTCGAAAGTATGTTCACTAAAATGATCCGCGGCTGGTTTCGCAGCACCACCGAGGTTTACAATGAATTTATCAAGGCACTGTTAAGCGACAATGTGAAGAAAATGAACACGTTTATGAACAAAGTGGCGCTCAACACCTTTAGCTTCTTTGATAGCGGCACAAGACCGTCACAGGGCGCAGCGCCAGAACGTTTTTACCACGGTTTTGTGCTTGGTATGGTGATTGATTTGGCGGACCGCTACAAGGTGTGTTCGAACCGTGAGAGCGGATACGGACGCTATGATGTGCTGTTAAAGCCGCTTGACAAAAGAGAGAAGGCATTTATATTTGAATTTAAAGTGCTTGACCCGGACGAGAACGAACTGACACTCGAGGATACACTTGCAAATGCACACGCCCAGATTGAAGAAAAGCAGTATGCGGCAGAGCTGGCAGCAGAGGGCTTCGCGCCCGCGCAGCTTCGCAAATATGGGTTTGCATTTCAGGGGAAGAAGTGCCTGATTGGCTGATTCGTTTTAGCATAATTTTATTTGGAAGGAGAGATGGTCTTATGAGATGGAAAAAACAGGCATTAATACAAAACGGAGACAGAGGCCCTTTTGCCCATGCAGAATAGCGGGCATATAGCACTCTGTATGGGCTGGCAAAAATGAATTGACAACACTATATGTTCTGCTGTTTCTGCACTTTATTTATATAGGAAAGTCTATAAATAAGGAGTGGGAAAGATGAAATATATCAATGCAGCAGAAATACTGCCGGAAAAATTGTTAAGAGAGCTTCAGACATACGCTGCCGGAGAGCTGCTCTATATTCCAAAGGCTTCAGCCAAAAAGGAATGGGGCGCTTCCAGCGGTTCCAAGCTTTTTTATCAAGAGCGCAACGAGACACTTCGGAAACTTTTTCAGGAGGGCTGTTCTGTGGAGATGCTGGCAAAACAGTATGGTCTGGCGTATAGTACGGTAAAAAATATCATATATCAACAATAGTTTATGGGGAGGCTGTGACGCAGGTGGCAGCCTCTTTTTTCGGAATAAACTGGTGCAAACGCGGACAGGACTTTTGAGATGCCATCATCTATAATAAGCATTACAAGGAGGGAAAACAAGATGTCAATACAGCAGCTACAGCAGGCCATCATTTATATGGAAGAGCATATTTTGGAAGATATTAACTATGTGGATGCCGCAAGGAGTGTCCATATGTCTGGTTATAATTTTCACCGTACCTTCAGCTTCGTTGCCGGAATGACTGCCAATGAGTACATTCGCAGCAGGCGCCTGACACTGGCGGCGCAAGAGCTACAGACAACTGAGTTGTCGGTGATAGATGCTGCATATAAGTATGGCTATGAATCGCCGGAGAGCTTTTCCAAAGCCTTCTCACGCTTTCATGGCTCTACGCCGAAGCAGGCAAAACAGCCGGGCGCAAAGCTTCATCTGTTTAACCCCTTAGTGATCAAATTAATTGTGGAAGGTGGTAGTATTATGGATTACAGAATGGAACACAGAGGACGTCAGCAGTTTATCGCGGTGGTAAGGGCATTTCCCAATGAGATTATCAATGATGATCATGACCACAGTATCCCTGATTTCTGGACAGAGTGCACAGAGAAAAATCTGCTCGGCCAGTTGAAAGCGCTTCGCCCCGATGGCAAGAAGGATTTGTATGGCCTGTGCAGTCCGGCAAGGAGTAGTGAAACGCATTTTCATTATGGCATTGGCGTTGTGCGCGATGAAAACACAGATGCGGAGGGCTGCGATGCGCTGCTGGCAGACGGGTTTACCATGTGGGAAACAGAACCAGCAGACTATGCCGTGTTCAAGTGCTTTGGCGAGGATGGAGACTGTCTGGAAGAGACATGGCGTAATTTTTTCAAAGAATTTGCACCACAGACAGGCTACACGCAGACAGAGGACTCGGACTATGAAATTTATTTTGAGCGCGGTGAAAAAGGGCTGTTCTGCGAATTGTGGGTGCCAGTACGCAAGAATGGGCAGGAATGAAAAGAAAAGGAGGCTGCCTGAAAAAATAAGCCGCTAAAGCGGCGCACGGATTGCGCGAGCAGAGAAGATAAACTTTCTCTGCTCGATTGCAATTAATATATCAATAGACAAGTTATCGGTTATTGTGTTTGTTTTAATCTTTCGTTTTCTGCACGAAGCCGCTCGATTTCAGCATTTTTTTCTGCAATCGTACTTTGCGCTTGGGCTAAAGCGGCTTTTTGCTGTTCGAGCTCTTTTTTACTTTCCTCTACGCCCATTTGAAATAATGTTTCAGCAACTTCACACACAGCAAGTCCCTCCTTATATGATTCCTGCGCAGTCAGATACCGCTGGTCGCCAGTGATGGACGCTAACGTATGCAGTGTGTCTTTCGTATGTGTCAATATCTGACTGCTGGTTTTAAGTTCCTTAGATAATTCTTTTTTATTATACCCCTCAGATAAAAATTTTGCAATATACTGAAAATCTGACCGAAACAAATTTGCCTGCCTTTTCGAAAGCTTGCGCAGTTTGATAAGGTTTAGTTTGTAGTCTTGAATATACTTTCTGATACTTATATCCTCGGGGATATCCATCATGGCACAGATGCTGTCGGGTATTTCTTCGTTGCCATAATACAATACCAGTGTGATGACTGGCTTTACTTTTTGTTCTGGCAGAAGATGCGCCACATAAGGATGGATATCGTGCTTCTTGTTGTAGGCTGCAAAGGCTTCGATCTGCCTGTCATATGCAGTGAAGTTGTAGCCCATAACTTTAAAAGGCGTCGTGCGGTCGGGCACATACTGGTTTTCTAGGCCCCAGATTACATAACGGATGCCGCCGCGCAGATCCTCCATGCAGTTGTCACGGTAGAGTCCTCTTAGTCTGCCGCTTTTCGTGATGGTGCTGTTGACATAAAAAGGTTTTAGATTCTCTGCCTCAAGGACGGTACGCCCCTTGTAAATGATGGTATTGATGATGTCTGCAAAGACATCAGGGTGTGAGGTAAGGCTGTTGGAAGCCAAATCGGTTTGTCCCATCTCATTCCTCCTTGCGATGTTTTATTGTTAAATCGTTTACTATATTGAAAGTATAACGCAAGTTGGAGAATATTGCATTGGACGGATTGTCCACATGCGCTGCGGAGATAGAACGTGTACGTTATTTACACTCTAACAAAGCCTTCACACCAGTTTAAGGTGCCGATTTTGTGATGGTCTAATGCCCACTCTGTCCGTTGAAAGGTTCGCTGCATTCTGTGAAGTACGGATTTGGCACGTCTGTGCGACACAAAGCAATCGCTTTCAGTAATGTCTGTCTCATCAAAATATTCGTTGATATTCCAGCCCTGTACAATCCATATCCATTCAGGCGTGATCTGGCTGGGATTGTCGGCAATGACTTTTTCCACAATGCGGTATGTACAGTCATACTCGCAAAACCCCTCTATATTTTTCAGATAATACCGCGCTGTTTCCTCCGCCTGTTTTTTGGTCAGAAAGAAGCCAATACAAAAATCCTGTGAATATTCATCATACGATAATTCCTGATCTGTCAGGAGTAACAGATATACTATATTCGAAAACATTTTCTTCCCCCCTGTTTCATTGTACTTGTTTTGCGGCAGGATTACAACATTCATTATAATTATTTTCAATACTTGTGTGGTTGTTTTTCTTTTTCTATAATATATTTAGGAACTTACAAAACCCTGTATGAAAGGAGAACACAATGAAACATATCACAACAAGACCATTTCATATCATGGCTGACTGCGGCAAAGTCTATCAGTTTTTGACTGATGTCTATGAGCGGGACTGGAAAAATGGGGTGCCAGCGCCCTTTTTTGAATATGCCTATGCGTCATTTGCTAGCTGGATGGACATATCTTATTCCTACAAGAACCGTATTTGGGAATGTGACGGAGAGATGGTGGCATTTTGTTTTTACGAATATCCTGTGAGCGACATTTATTTTGCACTAAAGCCCAGCTATGAGGAGCTGGCATCTGAGATGGCGGAGTACGCTGATCAGAATATGCCCGTGAATGGAAACAGGATACAGTTTGTCCTTTTTGGCGGGCAGGATGCACTGATGCGCGCCGCACAGCAGATTGGATACCGCAAACAGTCGGAATACCTAAATTTGCAGTATGATTTTGCAAATGCGCTGGACTATCCGTTACCAAAGGGGTTTCACTTTGTAAAACCGCAGGATTTAGATTTGTCAAAGGTGGGGGCGTGCTGCTGGAAAGGGTTTGACCATGAACAGACCGAGGGGGCATGGAATCCTGCGCAGGTGCACAGTAATTATCTGCTGAGCACTGCGCCGCACGCAACCCCTGAGCTTGATGTGGTGATTGCAGACGAAAATGGGGAATATGCCTGTTTTGCGGGAATGTGGTGGACGCCTGAAAATCATCTGGCATACATGGAGCCGCTCTGCACCATACCCAAACACCGTCATAAGGGGCTTGCGGCGGCGGCGCTGTCCGAATTATACAGACGCACGAAAGCGCTCGGCGCAACACATATGACAGGCGGCGCCAATCCATTTTATCAAAAAATCGGGTATCAGCCTGCGGTGCAGTGGACTTATTGGGGAAAAGAGGAATGAAAATGGAAGATATATTGTGCGGGCAAAATATTCGAGGAGTCGTTTATATAACGCAGAAAGGCAGGACCGTTTGTGAAAACGTGTCAGGTTATGCCGACCTCAAAAACAGCATACCAAATACGCTGGACACCCGTTTTGCGAGCGCGTCTGCTGGAAAGGTGTTTGTTGCGTCAGGGATTTTGCAGTTGATTGCACAGGGAAAAATCGGGTTTGAGGATACGATTGGAAAACATCTTGCGCTGGACTGGCACGAAATTGACAGAGATGTCACAATTCGGCAGCTCTTGACACACACCTCCGGCGTACCGGACTATTTTGACGAGCGCACGATGAACAATTATGAGGACTTGTGAAGGGAGTTTCCAAACTATAAAATCAGGCAGAACCGGGATTTACTCCCCTTGTTTCTCGAAAAACCGATGATGTATCCGCGCGGCAAAAAGTTCCAGTACAACAATTCCGGCTATGTGCTGCTTGCCATGATTCTTGAGGAGGTGACGGGCATGGCGTTTGACGCGTACCTGAAAAAGGCGGTTTTTGATGTGTGCGGCATGACTTCAACGGGTTATTTTGAGCTGGACAGGCTGCCGTCACTTTTATCACCGTGAAGGACATTGTGCGGTTCTGGACAAACCTGCTGAGCGGAAATCTGTTCGACAAGGCACTCGTCACAGAGATGCTTCGCAGGCAGAGCGGTGACGGCGCAGATGCGGAGGAGGGGTATTACGGGTACGGGCTGTGGATTATTGCAAATCCAAATGGCCGTGATTTTGCCTATTTTCAGGGCTGTGACCCCGGCGTCAGCTTTATTTCAGAATATAATATTGAAAAAGACATGATATCGGTTTTGGTTAGTAATTATGGCGATAATGTCTGGCAGGAGATGCGCAAAATTCGGGAAATATTTTATTGATATCAAAAAGCGGTTACAACGTGTTAGGTTGTAGCCGTTTTTTTGATGCACACGGAGGCGGAAAGGAAAGTGTCAGCAAAAGCTGCTTTTGTGTAAATCTTTTTGGCAATATTGGATAAAAAAGTTATAAAAAGATTAGCAATTAGAGCAATAGAAAAATTTTTGCACAAAATGTAAAATAGAATTATGGTTTTGCGCAAACGTTTGCGCAACTGTAACTACAAGGAGTTGCAGCGGTTGATAAAACAAAAGGAGGTAACCTATGCATAGGAAAGTAAGGCAGTATTTGAAAAAAAGTCTGTGCGGAATCTTGAGTGTAGCTATGCTTCTGACCAGTCTGTCCGTGCCGGACAATACGGTTCGGGCTGCGGAGGTGTCGGCGGTCGAGGAAACGGAGATGTCGGAAGAGAGTGCTGGTGCAGATGAGATTGTGGAATCTGGTGAGAGTAAGGTATCGGAGGAGGCTGTGGAGCCAGATGTGATGAATCCATCAGAGGAGATGGAAGCAGCGCAGTCAAACGAAATGACAGAGACTTCTGTTACAGAAACAATTGATTTAAAAGAGGAGGAAGAAACAAGTATCGAGTCCGTAGAGAGTGAAACACTAGAAATGACCTCTACTATGGATGAGAAAAGTATCGAAGAGGATACATCTTTGTCAAACGGCAGTAAACCAGAAGAAACTGAAGATTTTGATTCAGAGGTTTTGAATGAGGCAGATAAAACTGGAAATTATATCATAAATGGAGATTTTGAAAACGAAACCGAAGCTTGGACGATTGAAAATATTACCTCAAGGGATAATAGTGCGGATGGGCAAAATATAGGTAGTAATTCCAGCAAATGTATGTATATATGGAGTGAGAATGGAACCAACATTTCTATGAGCCAGAGCATTACTCTTGGAGAGGGAATTTATAAAGCATCAATAGAGGCAGGTGGAAGCTATCAGGCAGAAGCTTTCTCGTTAATTGTAAAGAGGGATGATGGAAGTGTAATTGAAGAAAAGAAGTTTCATGCAGGGACAGGTAATTGGGGAGACTGGTATACAGAAGAAACAAATTCCTTTGAACTATCCAGTGAAAGCAGTATAACGATAGAGATATTAGGGAATTTGAATGAAAAAGAACAGATATATTTAGACAATGTAAAATTATTTCTATATTCTATGCACACAATAGAAGAGTTAACTGATTTATATAATAGTACAAATGAATACAAAGAAGAATGTTATACAATAGAAAGCTGGAATCAATTGGCGAGTGCTTTGGCTACAGCAAAAGGATATATTGATAATAATTCTAGTGGTTCTGAAGAGGATATTAATACAGCATATGAGAGTTTGCAGAAAGCAATAAATGAATTACTAATAAGGGCGACTATTTATTATTTCATTGAGGACACAGAGCAGGAAGTAGGAGTTGTTAAATATGGAAATGTTTCTAGTTCTAAAACAGAAACTGAAAACTGGATTTGGGATACTACAGCAGCTTATGTGATGGATAGAGTAGAAAATACGGGTTGGTATAGTGTGGAATTATATCTTCCTGCAAAGGAAATTGGTACAGGATTTGCAATTTATCTAAAAGATAAAACAATGAAGTATCAGTGTGTTCCGAACTGGGAGGGAAATCCAGAACATTATGAAAAGTTAATATCTGGTAAAGCTTCATCCTATGCAATTAAAGATATTGATGATACATGCACATTATATCAAGGAACAGGAGATATTGTATCGGCAATTGACAGAAATGTGGTTTTGTATGTGTATAGTGAGGAAGGTACGCCATCTATTGTGACCGTTGGACAGCTTTCAAATGTGTTTGATGGAAACGGTGTACAAATAGTAGAACAGTTAACAGAGAGTCATAAGGATGCAGAAAATTATTATTACGACATGACACCCGACACCGAGAACTGGTATACACTGACATTTTCCGCACCAGATGCCGATAAGGTCTGTGATTTATACACAAAAGACACGGATAATAACTACACCCTTGCAGTCTCTTTCATGAACGGTGAGACAAGCAGTGAAAATGCCGTTGATTTTACCCCTGTCTTTGACGGTAATATTTATTACAATAACGGAGGTTTCTACAAATCCAAAGAGCTCGCCACAGGTGTAACATTGGCAGATTTGGAGGAGTTGTATCAGCAGGCAGAAGCATTAGAGGAGACAAGATATACAGAAGAAAGCTGGGCAGCGTTGGCAGAAAAGATGGCAGCAGCCAAGACCTTGATTGATGGAAATTCAACTGACGTTGAAGCCATCACTGCTGCTTTTGAAGCCCTCAAAAGTGCGAAGGAGAACTTGGTATCGGCAGGTATTCGTTTCTACTATTATGCTGGTGACACCGAAGGGAAGAAAGTCGGCATTTACCATTGGAGCGAAAATAATAATATTTCATCAACTGCGGCAAATAAGGACTGGATATTCTGGGACGTGCCAATGTTTGAGATGACCCCGGCTGAATACCCCGGCTGGTATAGTGTACCGCTGACATTTGCAGGCAATGTTGAAGATTCAGCCAATTTTCAAATCTTAGTGGAAGGCAGCGAGACACCCCTTTTTAAATGTGGCAGCCAAATCAGCCCTGATAATGGTGGCAATGACGATATATATCAAAAACTCTTTGCAGGTGAACAAACAACCTACGCAGTAAGAGAATTTGGCGAAGGAGACACAAAGACAGCAAAATTATACGAAGGTCTTGACACAGCACAAACCGCCATGCGCAGCATCACCCTGTACGCATACAGCGAGACTGGCACGCCGGCGGTCGGGGCGTCCGTGGAACTTTCAGTGCTCAATGAAAGCACCGGAGAACTGTCAAAACTGGCTGCATCTAAGACCGAAGGCAGCATTCATTATTACAATATGACCCCGGAAGCGGTAAGCACCGACGCATCTAAAGAAGAAAGCGCCAACTGGTACAAGCTGACATTTTCTATGCCAGTTTTGGAAGAAAACACAGATGCCGGCCTATACACACTGGCAGAAGAAACCTACACTTTAGACAAAAAATTTGCAGAGAAGGACGCTGAGGGTGCTGTCAACATCACACCTGTTTTTGGCGGAAATGTGTACTACAGACAAGGGCAGCTCTACAAATCAAAAGAAGAAGCAGCGGGCATCACGTTAAGGCAGTTAAAGGAATATCTGGAATCAGAAGAAGTCACAGCCGTTGTCAAAAACGGCGAGAGTATGTATACCGCTGAGTCGTGGGAAAAATTTCAAAGTGCCAAGACAAAGGCAGAGGAGCTGGCTGCCAAAATCGAAGCAAACGGAGATGGATACAAGGATGCCGAGACTACAGCAGCGTACAGCGCACTCAAAGAAGCTGTGGAAAACATGGTTTCTACTGGAAAAGTAGTCAACCTCTACTACTATTCAGAAGCCTTAAATGACTACGCAGACACCGACACCGAGAAGTACGGTCTGTATTTATCCGTGTGGAGCAATCAAAAAGTAAGTTCGACAAAAGAGGAAGTCCAGCTCTCCCAAGGAGATTGGGCGTACAGTGCGTATGCATTTGAAAAGGTTACTGATGAAGCCGTCAATTACGGATATGACAACTGGTATTCTGTTCCAGTAAAGCTAATCGCGGCAAACGATGGCGCCGACAAAGACGGCTTTTTAATCCAGACAGGAAAAGCGGTCACTGCAGACGGTTCGACGACCCACACAGCACTCGAGGCAGATACTGGGCTGATCAAAATAAGTTTTTGGGAAAATAAAGCCATCTATGACAGCATGTCAGCGTTGGAGAATGGCGGGACGATTGCGCTCAAAGGGACGAATACATACGCTTCCATCTATGAGGCGGAGAATGTGACGATCGACAAACTGCTGGCGCTTTACGAGAAAGCGGCGGCACTTGATGAAAAAGATTACTTGAAGGGCGAACAGTGGGACCAGTTCCAGACAGCCCTTGCAGCGGCAAAGGCTGTAATTGACAAAGAAAAGCCGTCCGCTGCTGAAATAGATACCGCATACAACACTTTGAACGAGGCGATGGACGCGCTTGTCTACTCGAGAACCGCAGAGATTAATGTAAAGAAGGTTGCACTCGCGGAGGACTTCATCACAGGTGCAGACCTTTCCTCTTACATTGCACTCAAAGACAGCGGCGTTGTGTTCCGCGATGAGAACGGTAAGCCTTTGAGTGATTCAGAATTTTTCAGCTATCTGCGCGACGGCGGCATGAACTGGGTGCGTATCCGTATCTGGAATGACCCCTATAACAGCAGCGGCAATGGATACGGCGGCGGCAACAATGACCTTGAGAAAGCAATCCGGCTTGGACAGATGGTGACAAACGCAGGAATGCGGGTTTTGATTGACTTCCACTACTCTGATTTCTGGGCAGACCCGAAAAAGCAGAAAGCGCCTAAAGCGTGGGCTGGCTACAGCATTGAGGAAAAAGAAACGGCAGTTTATCAGTTTACGCTGGACAGCCTGAACGCTTTGAGAAGTGCCGGTGTAGATGTCGGCATGGTTCAGGTTGGCAATGAGACAAACAACGGCATTGCCGGCGAGACTGCATGGGACAACATGGCAAAACTTTTTAAAGCAGGCAGCAGGGCAGTGCAGGAATTTGACAAAAACTGTCTGGTCGCAGTGCATTTTACAGACCCGCAGAAGGGATATGCTGACATTGCAAAGCGCCTGAATGATTCAGAGATTGATTATGATGTGTTTGGAAGCTCTTACTATCCATTTGGACACGGTGACGCCGCCAATCTGAAAAGCGTGCTGGAATATATCGTGGAGACCTATGGAAAGAAGGTCATGGCAGCAGAGACTTCATGGCCCACGACATTGACAGACGGCGATGGCTACGGCTTTGCCACACCGCCCTCCATTCCAGAGATGTATAAAGATCAGGATTACGGCGTGTCTGTTCAGGGTCAGGCAGATGAGATGCAGGAATTAATCAGCAAGGTAAACGAGATCAATGACACCCATCCGGGCAAGTCAATCGGTGTATTTTACTGGGAGCCGGCATGGATTTCACCGTATTATATCAAGGACGGTGACGGCAATGACAACGACAGCTTATACAAACAGAATTTTGATTTATGGGAAAAATACGGTTCTGGCTGGGCGTCCAGCTATGCGGCAGAGTACGACCCAGATGATGCCGGCGTGTGGTTTGGCGGCAGCGCGATGGATAACTCCTCATGGTTTGATTTTGATGGAACGGCGCTTCCGACAGCCCAAATATACAGTCTGGTCAGAACCGGCGCCTCGACCGAGAGAAGGATTTCAAGTGTGGACAGCAATCCCGTCCTCAAGCTTGGTGTTGGAGAAAAAATTGACTGGAGTACAGTCACCGTAACGGCGAAGTATAATGACGGAACATCAGAGCAGAAAACTGTGACATGGGACGAGGACGAACAGAGGCTGGTCAATATCTATAAGGCGGGAGCATATATCGTTCATGGTATTGTCTCCACAGAGGACAAGGAATACAAAATTAAACTGACAGTTCAGGTGACACGGTCTGCGGTGAACAATATTTTGCTCAATCCGGATTTTGAGAGCGGCGTGGAAACCCCGTGGGTGATTGACACCAGACTGGGCCACGGTTCAGCGGAGACAGACCCCGTGGCGGGCGTGACAGGAGAGGACCCGCACAGCGGCGCCAAAGGACTGCACTTCTGGTCTGCAATTGGACTGGATATGACCGTATCGCAGACAATACAGCCGGAAGCAGGCATCTATACATTTGGCGGTTACATTCAGGGCGGCGGCGCAGACAGGGAAGATGTCCAGTACGCATATGTGACAATAAGAGATAAAGACGGCAAGGTGAAATCCAATCTGAGGGCGTCCTTTACCCTCGACGGCTGGAAGAACTGGAGCAATCCAGAAATCACAGGAATCTCCGTAGAGGAAGGAGATTCGATGGAGGTTGGCTTGCTGATGAAGTCAACACAGGACGGCGCTTGGGGAACCATAGACGATTTTTACCTGTATGGCGAGCACACCATTTCTGTTGAGAACTCAATTCAGCATGGCACGGTGACAGCCAATGTGGTGAAAGCCAACAGCGGTGAGAGAATCTATATCACCGTGACACCCGAGAGCGGATACTACCCCGAAACACTGACATTGACCGGTGCAAGTGTCAAGGCAGATACGCTGGCAAGCAGCAATGGCACCGTGGTATTTAATCCGGCAGCAGAAGGAAGCACCAGCAGTCAGGCAGTACTGACATACACCAAAAACGCAGAAGAAAAGACAGAAATCTTTATGATGCCAAACGGTAATGTGACCGTGAGTGCTGTATTTAAGAGCATTTTTGATGGAAATAACAAGATTTCACTAAATGCCAAAGATGCAGAAGGAAGATATCTGGTTCAGGTAAACGGCATAGACGGCGAAAACCCGATTGAACACCAGTTCCATACTGGCAAGGCAGTCCAGCCAGCGCTCGTCCTGTCCTACATGGGATATGAACTGACCACGGCAGATTACAGCGTGACATACGATAACAATAAAGCGCTCACCACAGATGCCGCCAAAGCAAAACTGACACTGACAGCAAAAGGCAGCAAGTTCGAGGGCACAAGGGAAATCCTCTTTGATATCGTGGCGGATACGAGAAAAACCTTTGACAAGAAAACGATACAGGTGGTGTATGTGACACCCGATAAATTTCCCACAAATGAAAAGGTAGTAAAACCTTCCGACGCAGTATATTATCTTGGCAAACAAAAGGCAGTAGAGCCAAAAATCAAGTTGTATGCCGCCGAGGATATAGCGCTTGCGACACCAATTGACGATAGCCTCTACGAAGTACATTACCAGAATAACAAGAAAACGGGCAAGGCAGCACTGGTAGTACTTCCGTCTGACAAGGCATTGAAGGACCCGAACGGATATAAAGAAGGCTCTGTCACAACGGCCTTCACCATCGCAAAATGCCCGCTGAACCAAGAGAATGTGGAAGTTATTGTCTCCAAAAAGCCAAGCTATTATACAGGAAAGAAGATAGAGCATTCCATCACGGTCAAATACACTTATCATGAGTGGATTGGCGGGGAAGCCAAGAAAAAGACAGTTACCTTGGCAAAAGGCACAGATTATGCCATTGCATATACCAACAACGTAAATGCAAATGTATATTACGATGGAAGTGCATATATTCCTGTGAAGCCAAACAAAGCGCCGGCCATCAAGATTACAGGAAAAGGAAACTTTACAGGAGCCAGAACGACAGAAAAAGTTACACCTGACGGAAAACCAAGCGGCAGCAAACTTACATTTGAGATTCGCCCGAAACAGATTGGTGACACTGTTGTGACCGTGGGAGACTTGGCGGAAAAGCCAAGCGCACAGACGCCGAAAATCACAGTGAAAGATGGAACAAAAGTTCTCCCTGCAAGCCAGTACAGAATTAAGAATATCGTTAAGACCCATGATCAGGACAGAAAGCCGCTTCCTGTACCCGAGCAGATTTATGCGCTCGAAGGAAGTGTCGAAACTGGAACGCCGAAAGTCCAGTCCGCAGGCACCTATGAGATTACGATTGAGGGCAGGGCGAAAACCAATTATGAAGGCGTGAAGGATAAAACCAACAAAAATTCAACGGATAAACTGGTATGCAGAGTCGTGGACAAAGACCATTTGATTGATTATGCAGCAGTAAAAGTAAATGGCAAATTCTACTATACAGGGGAACAGATTACACTGACAGCAGGAGCAGAAACATCAAACCTTGTCGTGAAAGCAGGAAAAAATAAAGTGCTGCTGGCAGCGCGTGAAAAGCCGCAGAATGGGGCAGCCGAAGAGGACGGTTACTATGTGACGTACACCAACAATGTCAATGCCGGAAAAGCGACCGTCACCATTACCGGTACAGGCAGCTATATCGGAACAAAGACGGTCACATTTCAAATTAACAGGAGAACACTTGCGAACACACTGACAAAACAGCAGGACAAACTTCAAAAAGGCCTGCTTCAGACACCCAAGCTCTCCGAAAAAGGCGCAGCCGGGAAGCTCGATGCAGTCTGGATTCCGGCAAAGGAGAATGAAAAGGGCGTCATCGTAAATTCAGACAATGGCAAAGCCGGCGAAACAGGCTATCTGGAGGTTCCATACACAGGCTATACCATCAACCCGGACTTCAGGTTCAGCGCTGTAAATTATAACCTGAATGGCGATGAACTGCTGCCTAAGGAGTTGTCCTCAGGCGATTACACAGTTTCCTGCAAAGTGGGGGCATGGAAGGACGACAAGGCGCCAGTCACTGTCACTGTCAAAGGAAAAGGCAACTACAGCGGCAGCGTGAAGTTTGAAAATCTCTTTACACTGACAGCAAGGAGTCTCACGGATTTAAATATTGATATTGCACCTGCTGCGTACAATGGCAGTGCATTGAAACCGGCCATAGTCTTTTATGACAAGAGCACCGGAAAGCTTGTGGATTTGAAATTAAACACGGCATACTCCGTAAGCTATAAGAATAACAAAGACACAGCAGTCGTAAACACCAATCCGGATAAACAGCCAGAGGTAATCCTCAAGGTGAAAGGCAAAGGATGGAAAACGGACAGGAACGATCCCGCAACAACGACATGGAGTAAAAAGTTTGTCATTGGGCAGGCGGAGATTACCAGCGCAGATGTCGGCGACGTGGTGTTCCAGTCATTCCTTGGCAAGGCAGTCAAGCCCAAAGTTACTGTCAAGGTCAATGGAAAGACCTTGAAGGAAGGCAGGGATTATCTGCTGACTTACAGCAACAATGTCAAACGCGGCAGCAAGGCAGCCCTGCAAATAACAGGAAAAGGAAATTATTATACCAGCGAGCCGATACGCAAAGTCTTTGTAATTAAATAAACGTCACGTTGACAATTTGGAAGTGCCACACGAATTTTTACGTGTGGCACTATCTTTTTATGCATACGAACGTAAGTTTTTATCCAAAGGAAATATTGGATTTACAAATTTTATGTGCACTGTTACAATGGTTTTAAGAGACTTGGCTTGGAGGTAAAAAAGAATGCGGTATTTTAATACGGAGGGTTTATGCAGACCTGAAGAACACTATATGGTGCGGCTTGACGACAGAATGGAACAGATTCAAAAATTATTTGTTGACCGGAAGAAATATTTTGTCATCAACAGGGGACGGCAATATGGAAAGACGACGACGCTGAGGGCATTAGAGGAGTACTTAAAAGACGATTACATCGTATTATCACTCGACTTTCAGGAGGTCGGAACTGAAAGTTTTGCAGACAGTGTCATATTTTCTCAGACATTGGCAAGAAAACTGGGCGCAGCATTTCAGTATATTGAAGCCGAGGACCAAGAGCAGCTTCAAAACATGCTGTACAATTTTAGAAAAGAGCACCCGCGTGGCGGGCTGGACGAATTGTTTGACTGTATCAGCAGCATATGCGGGCGCAGTTCCCGCCCGCTGGTCTTGATGATAGATGAAGTTGACAGTGCGTCGAATAATCAGGTTTTTATCGACTTTCTGGCACAGCTTCGGGCGTATTACCTCAAGCGCGACAAGACGCCAACGTTTCATTCTGTCATCTTGGCGGGAGTCTATAACATCAAGAATCTGAAATTAAAACTGCGCCCCGAATCAGAACATCAATATAACAGCCCATGGAACATTGCCGCTGCTTTCAGGCTGCCGATGAGTTTTTCCGAAACACAGATTGCCGGTATGCTGCAAGCGTATGAAGCCGATTATCATACGGGAATGGATCTACAGGCTGTGGCGGCGGAGATTTATGCATACACGTCTGGTTATCCAGTGCTTGTATCAGCGGTCTGCAAATATATTGATGAAGAGCTCTCGTATGACGAGGAGTTTGACAGCCAGCAGCCATACTGGTCCAAGCGGGGTGTTGCGCAGGCTGTCAGAAAGATATTGTTTGAGAATATTCCGTTGTTTGAGAGCATGGTACGCCATCTTGATGATTATCTGGAAATGAAGAAAATGTTTCAGGCAATCTTATTTCAGGGAAGCGAATTTTCATATAATCCAGACGTAAAGGAGATTAGTCTGGCATGTATGTTTGGCTATGCCGTTGATGAAAAGGGAAAGGTACACATCGCAAACCGCATCTTTGAGACACGCCTTTACAATTATTTTTATGCAGAGGAGGAGCTTTCCAATGCAATCGTTCAGGAGGCAAAGCGGGATAAGAGTTATTTTATTCACGATGGCAGGCTTGACATGGACACTGTCATGCGAAGATTTGTGACAACGTTTGAGGATATTTATGGACAGAACAGTGAAAAGTTTATAGAGGACAACGGGCGCAGACTTTTCCTGCTATACCTCAAACCCATTATTAACGGAACCGGAAACTATTATATCGAGGCGCGCACAAGAAATGAAAAGCGGACAGATGTCATTGTCGATTATCTGGGAGAACAATTTATCATTGAGCTGAAAATCTGGCATGGAAATGAGTACAATGAGAGAGGGGAAAAACAGTTAGCAGCGTACCTTGACGATTACCATCAGGAGAAAGGTTATCTGCTCAGCTTTAATTTTAACCAGAAAAAAGAGACTGGTGTAAAAGAGATTACGATTGACGGCAAGCGCATTGTGGAGGCAGTTGTGTAGCGCAGAGCAGCATTAGAATAAAAATTTTACGGAGGAGACACCCAATGAAAATCATGGAACGAACAGTACAAGTAAAGGACCTGCTGACAAAATCCAACCTGCCCGCAAGCGATTATGTGATAAATCCCTATGTCGGCTGCCCGCATGGCTGCAAGTACTGCTATGCCTGTTTTATGAAGCGCTTCACAAACCACAGTGAGGAGTGGGGACAATTTATTGACATCAAGCAGTGCAGCCGGGCAATCAGCAAAAAGAGACTACAGGGCAAAACCGTTTTTCTCTCATCGGTGACGGACTGTTACAACCCGTTTGAGGAAAAATATGAATGCACGCGGAAAATATTAGAACAGTTGACAGCAATTGACTGTGAACTGAGCATCGCTACAAAGTCGAAGCTGATACGAAGAGATGTGGATTTGCTCAAAAAGTGCAAAAAGCTCAAAGTGTCGATGTCTGTCAATACGCTGGACGAGCAGTTTCGAAAAGATATGGACAATGCCAGCACAATCTCAGAACGGCTCAAGGCATTAGAAGAATTGCATGAAAATGGAATCTATACGATATTGTTTATGTCGCCAATCTTTCCGGAAATCACGGATTTTCGCGCAATCATTGAGGCGAGCAAGGACTATGTGGAGGAGTACTGGTTTGAAAACCTGAATTTGAGGGGAAGCTATAAGCCGCGCATACTTGAGTATGTCAAAACGCACTATCCCCAGTACAAACAACTGTATCATGAGATTTATACAGAGGGAAATATGGCGTACTGGCAGAGTTTGTCGCGCGCGATCAAAGCGTATTGTTCGAAGCACTCTGTAAAGTATATCAACTATTTTTATCATGAGAAGCTGGTGGCAGAGAAGCAGAACAAAAAAGCGGCATCAATTATAGCAGAGTGAAAGAAACGTAAATGGAGGACAAGAATGCGTGCAGCCATGAAAAAAATGCATCGTATGGGGTTTGCATAGAATAGATCTTGTGGGATTATATAAAATAAGGGCTGCCGGCAAATTCCGGCAGCCCTGTATTATGTGCACAGTCAATTATCGTGGTACTTTTCTGACCTCGTCTGGGTTCAGTGTGTAGAAAACGGGTGCACTTTTGTTGGTGTAGTACCAAACCACTTTTCCATTCACGACAAGTGGTTTGCAGTCTGACAAAGGCCCATCAAAGCTGTATATGCCAGAGATAGGTTCACCGTTTCCGTTGAGCAGGATACTCTTTTGAACAACTGATTTTACGGGCTTGTTTTCCTCTATCGTTGTAACCGTTTCTGTCCAGAGCAGCATGAACTCGCTGCCATTTAATTTTACCAGATGCGGTGTGGTGACTACAGCCTCTGCCACCTTTTGCGGATTGCCCTTCACATCTGTATATTCGATGTATTTATGGTTTGTAATCCAATGTTGCGTTGTTCCGGCTGCTGAGAAATTATCTTTTAGTGTACTGGTCACAAAGATGTTTCGTATTGTTCCTGTAGAATACGGATTTGCCTTCTGGTCCACAGAGTTTCCAGCCACCAGATAAGCGGTATTAGATGCCTCAAAAGCACCTACAGATACACCTGTGTGTGCACCAGAGCCGCCCATTGGCAGTACATGAACAGCCCGGTTACCGCCAAACGCATTCGCATCAGGAGCTTTTCTATTGTATTTCACTAGGACAACAGAACGCGGGTAAGCATCTCCCTGATCAACGGTCAGCAGCGTGTTGTCATCATCAACTAAGACATATTGATTAAAGGAGTGGCTTACATATCCGGTATAGCTCAGATTAGACACACCCGTAATTTGCTGCTGGACTTCCATTGTGGAAATTTGTATCGTTAAGGAAATATTCGCCTGATGCGTGTTGTACATTTGATGACATGTGCGAATATACAAGATGTCATCACACTGTGTCATGCGAAGGCTTCCGTTCTTGAATGGGTCTAAAGTATTTGCACCGAATAGACGGGTTGCATCAACGCGCTTCCAGTCCTTATCATACTTTACGATACGCAATACTTCCTGAGAGTCATTACTGTAAGGATTTCTTTCTCCAAATGCAAGGAAATAAAAATCTTTCCCCGCATAGAAGCCGCCGAACTTCGACAACTCCATCTTAATAATTTTCTGCGATTTGAACTGGTAATCGGATGTATAGGATTCCACGCAGACATTATTATTGCCGATGCACTCTACGCGCACAAAGGTATTATCATCATTCTGGTACAAGTATGAGTTTATGTGTGAGCCTTCAAAATCACTATAGTTGTGGCCATTGATATTTGTGGATACCGCAGGGGAGGAGCCATTCACATTTTCATCTTCTTCCGGGACTTCTGTATTTAAAGTTTTTGTCACTTCGCCTTTAAAGTCCCCCAAGCCCTGTATGGTAACTGGAACCTGTTTGTTGTTCAGCGTGCCATAATCTGTAATTACGTAGTCCGAGTATTCTTTCAATTCCTTTTTGTTATAAGTCAGGACAATTCTGCTTGGTTCTTTTTCAGTTGCTTTTGTTACCTTGATGGTGGTTTTTTGGATTTCCTGCGGTTCAATGTTAAATTTTATTGTTGTATTTCCATTACAGTTATTGCCGATTCCTGTGATTCTAATGGATGCTTTTCCTGAATGGATATTATTTGAATAAGCCACAGTATAATCTTTGTTTAAAGCCAGTTTTTTGCCACTCATCGTTTTGAGTGTTACAGCAGGTGTTTGAGCGTTTCCACTATAAATTTTGGGAGAGATTTCCGCGATCGTCACATGCTGGGGGGAATTTTCTTGGGCTATATATTTATTGACATCTACTTTGCCAATGTTAAAAGTACGTATAATTTTCCCCTTATACTGGCCCTTTCCCGTAATGGTCATTACGGCTGTGCCAGCATTTGTATTATTCTGGTACTGCACTTTGTAGTCCTTATTATTTCTTAGTTCAGTTTCTCCTTTTGTAAGTTTAACATTCCGTGTAATAGCTTTTCCGGTATATAAAGTATCTCCGGTCATTTCCAGCTTTGCGGTATTAATATAGTATTGACTTTCGACATCATAAACCGTGAGCTTTACAGTGACAGAATCTGTATAGTCTGTGGTGGTTGGCTTTGGGGTTATCGTAACTTTCGCTTTCTTGGGGTCCTGTGCATCAATATATTCCGCATTAAACCATCCATTATTTAACGGGGTAGTGCCATCATATATAGTAATTTGCACTCCTTTGTCGTTTGGCAGTTTGCTTCCGGTATAAATCTTTAATTTCTTGGCACTTTTAGGGGTGATTGTAAAGGTTGTGCTTACACTTCCGGTGTATTCCCCCTTACCTGTAATTGTTACCGAAGCTTTTTTATCGTTGGTGCTGGCATGAATATTATTTTCATACTTGAGCGTATAGTCCCTGTCTTTTTTTAGTGTAACTCGTTTTTTTCCATTATTTACTGAAAGACTTACATTTGGTTCATAGGCTTTACCGCTGTAAACGCTTGATTTGATATTGCCGATCTTAACCTCTGTGGAATCAGCCTCTAAATTTATGGGCGGATCTATGATAAACTCCTTTTTTACTTCTCCTGCATATTCCCCTTTACCTGTAATTGTTACCGAAGCTTTTTTATCATTGGTGCTGGCGCTTGTGTTATTGGCGTAGGTGAGCGTATAGTCCTTATCTTTCTTTAGCGTAACCCTTTTCTTGCCATTGAATATGGAAACATTGACACTGGGGGTATAGGGAGTGCCGTTGTACCGTCTGGATTTGATATCTTTAACTTGAGTCTGTGTTGAGGTATCATTTAAATAGAAGGGCGGATCTATGATAAAGTTCTTTGTTACCCGTCCTTTATATTTTCCAGTGCCTGTAATGATTGCAGAAGCTGTACCAAAATTGATATTATTTTTGTATGTCAGGGTATAATCTCTGCCCTTTTTTAATGTAACCCGTTTCTTGCCATTGAATATGGAAATATTGACACTGGGTTCATAGGGGGTGCCGTTATACCGTCTGGATTTGATGTCTTTGACGATCGCCTCCGCTGCTTTAGAACCGATGTCAATCAGCGTATCTTCTGCTCTTGCTTCTGGTGAAGCAGCCATACTGGTTTTCGCTTCCTCGGCCTGCACCCACTTCGCATACAGTACGGTATCCTCTGTGACCAGATCGCTCTCAAAGTTCCATGCATTGATACAGTCTGCCTCACGGTACCATTCTGCGAAGGTGTACCCTTCGGCGGCTGGCACGTCTGGCGCTGCGAGGAGTTCTCCACTAGTTGCGGTGACGGCTTCAAGCGGTGTGCCGATACCCTGCATATCAAAGCGAACAACATATGTAACCGCTGTCCACTTGGCATATAAGGTCAGGTCTGCGAACACTGTATCTGCTGCAAAGTCCCATGCATTTGTGCATGCAGGCTCTTTGTACCAGCCCTCGAACACAACGCCCTCGGCGGTCGGTGCCTCGGGTGCTGTGAGGAGTGTCCCGTGCGCTGCGCTGATGGGAGAAACTGGTGTTCCTTGCCCCTGCATGTCAAAGTTTATGGTGTAGGACTGTGCCGTCCACTTTGCATAGAGTGTGATATCCTCTGTCACAGTGTTATTTTCAAAATCCCACTTGTTTTCGCAGGCTGCTTCTTGATACCAGTCCTCGAAAACAAAGCCTTCTTTTACAGGTGTTTCTGGTAGTTCAACTTTCTCGTTTTCTAAAACAGATGCCGCAAGCAGCACGGTCTCGTCATCAGAAACGAACGTTACAGTATACCGCAGGGGCAGCGCCTCCTCAACCGTGTAGGTAAAAGCAGCAGTGTCACTGTCTGCAAAGCCCTCTTTGATGGCAACTGCCGTCACGGTAGTATCTGCATCGAGTACGATTGGTTCTGTGTACAAGGTGCTTTCAGCGGTGGGCGCCGTGCCGTCAAGTGTATAGTAGATGGCGGCATTTTCCTCACTTGTGAGCACCAGCTTGGATTCTTTTGCAACAGTCTCGCCTGTTGCGATACTTGCCTTGGGGGCGGTCAGCTTCTCCTGTTCCGTGGTGATGGAAAAGAAGTTCACAGTGTAGTCAATGTATGGTTTATCGTTTCTTGTAATTTCTACATGGAAGGAATCGCCGTCCGCATAGCCGGAAATGTCAGGACGGAATATGATAGTGCTTTCCTGTGCGTCGCGGTCATTGTCCACATAGAATGCGCCGTCTGCTTTGTCTGCGGAGAAGGTCCACACTTTTTTGTCAGCGGCTCTGGTGAGCGTCACACAGATTTTTGACGTAGCGGTATACGCGCCTGCTGACACGGACCATGGGGCGCTGCTGTCAAAATACTCGACGGGCATAGTCTGTGCCGGCCATGCTATGCGGGTGTTTTCCGTATCTGTATTCGTATTTTTTTCCGTGTTTTCCGCTGTATACATCGCGCTGTGTACGCCTTTTTCACCCTTTACAACACCAAACCCAAGCTGTGATAAAGACGGGTTTAGGAGGCGGAGGCGGCTGGAGAGGGCGGACAGGCTTTCGCTGCCGTTTCCAGACATCCATGTGTCGAGGAGGGTGGCGTTGAGCGTCTGTGCGTCTGTGTCAGTTATATTGGAGTGCGCAGCACCCTCAAGCGCCTGCTGGAAAAGTTCGCCGGACATGCCGTCTGGCTTAGCGGGATCGTCACCCAGTCCGCCATGAATATAGCTTAACAGTGCAGCCGACTGGCTTAATTGGCTGTATTTTTCTATTACAGCCACGTCGGAGGGCAGACCCGCGATAAAGCGGATTTGGCGTACCATGGCAGCCGCGGAAGCCAGTGTGGCGTCGGACAGGGCGCCGGCGCTGTAAGGCGTATTCAGGTCAGGCTCTGTTTGGTAGGTGGTTTTGTCAGTCTTTGCCGCCTTTTCCTGCGCCAGAAATTCCTTGATTTCGTCTGCGGTGCGGTAAGCTGCCTGTAGGCTTGTGTCTGTGTCGGCCTCCTCGGTCTCTGCTTCGGCTGTGATAGCTTCCTCAGTCTCTGTTAGCGTCTCGGCAGCTTCGGTAGTTTCTGGCGCTATCGTTTCTGATTCGGTAGCTTCTGATTTGGTAGTTTCTGATTCGATCGTCTCTGCTTCGGCAGTTTCTGATTCAATGGCTGTGGTTTCTTCGGAAACCTTTGTTTCAGTCTGTGTCTGGTCTGCGGCATTGTCACCGGTTTCCGTCTCGGTCTGAGCGGCTTCGGAATTGGTGTTCTCTGTTGTTTCGGCCTGCGCAGGCGCGTCGTTCGCACCGGCAGTCTCCGTTTCATTGTTTTCCAGATTTGCGGAAGTTTTTACTTCTTCGTTTTCTTGGTTTGTGGAAGCCTCTGCCGCGTCGTTTTTCTGTTGATCGGAGGCTTCTGATCTAGTAGTTTCATTTGTCTCGGCTGTAGTCTGTATCTCCGACGCCGACGCCGGAGTATCCATGGCGGTAAAAACCATTGCAACGGATAGCAGCATGCATAACAATTTTTTCTTCATCATTTAAATCCCTCTACTTTAATAAAATGTCTCCTTGGTAGGTACTGAAAACAATGGTTACAAGAAGCAATCACGTCCTTTCTTTTTTGAAAAAATATCATTTTACTTGATAAATTTAAAAATGCACATTGTTGCAAATGTGAATTAGAATTATTATATAACAGAATTCTATGGTTTTCCAGTAAAATTTTCAGATATTGGAAATAATGCTTTGTTTACTAAAAGTGTATAAAATATCATAATTAATAGAAAAAATACATTAATTTGAATAAATATACAAGCGAATGTTTTGCGTTTGGCGAAAGCTGCCTGCGTCCGGCGCGCGAGCAGGGAGAAGATGAAGATTCTTCGTTTGGGTAACAGGATAAAAGTGTGACAGATTCTATGAATTTCAGGTACAGAATGCCGTTCTGTTATTGACAGGGAAAATTTTTTTCAATACAATGAAAATACACAATGTATAAAAATGCGTGATTAGGAACTGTGATGAAATTACTTGTGACAAGTAATTGTCATGAGTAATTTCTGAACAGTTCCTTAACTCGAATGCTGGCTGGCAGGCGTTCATGTGAAAGGAAGCATGGTATGGTCAAATTAGAATTAAACGGAAATTGGGAATTAAGGGACGCGGCGGGAGAGCTGCTCTGTCCGGTAACTGTGCCGGGGAGTGTCATCTCGGGCTTATATGCGGCGGGAAAGCTTGCGCATCCGTATGACAGAGAAAATGAGTATGCGGTTCGGGAACTTTTTTGGCAGGCGTATCAGTTCGTGCGCAGCTTTGATGCCGATGAAGCGCTTATGGCACAGAACACGCTCACGCTGGTCTGTGAAGGGCTCGATACGCTGGCGCAGATTTTGATCAATGGGAAAGCGCTTGCGGACACAGACAATATGCACCGCACGTATCGCTTTTCAATAAAAGAATATTTGCATTTGGGCTGCAATGAAATCTGTATTGTTTTTCATTCAGTGCTGCGTTTTATAGAAGATTATCCCTATCAGGAAAATAAAACCATTCACTATATCCCCTGCGGTGCGATGAAAGGAAATCAGTTGGTGCGCAAGGCGCATTCCATGTTTGGCTGGGACTGGGGCCCGCAGCTTGTCGATGCGGGAATCTGGCGTCCTATTTATATAGAAGGAACAGCGTCGGCCGGCATCGAGGACGTGCGCATCAGGCAGGTACATGAAAAAGATGGCAGTGTCCGCGTCAAAGCAACAATAACATTGTCTGGCGCCGGGACAGAGAGCAGCTGCGCGAATCAGGAGGAGTTGGCAGTCCCATCTTCCGATACGAGATCTTTCATGCAGGCGGGAATAGCGGTGACAGTGGCATTGGCAGAAAAAGAGGGCATAGAGATTTCTAAGGTGCCTGCAAAAGCAGTGGCGTCCGAGCTTGTCTATGAGGCGGAGATTACAGTACAGCATCCGAAGCTTTGGTGGCCAAACGGTTACGGAGAGCAGCCGCTGTATGAACTGGCGGTATCTGTTGACTTGAATGGCGGGCAGGTGCAGCGTGTGACAAAGACCATCGGTCTGCGCACACTGACTGTCAGTCAGGAGGCGGACGCGTGGGGGAATGAGTTTGCGTTTTTGATCAACGGCGTGAAAATTTTCACGAAGGGCGCAAACTACATACCGGAGGATGCTGTTTATCCGTGGATTGATGAAAAGCGGATCGACTATTTGTTACAGTGCTGTGTGCGTGCGCATTTTAACTGTGTCCGTGTCTGGGGCGGTGGGTATTATCCGTCAGATGCTTTTTATGATCTGTGTGACCGGTATGGTCTGATTGTGTGGCAGGACTTGATGTACGCCTGCAATGTATATGATGTGACGGACGATTTTGCCGCCACGGTCAGGCAGGAGACGCTCGACAATGTGCGGCGGCTGCGGCACCATGCGTCGCTTGGGCTTTGGTGCGGCAATAATGAGATTGAGTCCGCGTGGCACCACTGGGGAGATTTCCAAAAAGAGTCCATGTATCTGCGCGCGGATTATATCAAATTATTTGAGGATATTTTGCCAAAGGCGGTGCGCGAGGCAGATGATGAGACCTTTTACTGGCATTCCTCACCGTCGTCGGGCGGGTGTTTTGACGACCCCGATTCCGACCGGCGCGGCGACGTGCATTATTGGGACGTGTGGCATGGGCAAAAGCCGTTTAGCGATTATCAGAAGTACTTCTTCCGGTTCTGTTCGGAATTTGGGTTCCAGTCGTTTCCATGTCTGAAAACAGTCGAGTCCTTTACGGCGGAATCAGACAGAAATATTTTTTCGAAAGTCATGGAGAGCCATCAGAAAAATGGTGCTGCCAACGGCAAGATGCTCTATTATCTCTCGGAGAATTTCCGCTACCCGAAAGACTTTAAGAGCCTGCTCTATGTGACGCAGGTTTTGCAGGGAATGGCAATTAAGAGCGGCGTTGACCACTGGCGGCGCAGCAGAGGGCGCTGCATGGGGACGCTCTACTGGCAGCTTAACGACAACTGGCCGGTGGCTTCATGGGCGAGTATTGATTACTATGGCCGGTGGAAAGCGCTGCACTACATGGCGGCAAGATTTTATGCCCCTGTTGCGGTAAGCATTCAGAAAACAGAGGATTTTGTCAGTGTCTTTCTGGAAAATGAGACATTTGCAGAACAGCAGTGCAGCGTGGCACTGCGTGTGCGGGATTTTGCGTTTCGTGTACAGGCAGCGTGGAAAAAAGAAGTGCGGGCGGGGGCGCTGTGCGCATGTGAGCTGCTACGGTGCGCAATGGACGACATGCCCTCAGGCAAAGCGAAAAGTCCGGCTGACGGGTTAAAATCTGCCAATAACATGACAGGCGGTCAGGACGGCTTGTTTCTTGAGGCGGAGGTCATACTTTCTGACGGAACCGTGCTGACAGACGTTGATACCTTCGTGCCGTACAAGCATATGGAGCTGCCGAAGCCGCATTTTACAACCAAAGTGCAGGAAACAGAAGACTGTTTTGAGATTACGGTGCGAAGCGACGTGTTTGCACCGTTTGTCGAGATGGATTTCGCGGACGCGGATGTTATATTTAGTGATAATTTCTTGATGATTTCAAGTGAAAAGCCAGTGACTGTCAGGCTGGAAAAATGCGATATTCTGCGCGGAAGCTTTGCGGATGCAGCGGATTTGAACGCGCGGCTGGAGCTTGTGAGTGTGGCGGAGACGTATTAGAGCGTGAATTTGTACGCCTGCTGAATCAGGCAGATGGGAGTTAGAATGAAGGTATACGCAAAAGTAAGAAAGCATGGAGAATACCACTCCCAGAATATCGCACACGCGGTTTTGGGATTTCGGGAAATGGGCGCAGAGATTGTCAAGTATGAGGTAATTGATGAAATTTATGAGGCTGTGACAGATGAGGATATTGTGCTGGATTATATTGACCAAGTACAGACAATCCTTGATAAATTTCATGTAAAGCCAGTGTGTGAGGATTATCCGGCGGCATTAAGGCCGTTTATGGGACGCCGCATCTGGACGGACTACATTGATGCCATCAATGCAAATCCTAAGAAGTGGGGCGTGTTTGTGAAACCGGTCAGGGACAAGGCTTTTACGGGAAAGGTCATAAACGGACCACAGGATTTGATTGGCTGCGGAAGCTGTTATGAGAATTATGAGGTGCTCTGTACAGAAGTATTAGATATCAAGAGAGAGTGGCGTGGCTTTATGCTCTATGATGAGCTGATAGATCTCAGACCCTATCAGGGCGATTATCATTACCAGTATGACCCGGAAGTGATTGACCGCGTGGCGGCAGCATTTTGCACAATACCAAACCGACCGATGGGATGCAGCATTGATTTTGCGGTGACAGTCAAGGACGGAAAGCAGCAGACGATTTTTCTGGAAATGAATGATGGATATGCGCTCGGAAACTATGGGCTGTATCATCTGAATTATGCAAAGCTGATCTCCGCGCGGTGGTCGCAGCTTTTGGGCAGGGAAGACGTGTTTGATTTTCGAAAATTCTTAGGATAAAGTGAGGGAAAAGAATGGTCAAGACAATTGTGTTTCCGTCCAGCTTTTTTGACACTCGCAAGGTTGACGAGGATTTGCAGGCGGAGTACGATGCGGTGCTGAAAACCGGGCTGTTTGACGTGGTGCTCTTCGGGTACGACAAGTGGTTTGGTGAGGGGGTGCTGACACTTGCGGGCAAATGGACAGAAGAAGCAGATGCTGTCTATCGCGGGTGGATGATGAAGCCTGAGCAGTATGAGGAGTTTTATCGTGCGTTGTATGCGCGCGGCATTCGTCTGATAACAGAGCCGAAGGCGTATGAGGCGATGCATGTCTTTCCAAATGTCTATAAGCTGGTTGAGGAGGACACTGCCAGAATGAGGATTTTTCCGCTGCATGAGGAAATTGAGCTTGCGCGCGTGAAGGCAGAATTTTCACGGTTTATGGTCAAGGACTATGTGAAGTCTGTCAAGGGAACGTCGTTTCCCAAGTACTTTGACAGCTCGACGGAACAGGACGCATTCAATCAGTGGATGGAGGTATTTTACCAATATCGAGGCGATTTGCTCACGGGAGGAATCTGCATCAAGGAATATTTGGATTTGAAAAAGTATGGCGACAGAACGAATGAGTACAGAGTGTTCTATATGAATCATGAGATTGCGGCGGTGTCGCGCAATTCTGGACAGCTTTCGACGGCATCCTTGCCGCCAGAGACGCTTGTCGAGAAATATCGTAATCTGCCGAGTGTGTTTTATACAGTGGATTTTGCAGAACTCGAGAATGGGACTTGGAAAATTATCGAGGCAGGTGACGGCAGCGTGTCTGGACTCTCAGACGGACAGGATTACGGGGTTTTTTTTCGGGCGCTGTATCAGTGCCTGTAAAATGTGTAAGTTGGCTTGCAATTGATTGAGTAAAGTGATATAGTAGAGACATAAAAGGAGCAATCGCCCACAAAGTGGTTGACTTTCGAGGTATATTAAAGCCTACCTGTACCGGTCAAGTAACAAGGTAGGCTTGTTTATTTTCGCTTATTCAAGCTCGGGAGGTTTTCCACCTTGTTCCACGATTGTTCTATGTGAAAATATTAAGGAATTGTTCAGAAATTACTCATGACAATTACTTGTCTAATTGTCCAT